>Ga0114969_10001781_pt1 | contig 18046 bp, 18 predicted proteins | sample M_130807_MF_Meta_FD_87316 | JGI IMG/M metagenome (GOLD analysis project Ga0114969, IMG submission 87316) | Freshwater microbial communities from Lake Montjoie, Canada to study carbon cycling - M_130807_MF_MetaG | ecosystem: Environmental > Aquatic > Freshwater > Lake | place: Lake Montjoie...
AACGTCACGCCGTTGATAACCATCGTCTTGCTGGTTGGCGTTGTTGGGCTGGCAGCGCAAAGCGCGTACTGACCATTGCACATGATTAAAGCGGGTTCAGCATAGGCTGAAGCGACGAATAACAATGGTAGTAGGTATTTCATTATTTCTTCCAAAATTGAATAAAAGAAAACAACACCGCAGCCGCCGCCCAAACGCCCATTCCGCGGTTAACCCACTGATCTATCTTGCGGTCTGTCCGATGAAGCATGGCTTCGTTTACACTAAGTTGCGCTTCAACCGCGCCGATCCTGGTGCCTTGATTAGCCTGCCGCTCCTCGAACAAAATTAACTTACCAACTGCATCAGTCAGTTTATCAACCTTGCTTTCCAGCCGCTTAAAATCATCATCTGTCATATCCCGCCGCCTTGCGTTACATAAACTGTTGCCGTGCCGGAAACGGACAGACCGGTAAAGTAAAGATTTGGAGCAAAACGAAGAATCTCAACCGCCCCCGGCAGCAGGGGAATTGAGGTCGCCAGCGTACTAGCCGCCGTAATAGCCAGCGCACTGGACGTCCCTACTCCCAAGAACACCGTGACTGCGCCCGCGTTAACTACACGGTACGAGCCAGTTGGAGATTCTCCAGTGTTTGTCGTAGCTTGAGCAGCCGTGGGTGGCGTAGGCGTAGCTGCAAGGAATGATACAGTTGGCCCAAGGGGGGCAAAAGCAATTGCTTCAGGTGTCGTAAGCATAATAGTCTTTCAAAGTTATTCGGCGGCTCTCGCCTCGATTTCATAGGGATTCATTTTATAGCCATAGCGCAGCAGCCAATAGGCATACTTGATTAGGTAGACCAGCTTGCCATCATGCTGCATCTGCTCCAAGTGCTTGCGCTCATGCCTGATCAAGGGTTGGCACAGTTCATAGCCTGGAGCCATGTAAATTACACCCCAAAAGCTAGTCCAACCCTGAAAGCCACAAACTTTCATGTAAAGCAGGATTGGGCCTTTGGCGGTGCAAATCATAGTATTGCTTAAATTATTCTAAAAGAATATATGAATTATCTTCTTGAAGAAGGGAAAAATCATCTTCTTGCAATAAAACACTTTGCGTTACATATTGACTTGATAGCGGAACAACTTTTGGTCTAGACGTAACAACACTTATTATTCCGGTTGTAATTGATCCTCTAACTGCTTTTAACATAACTTTCCTTTATGTAACTTGCGGTAGTAATTTTTATTAAATCATACAGAAGTAATGGTCTGCCAAGCAGAACCACTGTAAACACAGAGTTTTGCAAGAGTGGTATCAAACACCATCAGACCAGCAGCAGGACTTGCAATCGCATTCTTTTGCGTGGTGGTCATGTTGGGCATCCTCACGCCCTTGGTTGTGCTTTGAGCGTCCAAGATTGCGGATGCGTTTGCAGTTGCACCGATACCGACATTTCCCGACCCATCAATACGCATCCGTTCGGTGGGTGATGCAGCCCCTGATGGCGAAGTAGTAAACTGTAAAAATGCTGAAATATCAGTGTCGCTGGTATAAGTTTCAACATACGCATTTATTTGAGCAAGAGTCCTTGCAGTTGTACCGCCGTAACCTTGAAAAGTTAGTTGACCAAGAACATCGGAAGATGCCACTGCGGTAGGCGAAGCATAAGTCCCCCGACCTTTTCCCAGAGAAATAGTTGGAGCACCAGAGTTGGTACTAAACCTAAGAGCTTGAAAAGTGGCTGTGCCATCAGCGACCACCGTTAACGCAGTAGACGCCGAACCATATTGAAAATATTGCGGCTGAGTGGAGCGCATTGGATTTGTTGTCCAAACTGAACCAAGGCCAAGATTTGTGCCGTTGAATGTCAAAGTAGCGGCGTCAGTTGCAAGTCCTCCCGTTGTTGAATAGGTTACTCTTTCAGTGGTAAGACCAGTGTTGGTTAGTGATAATACTGAAACAGCCCGTCCAGCCGTAAGATTAGCTACAGAAACTTTAGTTGTTACGCCAGATTGAACAATTGGAAGAACTTCAGTTCCAGCAAGTGGGGTTGTTGAAGCGGGTAGTGCGGAGATTTTTGTATCAGCCATGATAATTCCTATTATTTATAAGACAAGATTAGTAATGCTTGTAACAGTACCGCTTGAAATAGTACCCACACCAAAACTATAAAATTTACCTGTTACTGTACTAGCCAAAGGTGTAGTAGCAGAAGTAAGTGCAGAGATTTTTGTATTAGACATTTATTTACGCGCTAATAGGCCCAAAAGTTTTCCATGTACCAGGAGAACCAGCAGTAGTACAAACCCATCCAATGTATCCACCTGCAACTGGCACAGAATTGTAGTAAATATCGCCAACCACCCAATTGCCAGTAGTTGGTGCTGCGGATGCTTGGTAGACAAAATTTAAATTAGTGCCAAAAAAGTAACCGCGCCTAAAACCCATTGCACCGCCATTACTACCGTAGGCTGAGTTAATTGCGCCAGATGCTCCGCCAACATTTCTTGGATACCCATTTGCTACTGTAGCATTAGAGTTAAAACGCTCAACATACGGAATCGCAGTTGCTGCCCAGTCTTCATACCAACCACCAACCTTCCAATGTTCGGCTAAAGGCCAAGCTCCAGAATTTTCTGAGTTATCAATTCGTTGCGTAAATCCAGTGGCATTAACACCAGTTCGGTTAGATAAACCAATTTGGTATTGCCCGTAAACGGAAGGTGTTAAATCTTTCCAAAGTTGATATGGAGCCGGTTCACCGGGCATATAAATTGAGGCGGTTGAAAATGTAGTAAATCCCGCAGAAGTAATCCCCCCCATCCATGTGCATGGAGACACAATATGATTAGGATATCCCAAAGTACCTTCCTCGTAAGACCCTAAAAATAAAGTTCTTGAATTACCAAGATAGCCAAGTCCTGCAAAACCACCTGCTGTAGCAGTTATTGCAGTTGATGTGACTGTTTGAGAAGGGCGGACAGTTGCAACAGTTGATGAAATTAAAGTTTCAATGACAGTGCCTGGTGTAACTCCAGTTCCCGCCAACAACATACCTTCTACAAGTTTTCCAGTAATAGTTCCTGTAATTGTCATTGTGCTTCTACTAGCAGGATCAACTGCGCTAGGAACAATGCTTGCGGCAGATATTACGTTGTTTGTAGCTCGACCTCCATTTTGAGCCAAACAACCAACGTAAGTGTTGTTTAAAAAAGCATCATCACAAATGCCCCACCCGGTTGTACTAGTAACAATGACACCAATAGCATACCCAGCATTGACATCGCGGCCTTGAACAAATAACCCGTTGCCGTGTGTTTCAGTAATATTGGTATCAGTTACACGCCAAACATTAGCATTTCCTTCTATTTTTCCAAGACCGCCAGAACTTGCAACAATACGAATGCCATCGCCTTCAAAATTATGAATGGCAACATTTTTGACGTATGCTGTTCCTCGCATCCAAATACCATGACCACCATAAGCATCAGCAGTTCCAAAAGAACCACGCAGCATTAAGTTTTCAATCGTAGTACCAAAAGCATTGGTTGTATAAGGAATAACTGGGTAACTTTGGTCATAACTTGTACCTGTGCTGTTAATAATAAATCCAGTTACACCCGCTGGAAATACAATGTTTGCCGCAAAAACGTATGCACTACCACTACCATCACCATACAGACGTACAGTCTTTTTTAAGTTAATAGTTTGGCTGCACAAATAACTTCCCGGAGGAAAGTAGATAGCAGGCGCGGTAATGTAATCGTGAGTTGCAACAAGTGCGGATTCATAAGTTGCAGAAGCAATTGCTGCAATTATTGCGCTATAACAATCAAGAGTTAATGTTCCAGCTTTCACATCTGCAATTTGAGCAGCGGTCAAAAAATCAAAGATACTGACGCTTTGACGTAGTTTTGATTGAACAGTTGTTGGCACTGCGCCCGTGCCTGCAGGGGTGTAAACTGCTGTTCCATTGTAGGTAGCATCATTAACGTCATTTAACCAAGCCGCCATAACGCGGTTGCCAGACGATACGTCATTATCTATAAACGGTACATGAGACGGCATAAAATTCCTTAAATATTAGATTCTGGGTTATACGCAGTGCTTAGCCACCCCGGCACTATACACCCGGGTTCCATTTGCCCTGGCACTGCACTCTGTCCATTCGGCGTACACATCAGTCCAAACACATTCGCTGGCATAGGCTGCGCCCAAGGCGGCGTCTGCACATCCGGGACACTCCGTACAAAGTCCTGCGGTTGCCGGGTCTCCCAGTGCTCTGGGCAGACGTAATACCCTTGCCAATGCCGCATAAGCATACTGGCTTTCCGTTTCCTCCCGCACTGGTAGCATACCGCATTCCAGTCGCCGAGGTCAAGAAAGTCTGCGCGGCCGACCATCAGTCTTGCCTCTTATAAATACTGTTGTAGTGTTTATAAAACTCTGCATTAGCTGGATGATCTCGGAGGTCAAACGCTTCCATAACTTTCTTTACGTAAGCTTTGGAATTCGCTGGAACTTTTTGCCCGTTTATAATTTCTGTCGCTGTGCCAGAACCGTTGTACTTTTCTATCGCCCCTGCAGGACTAAGATCGCCGCGAGCTGCTCGAACTTTAGCAGCTTCGCCTAGATAAACCGCAGCCAGCTTAGGCATATTTTCAGTGCTTATATCTAAGCTTGGCATATAGTGCGGATACATTTTGCCGTCTTTACCTCGCACATCCACTACTATAAAGTCTTTGCCTTCCCGCAAGTTCATCTTTGCAAGAGCATCTTTAGTCCGCTGCGAAGTATACAAAGCGTTATCGGTAGTCCCTAATTTCAGGCCCATATTAGCCCCCCAACCCTCCGTCATAGCCATAGCGGGGAAGTACTGACTAAGTGCTAGCGGCAGCACACCAGAGTTTTCTGCTTGCCGCTGAGCGTTAGCAATAAAAGCTGCTCCACCTTTATCAATGCTGCGCTCCGGCGCTTTAGGTTTACGCGGATCTAGATAACCAAGATTCGGCACAAAGCTCAAAGGTTCATCTGGATCATACCCTAAGCCAGGTTTCTGCCGCATGGGTTGGATAGGCGATTCAGTTTTCTGCAGCGTGTCTGTCCGCTGCTCAGGCGACATAGCACCCCAGCTGCTCAGCATCTGCTGTAAACTATCAATCCACCCAGCCATGGCTGTGCCTTTCAATGCTACTTAAAACCACCGCATACAATCTGTTAGACCCGAGACTGTTACTTTAGTTCCATTTATTTTCAAGGTAATGCTTGCATAGCCTCGTTACGTTTGCGCTTGATAGCCTCGGCCTTGCGTAGACGTTCGGCCTTTAATGCAGGAGACGCTTCCTCCAGGCGGTCGCGTTCCTTACGCTTGGCTTGGACTAGCTCCGCCCACTTCCGCGCTTCGTTGCCGCCGAACTCTCTATCGTACAGTGGCCGGCCTACGCCAGGGATGTACTTGATCATCCGCTCTGGTTTGTCTAGGTCGCTAAGCATACTCAAACTCGGCGGAGTAACAGCTCCCACAGCAAATTCTTTAATCCCCTTGGCTAGCGTTTCTCTGTTAATCTTCCCCATCGTATAGTGATTGATGCCGAAGTTCTGCAGCAAGTTCTCTACGTAGTCTATCTTATCCAGATCAATCGGTCGCCCAGCTAACATATCTTTAACAAGATCCCCTGGAATATTAGCAAGAGACATTGCAGCTGCCAGCCCAACTAAATTACGCGCACCCTTAACATAGTTACCTTTCGCAATCTCCTGGTACGCATCGCGGCGAACTACATCAATCTGCTTTAGCATATACGTTTTCATCTGGTACAAGATCCGTCCATTCGGATGGGCAAGGTACGCTTGCGGTACTTCCAATTTTGTGATAGGTTGGGTATTAGACAACTCGCTGAAAAGTAAACTCTTAACCGGCTCACTCATTCGCTTAGCCGCAAGATCCTGCAGCAACTGCGGAAACTCCGGGCCAAAGGCTTGCCCCCAACGCTCTGCAAGTGCCGCCCGACCTTTAGCAGTCTGAGCCAGTCGCTGGTTTTTAATCAAACCTGCGTTTAAGTTTAATCTTTTAGCAAACTGATCAATGGCAGAAAAACCTGTGTACTTAAAAGTAGCCTGTACCGCCTTACCGCTAAGTCTTGCGCTACCCATTTCTTCTGCAATGTGATTGACTAGCCCAAACTCCTTTGGCGTAATCTGCGAAGAGCCTGTTAACTCCATGCGCAGTGCACCAAGCGTAGGCATTAAACCGTGATGATACACAGTCATCATTGAGTCACCAATTTGCGTAGCTGCGGAAGCAAAGTTACCTAGCAACCCTAAGTTAGTTGCATTCCGCACATCCTGGAAAAATCCGCCCATCTGCTCTTCGCCTTGCTTAAAGCGCGACTTAAGTATACTTTCAATTTCCAGTTGCTGCTTAGGCGAAAGCTTGCCAGCTTTTAACTCACTATCCATAAGGTTACCAATAGACTTATCTACGTGCGTAGCCATTTGCCCATTTGCTAGCTTTTTTGACGCAAGATCTTTTCCAAAAAACTTAGCTATTTCTGCATCCTCAACTGCGCCTACAATATACCGCAGCAATGACTCCGTTGGTGTAAGATAAAACGGCGCAAGATCAGCTGTAACATCCACGCTCCGCGCTTTCGCAAACCCTGGCAGCGCTGCGTTGGGGGGAGAAGTCTGCAACGCCCTGTTAACAACAAGCGAGCGCTCTACATCTGTCATTCCGCGGCCTCGGGTCGTGATCATTTCTGCTTCCGCTTTCGCAAGCAGCGTCTCCAAGTGCGTACGCATTGGCTGGTTTAGCGCTTCTTTAAGCCCTTCCAGATCTTTAACTACCCGCGGAAAATACTCATTAACCCCGGCAGCAAAGCGACCCATGCCGATCTGTTCCGCGCGGAATGCTGCAAGAAGATTTTGTACCTGCCGATACCCGGCTACCAGTACAGGATTTCCTTTAATCGCTGTCGCAATTTCTCCGGGGTCATTTCTCAGCAATGCCAAGTTTAATGCTTCAGCCGTTGCTGCTGGTAGTTTTCTAATTCCCTTAATAAAAGGCGTTACCGCGTCTAACGCTTTATCTGTCCGCTCCATTACAACACGTTCGTAGTCCCTTGCGCGTCGCAGCAACGGCTGGGATATACTACCTAGCCTTGTCGATACCAGCCCTAAAGTATAATCAAGAGCATTCCCTGGCTTACCTTTCGCCATCGCCCCAAACCCGGCGACCCCAGCCGCCCCTAGCACCGCGCCGCGGATAGGATTGTCTGAATCCAGATACGCCCCCAGAGCCACCCCGCTGCCTAACGCACCCAGAGCAATTACCGCATCTGCATCAATCTTTCCCGATTGAAACTTACCAGTCTTTGGGTCAACGTAGTCTCGAAAGGATGCCTGCAGTTGTTCTTTGGCCCGTGATAGCCGACTGCGAACAGTTCCAATAGGCACGTTCAGTTGCGCTGCGGCTTCTTCGTAGGACAGACCTTCTAACTCTATAGCATCAAAAACACTACGATGCTCAGGTGTAAGTCTATCTAGTGCCCTTTGCACGCGTACCGCAACTTCGTTGTTTCCTGCCAAGTCTTGCGTGCTCTGGTAACGCTCAGGATTCTGCTCCATCATGTATTTTTCAGGAACAGCTGTCGTGCCCTCCGCATCTACGGTCATGGAGTCAGTAGCTGGTCGGCGACTGGCGGCCGCGAAGGAATTCTTAACCTCATTCGACGCAACTTCGTGGAGGAATGTAGACAGCTTAGCTTCCCCGCGAAAACCACCTGGCTCGTCGGGTGATTGCTTTAGTGCCTTGAATACCTTCTCGTAAACCCGCTGACTAATATCCTGGATACCTGACTCATCCAGCTGCCGGTTCATGTTGCCGATTGTCCGACCTAGCTGCCTATGTGTATCTTCCCAGATCTGCGCAGCTGCCGCTTCCCCTTCCCGGCCACCAGCACGGAAAGTCTCAATCAACTTCCCTTCGGGTAGATCAGCAAACTTACCACCGCGTGCTGCAATAACTCCGGCGCCAAGAGCCATGCCAACATCGCGCGCTTTATCCTCTGATAATCCGCTCGGACTATTCCACCAGTCATAAATCTGTTTCGCCGCTATGCCACTTAAGCCCATGAGCGCCAGCACCTTGAGCAGAGACGGATCAGACACCCCTCGCTGGAACAGTGGTTTACCTGACTGATCTACAATCACACCTTCTCCTGCGCGTACTTGCAATCCCCGAATTGCTTTTGCTTCTGGCGTCGAGATGAGCAGTCCTTGCCGAAGCTTATCTAGCCCAGACGTTACTAAATCTGGTTTGACGGGTTCGCCGATTATAATAGGAAGCTCAGCTAAAGTAGTCTTTGGCCCTTCCCCTGGTGGGAACGTAGTAGCATCGTAAGGAGCTCGTGGCTCCGCAAGAGGCGGCGGTTCTACTTTAGTAGTAGGCTTCAGCACCCGATCAAAAATATTCTGTACCAACGCTGCTTCAGCCGCCGGGCCTTTTTTAGCCGCAAGGCCAAAGATCTCCTGCAGCTTAGTCTTATCCACTACCAGCGAATCAACTGCAGCAGTTTGCGCTTTAAGTTCCGCTTTTGTCGGGGCAGCCGGTGGTGCTTCTGTAAGATCCACTGCCGTCTCTGGCGTAAGCGCAGCAATCCGCGCCTTCGACGCAGCTACAGCTTCTGCTGCCGCAGCTACGGCGTCTGTTCCCATTGCAGATGCTTCGCGAAAATCTTGCCGTACACCTTCCAGTGCCCCGCGAACTCGCGCACCCATACCAAGAGCAGGAGGTGCAGGAGCTGGAGCCGGAGCTAGTTCAGGAGCAAGTGCCCCTTCCAGCGTAGGTTCTACTCCGCCTGGCACTACCGGCGCCTTGGGCTCAAGCGCTCCACGTATCTGCGCTGTACGAGCTTTAGCAGAACGCGCCACGCCGCCCTTAGTTGCAAATACTCCTAGCCAGCCCATAAGGGCATCCGCTATGTTCATAATGTCTTGAACTGGTACATTACTTACGGAAGACACTCCCTTACCCATTGCTTCAATTGCCTTGCCAACGTGCTCCATAGCAAAAGCAATAGGATTGTTTTCATAGTAATACTGAGCCTCCGGCCCCATTGCCTTCGCTACGACACTCCAAGGCGCGTTAAGTTGCTGCGGCCACGCATCCTTAAGCGCCTGGGAGCTTTTAAGATTTTCTTCCGGCGACTTTCCCGTATACAGTTCATTGTATTTACGCGAGTAAGAATAAATTGCACTTCCAATTACGCTCTTTGGAATGCTCGTAAACATATCGGAGATCTGCCCGGCAGTTCCTAGCGTCATTCCCTTTACGTATCCTTGAGGATCTTTCATAAACGACGGAGGTGCCGGCGGAGCACTCGCAAGGTCTTTCATCACCTGCGCGCGAGTGTCTGCTTGATTCGTCTGCGAAAACATTACAGAACCCGGGCTTACACTCTTATCTCGGTAGTACCTATTAGCTGCTGCATCCGTGTCAAAAGTTGGCGGCGGTACTTTAGGCGAGTCCCGCAGCACGCTACGGAAAGGCTGTGTTATACCCCGCAGATCAGAACCGACTTGCCCGGCTAGTGCGCGGCCTTGCTCAAGCACCCCGGCGAACATCGAGGGAGCTGCTGACATACCTGTAGCTTCACGCTCGTCAATAAAGTTACCAACTTTTGGAGGTGTTGCTTCTGCCGGAGTTGCCCCAGCTGGAGCCGTCGGCGTACTTGTAACAGAACGAAAAGCTTCAGCTTCAGTAATGAATGCCATATCAATCTCCTAATACATTAAGACCGGGTTTTTTAGTAGTAGGATCAACTTCCCATCGGGCTGTCCGGCCATCTGGCAACATATACGATTGGCCGAGTTTTCGACTGCCCGGATCTAACGGTAACTGCGGAGTGGCTTTTTCCTGTAAGGCGGCTGCCCGAGCGCGGGCTGCGTCTGTCGCTGCTTTCTTGGCAGCAAGCCCAGCCTCTGAATTTTGATCCCCAAACTTAATTAGGTTAGCAAGACGTTCAGCAGCAAGTTCGGCCTGTGCAGTCGCCGCTGCAACTCGCGCCTCCCGTTGTGCTTCTCCCGCATTAAAGTTAGCTTGCCGCGCATCAAGCTCCGCTTGCTGGCGCCTGTTGTCAGCTTGCTTATTTGCATCCATGCTAGCTTGCCCGATTGCGCGCAGCGTATTACGATCTGCGTCGTAACTACCCGTAAGTTCTGGCGGCAAGCGCTTTCGCAGATCCCGGTTCATCATGATCGCTGCGTACTGTTGAGGACTTTCCGCTGCCGCTGCAGCAATGCCTCCTATCTCCGTGCGCTGCTCGCGTGCTGTTTTATCTTGATCGGATAGTACTTGTTGATTTCTCCAAGCTCCTTGCGCTTCTTTTTCTTCTATCGTAGCAATATCTCCATAAAGCTGTGCAAGTAAAGTCGGAGGAGCACCCTTGCCCGCAGCATACGCAGTAAAATCTTTTAGCGGCTGTGCAACAGAAACTTTTTGTCCAGCACCTTCTAAGTTAGCTGCCGTTGCTATTTGACCTTGTGCAGCAGCTTTATCTATAACACCTTGCCGACGTTGCGTATCTGCAGTAAACCCTTCGCCAAGCCGCTGCATTACTTTTGCCGCTTCAACTTTTGCGTCTGCCTCGGCTGTCTGTGCTCCATAGTACCCTGTATGCGCCTGATTAAGAGCAATCTGAGAAGGCTGCAGTGCCAGGGTATTCATAACCTTCTGCGCTTCCAGCCCGACTAGTGCGTTCTGCCGACTCTGCTCGTCGGCGGCTATCATTCCCAGGGGGGCGCCGAATAATTCAGCCATTACCGATTCCCCATTCCGTTGGTGATTAACCACTGCTGCAACCAGGGCGGCATAGGTTGCGTGCCTCTAACTCCGTAACCAATAGAACCAAGACTCTGCGACGCCAGCGTATCAGCTGAGGCATTACCCGTCTGTGCAATTTGATAACCCGAGGCCGGACTAAACCCTACACCAGCCGGCTGGCTAAGCGCTTGTATCCGGTCGTTCTGGTACTTCAACGCCGCCTGTGCCGCTGCCTGCGCTGCGAAGCCGCCGGGTTGCTGAGACGAGGTGCGCGATGCGGCCAGCTGCGCAGCTTTAAACCCCGGGTCATTTGTAAAATCTCCTTGGATTACTCGCGTCAGCTCAGTCCCGGCACCTGCCGCTCCGCCTGAAGACGTCCAAGGGCTAGATCCTGCAATAGCTCGCTGAGCTTCTTGCCGCTGCTTCTCCGCCTGGCTCATCCCATAAATACCCGAGCCAATGCTCATGAGCGTGGGTAGCCATCCTTGTCCACCCGCTCCCATGCCGCCGGAGGCTCCGCCAGTAAAGGCTCCTGCACGACCACCCAGCGCAGTCCCTGGCCCCATCGTAGAATTGTAAAGACTTTGTAGCCAATCGCCAGCGCTGCTGGAAGAGTTCTGCGGTACGTATGAAGTTGGAGAGTACTCAGGAGCATCAAACTGGGGCGCGATCTCACCGCCGGGATAACTAGTTTGATTGTAAGAAGGGGACGTGGGCGAGTACGCTGGGGCATCAAATTCTGGGGGATATACGTCTCTTGGAGTAATATCTACACCTGAAACATAAGATTGCGGCAAGTAAGAACTTGCACCCATATTCGACCCGTAATAATCATAAGTATCAGCCATAAAATATCCTTTAACTATTAGTTGCTAATCGACGCAAAAGTAAACTTGCTTGAGCATCCCCATCGCCAGGAATGGTAAAGTTAGGATCTTGTCCCATTAAAGATTGTTGCGCAGACGCTTGTTGCATATTGCCAAGAGTTGCATTTCCAAACGGGCCATAGGATGCTTTTTCCGCCGCCGCATTGCCCATCAGACCGCTTGCAAGTTGCCCCGCTCCCATAGCTCCAGCTTTCCCTCCAAGCATTCCTCCAAGAGCCGTAGCTCCAGTTCCAATTGCTCGCTCGCCCAGGAATCCTAAAGGATCGCGGGATTGTGAAGCGTTGTATGCAGTAGTTGCAAGAAAACCACCCATCCCAGGAATTAACCCCAACAGTGCCTGCACCGGATCTTGATTTTTACTGTAATTAACCGCACTGTTAAACACATTGCCAATAACAGGAACAAATCCCATGAGTGTTTGAATTGCTCTTCCAGCCGGTGTATCAAAAAAACTTGGCGCTGGTTGCGTTCCTTCCAGGCCGACTGTCTGCGTAGTCGGGCTCATATTATACCCGCGACTGTTTGCGTTAGCTTGCAGTCCCTGGTATCCAGTTTGCTGTAACCCGTAACTACCTTTACCTAGATTAGCCATGCCTTCAAGAGCCTTGCCACTGAACCCGTAGTCAGGCGACAAGTTAGAATCTTGCCCGTAAGTTCCAAGGCTAGCCACTCCAAGGTTGGGTGCAAGGTCTTGACCTTTCAAACCCTCTTGGCTGCCTGTGCCTAGGTTAATCCCCATGCCTGCCAAGGTTGGCGCGCTGAGTCCTAGTTGGTTGCCGGCGGACAAGCCAAAGTCAAGGCCTGGATTTAACCCTTGCGCAGGGTTTCCTTCCGGAGCTGCGTTTTCTCCGTAAGCTCCAAAACCGCCAGCATCGTAACCACCATATTCCATAGTCAGTCCTAAGTTGCAGCGGTCTGCGCGGTAAGCAAACCGTTAGTAAAAGTCATACTGCCATTTGCGCCGAGTGCGGTTAGTTTAGCAGTTGTGATTGTAGCGGAAACCCCGGCAGTAGAAGTACCTGTACCGCCATTAGCAATGGGTAGGATACCTGTTACTTGAGTAGTTAAACTTACATTACTTAGCGTTCCCCCAAGTGTTAAATTGCCAGCAGTTGTTACTGTGCCCGTTAAAGTAATTCCGTTAACTGTACCTGTACCACCGACAGACGTTACTGTACCATTTCCCTTATTGTTAAACGTAGTCCAGTCTCCCGAACTCAACGCGCCACGATTAGCCGCCGAAGCTGTCGGGACGTTTAAAGTAATAACTACATTAGTAGTTGAATTTGCAACGGTCGAGCTTAGATTAGTCCCCGCTGTCCCGAGAGTCAAAGCTGCCACACTCGACACTGATCCCGCACCACCCTGCCCCAGGTTCTGCGACAAGTCCAGAAACCAACGAAGCCAGATAGGATTAAACGCAGCCTTGCCTGATACTTCATCAAGTATCACAGGCAAAGCCCAGGTTGGCGGCGGCTGAAATACGTTAGTTGCCATCAGAGTGTTCCAATGTCTAGCTGCAACTCAATCGCCTGCAACCGCAACCGCGTGTTAGACTGGTGCCGGATCTGCGTAGTCCGCCGCATGAAGGTACCGCAGTTTGCCAGGATTGGCTTGCGTACTCCCATATCGACAAGGCGGAAGCTAGACCACTTGCTTGCTTCATAGTCAGAGTCATTCACCCGTACTTGCAAAGTGCTTCCAGTCGTCTGATCTCCGATGAACTCCATCATAGTCATCTGTTTTCTTCGGCGCATTCCACCGTCAAAGTTAGGTGTAAACAAATCTACTGTGATGACTTCACCGTCGTCAGAAGTGTAATCAGAATCAAACAGGTATAACTTCCCATTCGTCTCATGTTGCAGTACACGACCAGTTCCCGAAAGAAATGTCGATGAAACAATCTTAAAATAGTTTCCATCTACATCTGTCCATTGTGCCCACATCTTATCAGTCATATCATACACTAACGTGATGTTATCGTTTTTCAGTGTGATGCCGTAAAATCTGTGTCCATCGTACTTAATGCCGAAAGAAGCTACGTTGCTAAAGTCTGCCTGGCCAAGTAACCGTTCAATCGGTTTTGTAGATACGATAGTTGGTTTAAGATTATCGACCAGGATTACCTGCGCGGCTGAAGAACGATTGGTAGCTACCCAAAGCAACGTACCGTCGATCTCCTGAACAGAATCTGCGCTGACGCAACCGTAGTTTATCTTTGCCCCCTGCACCGGGCCGAGGGGAGACGCGCTGGTATTCTGGGCGTCGTAGAAAACCTCGGTTGACCAGCCCTTAAGAGCCAGGACGTAGACAAGTTGCTTAGCCAGAAATACTCCAGCGTCAGGTTCAATCTGTGCGCCAATGAGGTTTAACAGGTCTGTCCACAAAGTTGGATCGTTTAAAGAATCGCATCCGTGAATATAAGACGTAGTGTCTAACACGTAAGTCGTACCATCTAGGTACGCAAATCCTTTAACTGCAACCGCTCCGGCAGTCGTATACGTGTTACCAGGAAAGTTAACCCCAGACATTTGCGTAAGGGTGGTGTCATCCCAGTTATAAGAAGCTACTGCATTGCCAAGCTGCAACCGCGGAGTACTGCCCAGGCTAGCAGAAAACTTATACACGCCTCCCGTTGCGTCAACTGTGCCGATGTTAGTCCCGTTTTTGTACAGCGTTGCGCCAAAGATTGAGTATATATCTCCATTCCAATTTGTCACGCCGTAGCCGTTACCAACTTTTGTATCGCCTGTTTGCAACAACCCCGGACGCTTAAAAATCCAGTACTCATCAGTCTTATCATTCTTCTCTACGTAGCCATTGACAAGACGTGCGTCTTTAAAAGGTGTGTGATCCCGGTTAGACGCTTCAAGCACCAGCGGCAAACGCTTAGGAATCGCAACTGTTTCAGCTTGTGCCATTTAACGAAATTTCCCCATAGAGTACTGTCCACGAGAGTCTGGAGTAAACCGAGTTGGTGCGTCTTCAACGTCCCAGTCTTCCAGCATAGTTCGATAGCTGATTGCTCGCTGCTGACAACGATCCATGATTGCCTGGGGTTGGCCTGTCGCCAGTTCGTCCGCAAGTCCCCAACGCAGCGCAATTCGCCACTCGATTGGGAAGTTCATAGTCTCCGTTACGGAGATGAAATTGGTAACTTGCGTTTGCAGCAGTAAGTGTGCGGTGCCTGTTGCAGCTACTGCATCAGGGATTAGCCAAAAGAATACGCTTAACTCTTCCTGCTTTTTATTAACGAAGTAAGAGTTAATCTGGCCAGTTGTGTTAACCTGGCTCAGGCGAATGTAATCATTCCAGCTTAACGGAACCAGGGGCCGCCGAATGCCGTTGGAGTCCATGTAGTAAGCGTCAATCGCCCGAGGCGGCTTAGGCATAACTACGATCCCGGTAGGACTAAACGTATACGTCCCTAGCCCCGCAACCAAGGGAACTGTTGTATCTACGTTCAGCCAGAGCTTCAGCCCCTGCGTCTGCCACAGATTTATAATATCTGTAAGCTTCCGCATCCCGGTTACGATCTGCTCGGAGTTGGGGGACTGCCCTTCCTGCGTTAATCCCGCATCAAAGTACGCATCGCTGATAATAGCAATTGGAGTGTTAGGATTAGGCGCAGTCATGGCAGCTTACCCCCGACCTTGAATTACTTGGAAGTCAACCGTGCCGCTTGTCCAAGAAGAGACATTAATTCGCACTGCAGTTACTACGTGATCCAGCCCGTAAGATCCGTCAACAGTATTTCCTGTCGGCGACGTTAGTGGCAAGACTCGTAAAGTCTGCATCCAGCCCACTCCGTTACCGGCACTAAGTCCTGAATTTGCAATTGCAACTGTTACGTTATTAGCATCAACAACAGTGGCTACGTTAAACTCAGCGTCTAGGTTAGCCCCGCCGTTACCCCAAAGTTTAACCCAGTCACCTACACTCAATCCATGCGCAGTTTTAGTAATTGTCAGCACAGTCGTAGTACGCGACAGTGTAAATTGTTGCGTAAGATTCATTGGGTCTTGCGCATTGTCAAGACTGTACTCAATGGAATAAGTAAGCACGGCGCCGCTTGAAAGCATTGCACTTACGTTACAGTTAAAACTAGTCTGTAACCGATTGATTGGAATCCAGGGAGCGTAACCGGCCGCTGAAAGTCGCTGTGTAATGGGATACATAAATTCTCCTAACGGGGGTGATTAGCCCCCGAGTAAAGTTAAACAGCGGCGGGATTGATCAAAGCAGACTTGTCGACAGCGCCAGTGATCGGACTGTAGTTGTTGGTAAAACCAAACGAACCACCAGTGCCGGTTGGAATCCAAATACCTGCGGTTGCGTCGAGCTGGTACAGATAGTTATCATACGCATGACCAGTCCAACCAGTTGCCGAAGTCGAAATAAACGATCCGCCAGTTGAGCTGGTGTTTGGACGCTCCAGGTGGTTACGCGCAAACTCAAAGTTAGTCATGTTATTAGCACCAGCTGCGAGCATACAGGCCGTGTTGTTCAAGATTGCAAAACAACCAAAGTTATCTGCGATCTTTACACGATCCGTAGCAGTTGTTAACTTAATTGCCGTTGTAGCTGCGGTAGTTCCAAGACTAGAAATAACGCAGTTAGTAAATGACAACCCTGCCATTGCCTGGGCACTTGCAGAACTAGTTACAATACTGACAAAGTTTAAAACGCTACTGATATCCCGGAACTCGCAGGAGTCAATTGAAAAGTCCTGTGGGCCAGTTGTAATAGTCCCCGATGCAAAGGTCTGGCTAAAACTGACTACATACACGCCGATGCCACCAGTTGTACCGGAAGTTTGCGACTGGATTCGAGTGCCTGGAATAATACCGGTTCCCATGATAGCTGCGCCGGGATACAGCGTACCACTGCCAACCGCGGTAACAGTCATTGTAGTCGAGGCAATCGAGGCCGTAACGCTTGCGCTGATGCCTGTAAATACCGAAGCAACATCTGCAAAATTGCAAAGAAACAAGCAATTTTGAATGCTGAGGCCAGAGCCGGTAACTGGAATATTCGCTGTAGCTGCGGTGGTGAACAAGAAAGTTGGACGAGAAGCACCGCTGCCCATGCCAAGAATAGCTACGTCAGACGAAGTAAGCAGTAGTGTTGTAGCAGATGAAATACTTTCCAAATGCCCAGCACCGACAACTACAATATCTCCGCGTCCGGGCATCGTTTGCGTAAGTGCAAACTTAAGCGTAGCAAACGGATCAAGGTAAGTACCCCGATTACCGTCGCTGCCAGCGCGAGCTTGAGGATTGAGCTGAACTGAGTTATCAACCCAGTATACTTGACCCGGTTGAGTTTGCAGAATGGGCATACCGCGAACACTGATACCGTTAGAGAAACCGTGGGGGAAATTAGTAAAAGGCATTTAAAACTCCTAAATGGGATTGCATTGCAACCAAAAAACTTACTGGAACTGCCAGTCCATTTCGCGCGGATTACGGTTAAATAATCCGCGCTAACTTACAACAAAACCTTACGGCCCATTGCTTCCATAGATACCACGTGGGTCAGTGCACCCAACGCTCATACGCATATAGCTTGCGGCCTTTGCGTTTTTGGTGTCGAAGTCGTTGTCCTGATCGAACATCGGCTCGTCACGCCAGAAGAACGTCATACCATTCGGGCAGTTAGTCCGAATAAACCACGCGTGAGGCGCGGTGAAGTAGTGGTTCATCTTGATGCCCTTGGGGAAGGCATTAGTAGCTTTCAACACGTTGATGTTGTTGTTAGCTGTGTTGGATTGCAACACCGACTGCAAGATGCGGTTGGCGTTGTACCATTCCTGGCGAGAGATGTGCAATGACTCGGGCATGATGTTGATCAGCAAGCCTGTGTCATTCTGCGCACCCATGATCTGGATGGTTAGGTCTTCCAACGCAGCTTCCGACAAGTCAGCCGCAGGGCTCAGCGCATTGCTAAACGTACCGCCGGTAGCGTTGATGTGGCTGGTAGAAACCAGTGACGCACCATCGCCAGTCGTAAAGTAAGTCGTTGCAAAAGCGTTGTTGTAAGGGAAAGCCCCCACATTTTCCGTCGTCTGGTTCATCGAGAAAGCGTTAGCTTCCGCGCGCCTGGTCGCTACCTCTTTGTACTGGTTGTCACGCAGTTCTTCAAAGGTCACAATGTAGCCAAGCGCATACGCAATGTGCGTATAGGTATTGACAACACCTTGAACTTCGCCGTCATACGTCACGGGAGCGCCTTGTGCCTTGACCGGAGCCAAGCCAAATGGAGTAACCTGCACGCCTTGTTCATACGCTGTCTGACATCTTGTGATCTTGCACAAACGTATATTTTTTTGCGCGTGGGAGATATACATCTGACCCC
>Ga0114969_10001783_pt1 | contig 18040 bp, 15 predicted proteins | sample M_130807_MF_Meta_FD_87316 | JGI IMG/M metagenome (GOLD analysis project Ga0114969, IMG submission 87316) | Freshwater microbial communities from Lake Montjoie, Canada to study carbon cycling - M_130807_MF_MetaG | ecosystem: Environmental > Aquatic > Freshwater > Lake | place: Lake Montjoie...
GGGGAGGGTGACGTCGAGTTCGGGATGCGAGCGGAGAAGGATCGGAAGCGTCACGGCACAGAAGTGGACGATCGCGTCGACATTCGGCCGGTAGGAGAGGTTGCCGACGAAGAGCAGGCCACCCCGCGGATCGGGTTCGAGCAGCCGGCAGGCGGTCGTATCGATCCCGTTGGGCACGATCGCCGGGTCGATCCCCGGCGCGATTCCGCGCAGCAGTCGACGCTCCTCCTCGGAGACGACGACGACGGCGTCGAACCGGGGCAGGAGCCGCCGTTCCATGCGGGCGAGGAGTGCGGCCTTGAGCGCAAACCCCCATCGCTCGCGCAGCGACGCCGCGGTTCGGCTCATCGTCGCGTATTGCCGGAACCCGACGTTGTGCATCGACAGCACGGTGCGCGCCCGCCCGGCGGGGTCGAGGGCCGAGACGTAGGGTGCGAGCAGCGAATGCTCGATCTGGACGACGTCGGGATCGAGCGCGTCGACCATCTCGCGGAGCCGCGACACGGCCGCGAGCGAGAGGAAGGGCCGCCCGGCGAGCGGCCAGGGCCTCGGTGCCCGGGGGGTCCAGGGGTCGCCCGCCCGGAGCACGACCGCGTCGACCCGCGTGCAGACGTCGCGCATCCCGGCGGTCGCACGCTCCGCCGGTTCGTCCTCGACGAGTGCAAGCAGGGCGGTCTCGCCGGTCGCGGCGATCCGGCGGATCAACTGGAAGTCGCGCACCCGCGCACCCCGCTCGGGCGGACACGGCGAGCCGAGCGTCACGAATAGCGTCTTCACGCGGCTCGCCCGACGAAGTCGAGCGTCCATTCGGCGATCGAGTCCCACCCGAAGCGCTCCGCGAAGGCTGCGGGCGAGCGTCCCGTGCGGGCGCGCAGTCCCGGATCGGCGAGGAGTACCTGCACGGCCGAGGCGATCGCCGACACGTCGCCGACGGGCACGAGGCGCAGGCTCCCGCCGTCGCGCCACTCGGCTGCGGGAACGGGTGGCAGCGTCGTGACCACCGGGCAGCCGTGGGCGAACGCCGCCATGAGCGTCCCGTGGCGGAACGACACGCCGTCGCGGTAGGGCAGGACGAGCACGTCGCAGGCGAGGAGATGTGCCGAGACGTCGGCGGGGGAGAGGAGGCCGCTGCGCAGGACGCGACCCGCGAGTCTCTGCTCGCGGACCAGGCGGTCGATTCCGTCGGAGCAGGCGACGGTGGTCGCGTCACCGTTGCCGACGGCGTCGCCGACGAATACGAGCGTCGCCGCGACGCCGCGACGCACGAGTTCGGCGATGGCAAGGACCAGGTCGTCGGCGCCCTTGGACGGGTGGAGGAAGCCGAAGTGGCCGACGAGGGCGTCGGCCGGCGCCACCCCGTACCTCGCGCGCAACGCGTCGCGGTCGAAGTCCGCCGGTGGTGCGCAGCGGATGTTGCTGCCGATCGGAATCCGGGCCACGTCGGCGATGCCGCGCCGGTGCAACTCGTCCTCGTCCGCTGGGTCGGCGACGATCACACCGGTCGAGGACCGCGCAAGAAAGGTGATCGCGTCGCGGCGCAGACGTCCAGCCAGCGGGAAGAGGTGGGGGGCGAGCAGGTCGTGGAACGTCGTGAAGGTGGGGACGCCCGCGACGGTCGGCAGGAAGTGGATCGGGGCCGAAGGCCGGTAGGCACCGGCCTGGTACTCGACGAGCAGAGCCTGCAGGCCGAGCCTCCTCGCGAGCCTGCGGATCCGCAGCAGCGCGCCGAGCGACCAGGTGCGAACGACGGGATGGACGGTCCAGCCGGCCGCCGGTGCGCCCGCCGCGCTTGTCGGGGCGATCACGTGGACCTCGCTGCCCCGCGCCGCGAGGCTGCGGGCGAGCTCCGCGGTGTAATCCCCGATGCCCCCGGGCATGGGAGGGAACTCGCCGGTGACCAGGCCCAGCCTCACCCCGGGAAGATCCTTCGCGTGGGCATGGCCTCGAACGGTACGCTCGGTGGGGTGATCCGACAAGGCGACGCGGCCGAGGGAGCGGACTCCCCCGGAACCGGGCCGCGAGGCTCCCGGATGACGCATTTGCGCGGTGGTCCGGGGGGGGCGCCGGGTGATAGCCTCCGCGGCAGCCCGCGACGGATCCGCTCGCGGCGAGTCCCCATGGCCAAAGGTGGCGCGACGTGAAGTCCGGGCAGCCCGCGAACGAGGAACCGGAGCCGTTGCCCCCGCTCGGCGATCTCCTGCGGCGCCTTGGGGGCCATCTCCATGCGCGCCGGCGTTTCCAACTCGCGATGCTGACGGTGTTGATGCTCATCGCCGCGGTCGCCGAGGCGATGAGCCTCGGTGCCGGCGTTCCGTTTCTCGCCGTGCTGACCACCCCGGAGAGCCTGTTCGGGAACCCCCGGGCGCAGGCGTTCATCCGCCTGGCCGGGATCTCGTCGCCGGCGGAACTCCTCGTGCCCGTCACGCTGATCTTCGCCAGCCTGGCCCTGCTCTCGGGTGCGGTGCGGCTCCTCGTCCTCTGGGCGAACACCCGCATCTCGATGTCACTCGGCGCGGACCTGACCCGCGAGGCCTATCGCCGGGTTCTCCACCAGCCCTATGCGAATCATGCCGCCCAGAGCACCAACAAGATCATCGCGACGCTCCGCAACAAGGTGGGCCAGATCGTCGGAGGAACGATCTTCCCGATCATGAACATCGGCAGCAGCACCTTCGTCCTGGTGTCGATCGTCGCGCTCCTGCTCGCGATCAACCCGACGATGACCCTTGGGACCGTGGCCGGCCTCGGAACCATCTACTTCCTGATCATGCGCTTCACGAAGGAGCACATCCTCCGCAACGGTGAGCGTATCGCCACGGCGACCCCGGCCGCCATGAAGGCGTTGCGCGAGGGGCTCGGCGGCATCCGGGACATCCTGATCGACGCCACCCAGCAGACCTATTGCGATCTCTACCAGGCGGCCGACGAGGAGGTCCGACTCGCCCAGGCGAGCAGCACCTTCCTGTCGGCGGTCCCCCGGATCGCGCTCGAGACGCTCGGCATCGTCCTGATCGCCGGTCTCGCCTACGGCCAGGGGCGGCGGCCGGGCGGGCTCGGTGCGGGAATCGCCGCCCTGGGAGCGCTGGCCCTGGGCGCCCAGCGGCTGCTGCCGATCATGCAGTCGATCTTCGCCAACTGGTCGACGCTGCACTCCTCGCGCGCGTCGCTGCGCGATTCGCTCGAGGTTCTGGACCTGGCGTTGCCCGCCTGGCTCGGCGAACCCGCGCCGGCGCCGATGCCGTTTGCGCGCGGGATTCGACTCCGCGGCGTGTCGTTCCGGTATCGACCGGATTCGGAGTGGGTCCTGCGCGACCTCGACCTGACTATCGAGAAGGGCTCGCGGGTCGGCATCATCGGCGAGACCGGCAGCGGCAAGAGCACGTTGCTCGACATCCTGATGGGACTGCTGCCGCCCACCGAGGGCACGCTCGAAATCGACGGGCAGGTGGTCGACGTCGATCGACCGCGCGGCTGGCAGATGCACATCGCGCACGTGCCACAGGCGATCTACCTGTCCGATGCGTCGATCGCCGAGAACATCGCCTTCGGGATCCCCGGGGACCGCGTCGACCGGGAGCGGGTCGAGCGGGCGGGCCGGCAGGCCCGCCTCGCCGACACCGTCGAGCGCTGGCCGTTGCGCTGGGACTCGCTCGTCGGCGAGCGCGGGGTGCGGCTCTCCGGCGGGCAGCGCCAGCGCATCGGTATCGCCCGCGCCCTCTACAAGCAGGCCGACGTGGTGGTGCTCGACGAGGCGACGAGCGCACTCGACGGCGCGACCGAGCGCTCGGTGATGGATGCCATCGCGGACCTGCCGGGCGACCTGACGGTCCTCGTGGTGGCGCACCGGCTGACCACGCTGCGGGGCTGCGACCGGGTGGTCGAGATCGCGGGCGGACGGGTGATCCGGACGGGCTCCTTCGAGGAGATCGTCGGCTCGGCCGCCTGACCGGCGAACCGGTGTTGATCGCGGACCGGCCCGGGGATACTCGGGGAGCCGTGCCGGCTTCTTGCGCCCCCTCCGACCTCCTGTCCACCGCCGAGATGGCGCGGTTCGTCGCCCGCGGCTTCCTCACCTTCGACGCGGTCGTGCCGGCGCCGATCAACGAGGCGGCGATCGAGGAATTCGCGAAGACCGGCATGGTCGACATGGCGCGTGCCAAGCCGAGCAGCGGTACGCCGCTGTCCGCGATTTACCCCGACCCCTCGCCGATCGGCGCGATGCTGCGCCTGCCGCGCGTGCAGGGCATCCTCGAGAGCCTGGTCGGGCGCGACGCCGTCTACGACCACGACTGGGTCCACCTGCGCGAGCCGGGCGACGTCGTGGACCAGCACCTCCACCAGGACGCGATCGTCGACACGACGCTCGCGTTCGACATCCAGGTCTTCTGGTTCCCGCATGCGGTCGAGGCGGGGGCCGGCGGCACCGGGCTCGTCCCGGGCTCGCACCTGCGCGTGGTGAACGAGTTCGACGTCGCTCGCTACCAGAACTTCGTCGGCCAGGAGGACTTTGCCGGACCGGCGGGGTCGCTGCTCGTCGTCCACCAGGGGATCTGGCACCGCGGCCGCGCCAATCGCTCGGCGACCCGTCGCTGGGCCTACAAGCTGCGGCTCAACCCGACCACGCCGCAGGTACGGCGCTGGAACCTCGACGACTACGAGTCGGTCCACGGCGCGCCGCACGACCACATCTTCGCGACCTTCGACCAGGCCTCGGCCGCGACTGCGTTCCGCACGCCCGAGCCGTGGTTCGAACTCGGCACCGGCCGGCTGGAGACGGTGAACCGCGCGCGCCTGTGGCGCTACCTCACCGGCGACGAGCGCTTCGACGCCGACTGGTACCTGACGCGCACCGAGGGCCGGCGTCGCATCGACGACGCGGCCGGTCGCCGATGAGGCAGCAGGTGCTCTTTCTCTACCTGCAGTCGAGCGCGCTCGACTCGCAGGTGGTCGCCTGGTCGAGCTACGACGGGACGAGCGAGGGGCCGACCCCGCCGGTCGAGTCGCGCCCCACCGCGCCTTACCGGACCGGGGTGGATGCGCTGCGCGACGGCTGGCGGCTGATCCAGGTGGCGCCGCTGCGGCCGTCGCCGCCCGGCGCGGAGCGCGAGACCGGGTTCCTGCGCCACGAGTTCGTCTTCGAGAAACTCGTCGGCTGACGGGCGCGCGCCGCACCGTCGGCGCCGGCGCCCGGCTAGGTTCGTGCCGCCCCGACCCCGGCGAGGAAGCCGCGCAGCCGCTCTTCGGCCGCGGCGGGGTCGGCCGCGGCGAGCATCGCCTCGCCGAGCGGGTCGCAGGCGACGCGCAGCGGCGAGGCGTCGTCGAGGATCGCCTCGGCGATCCGGCGCGCCGCCTCGGCCGCGGGCGTGATCATGTCGCCGAGCGACATGCGTCCCGCGTGCAGGCGCGCGGCCATCTCTCGGTGTTCCGGGAACGCCATCGCCTCGGGGTCGCGCGCCGAGCCGGCCAGCATGTCGGTGTCGATCGGGCCGGGCAGCACCTCGACGACACGGATGCCAAGTCCCGCAACCTCGGCGAGCAGCGACTCGCCGAACGCCGCAACCGCCGCCTTGCTCGCACGGTACACCGAGTAGAAGGGCACCGGTGCGAGCAGCGACGAGGACGTCACGTTGCACACCACGCCACCGCCCGCGGCGCGCAGCCGCGGGATCGCCAGCCGGGTGAGGTCGACCAGTCCGAAGACGTTGGTCTCGAAGACGCGCCGCCAGTCGTCGAGCGGATGGCGGTCGACCGGCAGGTTCGCGCACTCGATGCCGGCGTTGTTCACGAGCACCCGCAGCCCCGCGGGCACGGCCCCTGTAAACGACTCGGGGCGGGTGACGTCGAGGGCCGCCGTGCGCAGCCGGCCGCCGCGTGCGGCGGCCGCGTCGGCGAGATCCTTGCCGTCGACGGGGTTGCGCATGGTGGCGAGGACGTCGAAGCCGCGCGCGGCGAGTTCGAGCGCGATGGCGCGGCCGAGGCCGCGACTCGCGCCGGTGATCAGGGCGATCCCGTGGGCTTCCATGGCGCTCCTGTACACCGGCGCGCCGGTGGGTTGCGAGCGGCTCGGAGGACCCCGCCGAACGAGCGCTAGTCGCCGACCGCGAACAGGATCGCGTCGTTGATCGCGAAGACTGTCCCGTCGGGGCCGATCACGGTCGGCGTGTAGGCCTCGCCGAGCCCGGCGGTCAGGACGATCGATTCGGCGAGGGTGTTCGTCGCCATGTCCCAGCGGTAGAGCTTGCCGTCTTCGCTGTTGGCGAAGACCGCCTTCGAGACCGGGTCGACCGCCGCGGTGTTGATGCACCACTCGCGCACGGCGTTCGGAAAGAGGTCGACATGTCCCGCGTCGGGTGTCGCCCCGGCGACGGTCAGCACCTCGCGCATGATCGTCGCCCCGGAGATCGGGTCGACCATGGAGTCGCCGGGATCGAGCACGGCCAGGCGATTGACGCCGTCGCCGGTGCCGTAGCCCGCGTAGTTGTTGTACTTCGTCATCACGAGGTAGGCGGAGGCTCCGGCATACGACGGTACCATCGCGGCCGGGACGATCGAGGCGGTGTCGTCCCAGCCGAATCCGCCTTGGCGGGCCTTGGGGTGCAGGGTCGCATCGAAGTGGAGCAGCCAGCCGCGCCCGTTGTTGAACCCGAACGGGTTCTCGCGCACGCCGAAGAAGACGTCGCCGTCGGGGCCCACGGTGGGCGAGGCGGTGCCGCTGTCCGACAGCGAGGCGTCCTGGCCGCTCACCGGATCGAGCAGCCGCACCCTAGCGATCGTCGCGAGCGTCGTGGTGTCGAGTGCGAGCAGCCAGCCCGGTGTCTCGCCGAGGCCGTCGCCGCCGTTCACGGCGACGTAAAGGAGGTGGCCGTCGGGGCTCACGGCAGGGGCCGCGTTGTGCGCGACCTTGGTGATGCTCGCGTCGCCCGACGCGGCGGCCACGGGGACCGAGGTGGCGGCTCCGTCGTCGCCGATCCGGACGATCACGCTTTCGAGGCCCGTCGGCGTGCCGCCTGTTATCTGCACGCCGAAGAAGACGGCGCCCTGCGCATCGGCGGTGAGCGGCGTGTTGATGAACACGTTCTCGAGGTGGACGCGGCGCTGCTTGCGCAGGGCCTCGGCGCCGTAGAAGACGACGCGCGTCGCCCGGCCCCGGCCGTCGGGCTCGGTCCGCATGAGCACGCTTCCGCCGCCGCCCGGAAGCCAGAGCTTCCCCGTCGGCGAGAGCGCCGGCGAGAAGCCGGGCTTCCAGGAGTGCGGTGGCAGCCGGTAGTCCGAGGCGAGACCCCAGAGCGCCTTGCCGTCGCTGCCGCGAACGGCCTGGACCCGGAATCGATCCCGGGCGCTGGAACGGATCGGCACGATCACCGTGTTGGCCCCGGTGATGACCGGGGAGCCGTAATGGACGAACAGGTCGCCACCGCTGTAGGTGGGGCGAAGGTCGACCTTGCGTTGCCAGTGGAGGCGAGCGAGCGACTGGGCGGCGACACTCGAGAGGCCACTGTGCTGCGCATCGCGGCCGTGGCCGCTCCAGTAAGGCGGAACCGGGTCCGCGCCGGCCGGGAGGGTGAGGGCGCCAAGGAAAAGCGTGCCGAGGATCGCGCCGCGCCCTACGCTTCGTGCCGCGCGCCGTCCGGCCTCGACCGGTGCACGGCCGCTTGCGACGCCCGGCGGTCGGGACGGCTCGACTCGGCGCCGTGTGTCGGAAGAGTCGGGACGGGTGCTTCGGTGCATGTCGGGGTCTCCTGTGGCCGCCGCTTCAGCGGCCGGTCCCCCCGAAGTATGCGCCGATGGCCGCCTGCCGACCACCCCGAATCGTCTGACGGCCGGTGCGGAGGGCCACGGGCGGACGTCGGACGCCCGCGGTGCGTTGACAGGAGCGAGCCGAAGCCGTCTACCCTCGTCGCCGGGGAGGGGGGAGACATGGCGGACTTCGACGCGTTCGTCATCGGTTCGGGAGAGGGCGGCCTCACGGCGGCGCTGGCGCTCGCACGGGCCGGTCGCCGGGTGATCGTCTTCGACCCACCTCGAGCGCGGCCGCCGCCGCATCGAGGCCGGAGTTCGTGACCCCGTTGACTGCCCGCGCGAGCACCTGCTCGGTGCGACCGGACAGACACTGCGGCGCCTGCAGCGCCCACGGCTCAGACCTCGATGCGCGAGGGGACGGGTCGTCCGAGCAGGCGGTTGCCGGCGCGGCAGACCCCGGCGAGGCGCTCGCGCTCGGCCGCCGGGAGTTCATGGGCCCGCTCGGGCGGCCGGCCGCGCACCATCGCGGCGGCCCGGTCGATCCAGCCGTCGCGCTCGGTGTCCATCTCGAAGAACACGGCGATGCGCCGCATCGTCTCGGCCGGCCGGTCGACGAGGTCCTCGAAGGCCACCTCCACGTACTGGTCGGGCCGCAGTTGCGCGACGCCGCGGTAGCCGGTCGCGAGCTGGTCGCTCCAGAAGACGCCGAAGTGGGCGGCGTGCGGACGACGCGCGAGCATGCGCGCGACCGGGTCGTCCCGGCCGGGCACCGGGGTGACGGTCGAGAGGGCGGTCGCGAGGTCGACCTCGGGGTCGAGGCCGTAGACGATCGAGATGGCGAGGCGGAAGGCGGCGTGCTCGCGCATCGACAGCGAGGTCTCCTCGCCGGCGCGGTGCAGGTGGACGAAGCGCGCCTCGGGAAAGGCGCTCGCGAGCGCCGGCAGGTACTCGATCGAGGAGCCCGAGCGCTCGTTCCACATCGTCTTGCCGCACTGCCGGGCGATCCACCGGAAATAGGCGCGGTAGTGCTCGGGGAGCGTCATCGCCGGTTGCGCGCACAGGAAGTCCCGCGACTCGTCGAAGAGCCGGTCGGGGTCGTCGGTCAGGCGCGGCAGCATGGACACGAGCAGCCAGGGGACGTCGTCGTCGGCGCCGTAGCGCTTGCCGGGCTCGCCGAACGGGTAGCAGACCTCCTCGACCCGGTGGCCGCGGCTCGTCACCATGGTGACGAAGGGATGCGGCCGCGAGACGATCTCCCAGACGTCGCGGCCGTGGACCGGGCCTGCGGCGAAGCGGCGGTCGCCCGGCAGGCCGTTGAAGAACTCGAACAGGCTCGCCATCTCGGGCGAGGTCGCGAGCATGCGCGAGAGCAGCGTCGAGCCGCAGCGTCCGGTGCCGACGACGAATCGATCCATGGGGCCTCCGCGGTCCGAGGTGGGGTGACGTGTCCGTGGGCGACCGAGGCGCGGCCGACGCGACCGTAGCCGTATCACCGCGGGGTCGGAGGAGGAAGCGTGGGCTCAGCGCGTGCAGTTCATGCGGGTAGCGAAGTAGCGGAACTCGACCTCGGGTCGCCGGTGGAGGTCGCGAAAGGCGTCGCGGAGATCGGCCCGGTCGCGTTCGTCGGCCTCGCCGGCGCGCACCAGCAGGTCGGCACCGGAGAGCAGCAGGTGCTCGAGGTAGTCGATCCACGTCGAGCGCCGGCCCGGATCCCCGCGGCTGTCGATCATCCGCGCGACCGAGGTTTCGATGCGGCGCGCCCCGGCCTGCTCGGCGAACCCGGCGAGCTTCGGTCCGACGAAGGGATCGCCGCCACCTGCCTGCTGGGCCCGGTTGAAGCGCGCCCACCAGCGCGCGATCGCCGGCAGCGGCGGGTCGATGCGGAAGCTCGCGTTGTCCACTTCCAGGCACGCGAGCGTGCCGTCCGGGGCCAGCATGCGCAACGCCTCGCGCAGCGCCGCCACGGGATCGGCGACGTGCTCGAGCATCCAGATCGTGACCACGCGGTCGAAGCCGCGGTCGACGAAGGGCAGGGCGGTGGCGTCGGCTTTCACGAGGCCGATCGCCCCGGGAAGGCGCGCGCGCGCGGCCGCGAGGTGGGAGGCGCTGCGGTCGATCCCGACGAGCCGGACCGCGGGCCAGCGCTCGGCGATGATCTCGAGTTCCGCGCCCACCCCGCAGCCGAGTTCGAGCAGCGAGCGCGCGCCGGAGAGGTCCCAGCCGTCGAACACGCCCGGCGCGAGCGTGCGCGCCTGCGCGACCAGGCGCCGGCGTTCCCCGTCCGAGAACCCGTGGATGTAGCCGTCGGACATCGCCGCGCCGCCTTCGATCGCCTCAGTAGCGATAGCGCAGCTGGACGGCGCGCCGCCTGCGCTCGATCCCGGTGCGGCGCTCCTCGCGCGAGACGCGCCGCGTGTCGGCGGGCAGCACGCGCCCGAGGTCGACGACCGGCACGTGCGCGAAGGTCGGCTGGTTCACCTGTTCGGGAAACAGGTAGCGGATGCCGATCGTACCCTCGCGGTGCCCTTCGCAATCGATCCAGTTGTGCACGCCTGGATCCTCGTGGGCGATCACGCCGCGGAAGCGTCCGTCGCGATCGACGACCGCCTGGCTGCCGTTGAGCGAGGTCTGCCGGCCGGCGAACTCCATGCTCTCCCAGAACCAGCCGGAGAGCTGCACGCTCCACATGAGGCAGCGCGGCACCTCGAACTCGACGACCAGCGCCCAGCCGGGCTCGACCGCGAAGTGTCCCATGCCGTAGGACTGGCCGCGCAGACCGGCATGGCCGGTGAGCGGCTCCATCATCGTCACCGCGTTGGGTGGCATCGACAGGATGAGCCGGCTCATGCTCTCCCAGCTGCGCGCGCCGGCGGAGAGCCAGGTTCCCAACTCGTCGAAGCGTGCCGCCACCTCGGCGGTCGTGACGACGGGTTGCGGGTACTCGGCGCCGACCCGCTCGATCGCGATCTCGGCAGGGCGCTCGCACTCCCAGTCGTTCAGGTACTGGCGCAGCAGGAGGAAGGACGCCTCGGGATCGAGAGCCATCCAGTTGCCGTCGCGCGGCGGGCCGCCGATGATCAGTTCGAACGTGCCGTCGGGCGCGCCGTGCAATTCGCGCGCGTTGAGCGACGAGACCGTGCGCCAGCGCCCGACGTTGCCGTCGCCGAAGTGCCCGGTGTTCACCTGAAACTCGAGGTGGCAGGCGCTTCCGCGGTGCCCCGCGACCCGGTAGACGGCGTCCCCGCGCACCCGCGCCCAGGAATAGTTGCAGTCGGGGTTGTCGAGGCCCCAGCTCATGCCGTTCTCGACCATGCGGGCGAAGGCCGGGTAGTCCGGGTCGCCGCCGGGCAGGGCGACGTGGATCCCGCTGCCGAGGAAGCGCAGCAGGTAGCGGAAGCCCTCGGCCCGGTCCTGGGGCGTGGCCGGAACCCCCTCGCCGGCGACCAGCGACTCCAGGTCGGCCAGACGCGCCAGGAACTCGCGCCAGATCGCCCCCGACATCGTCCGTGGGTCCCCTGGGTCGGTCTTTTCCATCGTGGTCCTCGCTCCCGTCGCGCGGCGACGCCTCGGTGCCCGAGGTGGCTATCACCCGGGGGCGAGCGACCGAAAACGGCCCCCCCGCTTTTCCCCCTTCCCCCGACCGTGGCGCCGGCTCAAGTTCGGGGAGAAGCCATCCGATGGAGCGGCGACACCATGAGGGGTTTTCTCTACGGGGTTCTGATGGGAGCGATCGTCGCCTGGCTCTATGCCACTGAGGCGCAGAGCTTCGGCGGCCTCGTCGACGGGTTGTTCCACCTGCGCGACACCGCGCGCCTCTCGGTCTGCGGCTACGGCGGCAACCGCTGACCGCGCGCCTCGCTTTACTCCCGGCCCGGATCCCGATCTACGACAGTCCGTGAACGACGACGTTCTCCTGGAACGCGAGGGGAGGGTTGCGGTCCTCACCCTGAACCGCCCGCAGCGCCTCAACGCCTTCACCGCGGCGACCGCGCGGCGGATGTGGGAGCTGCTCGACGCGATCGCGGGCGACGACGACGTCCGGGTGGTCCTGCTGACCGGTGCGGGCCGGGCCTTCTGCGCCGGAGCGGACCTGAAGGCGCTCGGGGGAAGCGACGGGGCCCGCGACGACGACTGGGGAAGCCGGCGCGGCATGATCGACTTCGCGACCCGGCTGCGGGCCTTGCCGCAGCCGAGCATCGCCGCCGTGAACGGTGTCGCGGCGGGTGCGGGCTTCGGCATGGCGCTCGCGGCCGACCTGCGGATCGCGAGTACCGATGCGAGTTTCATCGCGGCCCAGATCCGCACGGCGCAGGTGCCCGACGCCGGCCTCACCTGGTTCCTGCCGCGCCTGCTCGGCACCGAGGCGGCGCTGCGCGTCGCGCTCTCGGGCCGCGCGATCCCGGCCGCCGAGGCGCTCGCGTCGGGACTCGTCGGCGAAGTCGTGCCGGCTGCGGAACTCCTGCCGCGGGCGCGCGCTCTGGCCCGGGAGATCGCGGCCGGCCCGCGTCTCGCGACCCGGCTTACCCGACGCGCGATCCTGCTCGGCGCGGAGAGCGACCTCGAAGCGGCGCTCGAGGAGGAGTACCGGGCACTCGTCGAAGCGAACCGCGACCCCGACGTCGCCGAGGCGATCGCCGCATTCGTCGCGAAGCGCGCACCCCGCTTCGGTTGAGGGCGCGCGGCGCCGCCGCGCAAGGACGCCCCCGCGAGGGCGTCGCCCGCAGGCTACGCCGCGTGGCCGGCGTCGCCCGCAGGCTACACCGCGCGGCCGGCGTCGCCCGCAGGCTACGCCGCGCGGCCGGCGTCGCCCGCAGGCTAAGCCGCGTGGCCGGCGTCGCCCGCGCGGCGGCGTTCGGCCGCGTCGAGCGCCGCCGCGAAGGTACGCGCAATCGCGTCGGCGAACTCGCTCGCGCGCAGCTCGTCGAGCGCCGCGCGTACAAGCCGCTCGTCGCGCAGCAGCACCCGTCGCCGCGACCGGCGCATGCGTCGCAACTCGGCGACGAGCAGGCGGCGGCCGCGGTCGGCCGCCCGTCTGGCCGCGCCGGCGAGTTCGGCTTCGAGCATGGTGTCGTCGTGGAAGTCGCCGAGTTGGTCCTGGAGGCGACGCAGCCGCTTGAGCAGGGCTGCGCCGTCCTCGCCGAGCTCGGGTGCGACGATCTCGAGCAGGTAGCGGAGTTTCTTCGCCGCGATGCGCACCTCGTGCAGTGCCTCGTTGCCCTCGGCGCTGCCCGCCGTTTCGGGGATCGCGTGCGAGGCGATGCGGAGGGCCGCGTCGCCGGCCCGGTCCGCGGCTTCGCGGAGCAGGGCCGCCAGCGGCGCGTCGGGATGGCGAGCCTGCCGGGCGACGTCTTCCGGGCCCATGTCCTGGCCGGGCTCCGGGCTTGCCGGGTCGCCCGCGGTGTCCGCGGTGTCCGCTTCCACGAACCGGCCGCCGGGCGGATGCTCGCCCGGCGGGATCTTCCCGGCGGGAGGCGCCGGGTCGCCGCGCGCGTCGCGGGCGCGGGCGCGCACGGCGGCGGCCGCCGGGGTCGGGTCGTCGCTCGCCAGGTGCTCGACCAGTCGGCGCAGGCGCTGGTCGAGGCGATCGAGGTCGACCCGGCCAAAGCGCGCCATCATGCGCGAACGGGCGCGACGCAGCCGGCGCGCGAGCCGGGCATCGACCGCCTCGATCGCCATCGCACGGATCGGGCTCGCGCGCCGGGCGAGTGCGGCGAGCCGCAGGCGCGTCACGTCGATCTCGCGCACCTCCCCGAGGGCACGCGTGACCGCGCGCAACCCGGGCGCGACGCGCGCTAGGTCGGCAGGAGGGAGCCAGGGGCCGAGCACGCCGAGGGCCGCGCGCAGCCGTCGCGAGGCGACGCGCATGTCGTGCACGCCCTCGGGGTCACGGCCGTCGAGCGCCTCCGCGAGGTGGGCACGCATCGACGCGGCCTGGCGCGCGACGACCTCGCCGGCCCGTCCGCCGACTGTCGTCGCGCGGCTCGCCTCGGCGGTCGTCCTCGGGCGTCGCGTCGGCTTCATGGTGCGGGTGCCCGCCGCTTCAGGTGAAGCGCTCGCCGCTGCGCTCGCGCAGCGCGGCGACGGCGCGCTTCACGTCCTGCGCCCGGTCACGCCGACAGACGAGGACGCCGTCCTTCGTGACGGCGACGATCGCGTCCTCGAGCCCGACGACCGCGACCGCCATCGCCCCGCCGGTCGCGTCGTAGACGATGCAGTTCCGGGCGTCGACGAGCACCGTGCCTTCGTCGGCCACGTTGCCCTGTGCGTCGGGTGTGCGCGTGCGCGCGAGCGCGTCCCAGGCCCCGACGTCGTCCCAAGCGAAGTTGGCGGGGATCACGTGGACGTTCCCGGCGCGCTCCATCAAGCCCACGTCGATCGACACGTCGGCGAGCCCGGCGAAGATCGCGGGCAGGCGCGGCGCGCCCGGCTCGGCGAGCGCCACCTCCATCGCGGTCGTGGCGTGCGCGAGGTCGGACATGTGGCGTCCGAGCCCCTCGCGGAAGCGCGATACGCGCCAGAAGAACATGCCGCTGTTCCAGAAATGGCGTCCCGACGCGGCGAGGCGACGCGCGGTCTCCAGGTCGGGCTTCTCGAGGAAGCGCGCGACCGGCAGGACCCGCGGCCGCTCGCCGTCGGCGCCCGGGGCAGCTGCGACCTCGATGTAGCCGTAGCCGGTCTCCGGTCGCGTCGGAACGACTCCGATCGTGACGAGCGCGTCGTGGCCCTCGGCGAAGTCGAGCGCGGCCGCGACGGTCGCGCGGAAGCGCTCCGGGTCGGTGATACGGTGGTCGGCGGTGAGCACCGCCATCGCGGCGTCGCCACCGGGGCCGACCCGTCGCGCAAGGTGGGCCGCGGCAAGCGCGAGGCAGGCCGCCGTGTTGCGCTTGGCCGGCTCGGCGACCACGTTCTCGCGCGGCAGCCGCGGCACGGCCTCGGCAATCGGCCCGGCGAGGATCTCGCTGGTCGCGACGATGACGTTCTCGGGCGGTATGAGCGGCGCGATCCGGTCGATCGCCTCCTCGAGCATCGAGCGGCGCTCGTCGGTCAGCCGCAGGAGTTGCTTGGGACGGGCCTGGCGGCTCGCCGGCCAGAAGCGCTCGCCCGAGCCGCCCGCCATGATGACCGCGAATCGCTCCATGCCGTGCCTCCGTCCTACCACGGCGCGCGAGGGCGATGCACACCGACGAACAGGTGCTGAGTCCATGTCGGCGCCCGCATTGACAGGAGCGTCCTGCCGGTGCCACTTCCGGCTGCATGCGGGACCCGGCACGAGAGCCGATCGCCGCGCCCGGGGCGCGCCCGGGGCGCCGCGGCCGACGGCGAGGCGGCGGGTCCTCCGATCCGCGACGCCTGCTCGGGGCGCTCGCCCTGCTCGCGGTCTTCGGCCTCATCGGGCGCTACGCCTCGGGCTGGACGGGCGCGCGGTTCGGTCCCGAGGAGGCGCTGCACGGGCGCGTCGTCGCGGTGCGCGACGGCGACACGGTGGACGTGCGCAGTGGGGATCGCGATATCCGGGTGCGGGTCTACGGCGTCGATGCACCCGAGCGCGGCCAGCCCTGGTCGGCGAAGGCCAAGCAATTCGCGGCGGACCTCGTCGGCAACCGCGAGGTCGCGCTGCGCGTACACGCGATCGACAAGTACCAGCGCACGGTCGCCGAGGTGATCCTGCCCGATGGCCGCAACCTCGGCGACGAGATGCTGCGCGCGGGGCTCGCCTGGCACTACGACTTTTACTCGCGCGACGCCGGGTGCCACGCCCTCATGGAGGAGGCGCGCGCGGCGGGCCGCGGCCTCTGGGCCGACGAGAAGAAGTGCCAGGGACAACCCGCCTGTCCGACCCAGCCGGTGTCGCCGCGCGACTTCCGGGTCGAGGAGCGGCGTGCCGGGCGGGGGCCGCATGCGTCGCAGTTTCCCGCGCCCGGCCAGCGCGGCGGCGCAGCGGCGGGACGCTGAGGCCGCGCGCCCCGGCGCAGGTCGAGTCGATTCCCATGGACGGCCAGACCCGCGTTCCCGACGGCCCGGCGCCGCGCGCCGCACCGGACAAGCCGGGCGCGACGCGGGGCGGGGTCACGGGCGAACTCGTCCTCGCCGCGTCCGCCACCTGCGCGGCTCTCGCGCCTTTCCTCGGCAAGCCCTTCCACGTCGACGACCCGCTCTTCCTGTGGCTCGCGCGGCGGGTGACGACGCATCCGCTCGACCCGTTCGGCTTCGAGGTGAACTGGTACGGCGCGCTCGAACCGATGTGGAGCATCACCCAGAATCCGCCGCTCGCCGGCTACCTGATCGCGGCCGCGGCGTCGGTCGTCGGATGGAGCGAGGCGGCCCTGCACGGCGTCTTCCTCGCGGCGTCGGTCGTCGCGATCGTCGCGACGGCGCTGCTTGCGCGGCGCTGCGGCGCGCCGCCTCTCGCGACGGCGCTCGCGACGCTCTTCACGCCGGCCTTCCTGGTGTCCGCGACCACGCTCATGTGCGACGTCCCGATGCTCGCACTCTGGCTCGTCGCGATGCTGCTGTGGATGCACGGCATCGAGCGCGACTCCGCCTCCCTGCTCGCGGCTGCGTCGGTGGTCGCGGCGCTCGCAGTCCTGACGAAGTACTTCGCCGTCGCACTCGTCCCGCTCCTCGTCCTCTGGACGTGGCGGCGAGTGCGCCGGGTCGACCTGCGCATCGGGTGGCTCGTCCTGCCGCTCGCCGTTCTCCTCGGCTGGCACCTGTGGACGGCGTCGGCCTACGGTCGCGGGCTCGTGGGAGGCGCGATCGGCTACGCGAGCGGGGCGCCGTCGCCCTTCGGCCGGGTCGGTTCGATCGCGGTCGGGATCGCGTTTGTGGGGGGCTGTCTCGCGAGTTGGGCCGGCCTCCTGCCGCTCGCCTGCACGCGCCGCGCGCTCGCCGCCTTCGCCGTGGCGGCGGTGCTGGCGGCGCTCGGCGTCACCGGCCTCGGAGGGATCGGCGAGTATCGCTTCCCGGCGGCCGGATGGACGCGGTGGGCCTTCGTCGGCGAGGCGTCGCTATTCGCGATCGCCGGGGTCGCCGTGGCGATTCTCGCGGCGAGCGAGTGGTCGCGCCGGCGCGACGCGGACACGGAACTGCTGCTCGCCTGGCTGCTCGGGACGTATTTCTTTGCCGCGGTGGTCAACTGGACGGCCAATGCACGCTCGGTGCTGCCGCTCCTGCCTCCCGCGGCGATCCTGCTCGCGAGGCGGATCGCGGAGCGCGCGTCTTCGGCGGGCACGCTCCGCCCGCGCGGACTCGCGCCGGCGCTGGTGCTCGCGGCGGGACTGTCGCTCGCGGTCGCCGCCGCCGACCACCGCCTGGCGGAGGCGGGGCGGGCCGGGGCGCGCGCGGCGGTCGAGCGCGCGGCGGGCCGCAAGCTCTGGTTCGAGGGACACTGGGGCCTGCAGTGGTACCTGGAGCAGGCGGGCGCCGAGGCGATCGACTTCGCGAAGTCGCCGATCCGGCCGGGCGATCGCATCGCGGTCCCGAGCTACAATACCAACCTGCGGCCGCTGCCCGAGGCAGTTACGCGACTGCTCGAGGTCGTGGCGCTCGCGCCGCCCGCCCGGCTGACGACGATACACGAGGCCGTGGGTGCCGGTTTCTACGCGGCGATCGCGACCGGCCCCCTGCCGTTCGGCGCGGGCGCGGTTCCGGCCGAGGAGATCCAGGTGTACGAGGCCGTGCAGCCCTGAGGCCGCCCCGGTGGCGCCGTTCGAACCAGGTTCTACGCGCGTGCGGTCCGCGACGGGCACTGACCGACACGGTGGTCGGGGCCCCGAGCCTCGCGATACAGGATCGGTTCGAGCCAGTCGGCGTGGTCGGCGGCGATCCCGTCGCCCCCGTCGAGAACTTCCAGCGTCAGCATGCGTCCCCCCGTTACGTCGACCGAGGCGTGACGGGGGAATCCCTCGCTGGTGACCTCGCCGCTGTCGAAGCGCACGACGCCGTCCACCAGGACCCGGAAGCGCACACGCTGTCCATGCCGAGCCTCGTCGTCGATCGCGAAGGCCGTCTCGAAGCGGCGGAAGGCGCCGGCGAGCGAGTAGCTGAGGCGCGAATTCGCATGCGTGCCGAGGCCGTGGCGGAAAATGAAGCCCGTGGCCGCAAGTCGCTGGTCGCCCACGCTCAGGTCGCGGCGCAACTCGCCCCAGTCCTGTGTGGCGGAGACGGGTTCCCAGTCGCTCAGCCGGACCGCCGCCCTGCGCGGCACGAATGCGAAGGCCGCGAGCGCGGCGACGACCAGCGCGCTGGCGGCAGCGATCCGCAGCAGGAAGTGGGGCTTCACCCCGCGGGCGAACAGCAC
>Ga0114969_10001784_pt1 | contig 18038 bp, 17 predicted proteins | sample M_130807_MF_Meta_FD_87316 | JGI IMG/M metagenome (GOLD analysis project Ga0114969, IMG submission 87316) | Freshwater microbial communities from Lake Montjoie, Canada to study carbon cycling - M_130807_MF_MetaG | ecosystem: Environmental > Aquatic > Freshwater > Lake | place: Lake Montjoie...
CCCCGCCGTGTTGCTGGACAACGACCGGTGGCACGAGGACTGGAACGTGGCCATCGACGGGCAACCCGCCGCCCTGCTCCGGGCCAACCACATCATGCGCGCGGTCGTCGTGCCCGCGGGCGAGCACACCGTCGAGTTCCGGTTCCGGACCGACACCCGGCCGCTTTGGGTCAGTGTCTCGGCCTGCGTGGCCGCGCTCGCGCTCGCGGGCTTCCTCGCGTTCCCGGGATCGCGCGGCGCCCCGGCGCGGCCCGATGCCGGCAGGAAGGCAACCCCCGCGGGCGCTTGAGGCCCCGGATCCGTCCCCGCACCCCGTCATGAGCGTCCAGACCAGCCATCTCGACCATGTCCGCGACGATGCCGGCTATGCCGACATCCTCGCGAACTGGGATGCGACGTTCTACGCGAAGTTCGCGAGGACGTTGCGTCCGGACCGTCCCGGCGGGCGCGTGCTCGACATCGGGTGCGGTGTCGGGCAAGTCGTGGCGCTGCTGGCGCGCGACGGCATCGAGGCACACGGCGTGGACGTGGCGGCGCCGAACATCGAGCGCGCGCGCCGACACACCGAACGTTGCGTGTTGTACGACGGCCGGCGCCTTCCCTATCCCGACGGGCATTTCGCGGTGGTGGGCGCGCTCAACGTGGTGGAACACGTCGAGGATCCGGAATCGTTCGTGCGCGAGGCGGTGCGGGTGTGCGCGCCGGGGGGCCGGGTGGTGCTGAGCAGCCCGAATTTCCTGCGCGTGCTGGGCTTCCGCGACTACCACCCGCGCATGCGCGGCATCGTCCACAAGTGGCGCAACCTGCTCGCCTTGCTCGCCCGGCGCCGGCAGATGCGCGCGGCGCCGGAATCCGTCCGGTTCGAACGCATGCCGCCGATCATCAAGCAACCGTTCGCGCCCGACGACGACGCGATCGTGTGCACGAACGCGCTGGATCTCGCCTTCTTCCTCCGGCGCAACGGCTGTGTCGTCGAGCGGATCGAGTGCACCGACCGGGACGTCCCGCGGGCCCTGGGGTGGCTGCTCAACGCCACGCCGCTGAAGTACGGCCTTTTCAACGCGTTCGTGGTCGCGCGCAAACCGTAGTTCCCCGCGCCCCGCGCCTTGCCACTTGCCCGCGCGGCGCGAACGCGGACAATCGGCCGCGCATGAAGTTCCTCGTCCGCTCGCTTTGGCTCGTCCTCCTCGTGTGGGTCGCGTCGGGCTGCAAACATTTCGAACCGCCCCATGTCCACGCCGAGGACTACGAGGGCCGCAGGATCCGGGTCGCGTGCGTCGGCGACTCGATCACCCAAGGGGCCGGCGTGGAGAACCGCGAGACCAACAATTACCCGACCGTGCTGGGCGGCATGCTCGGGGGCACGTTCGAGGTGCGGAACTTCGGACGGAGCGGCGCGACCCTGCTGAAGACGGGCGACCTGCCGTACTGGACCACCGACGAGTTCAAGGCGGCGACCGCGTGGACGCCCGACGTGGTGATCCTGAAGCTGGGAACGAACGACACCAAACCGCAGAACTGGAAGGGGCGGCCGGCGTTCGAGCAGGATTTGGTCGCCTTGCTCGCGCATTTCCAGGGGTTGCCGCACAAGCCCCGCACCAAGGTTTGGGTCTGCGTCCCCGTGCCCGTCTACGAAACGCGGTGGGGCATCAACCGCGAGGTCATGGATACCGGCGTCGTCCCGTCCATCATGGACGTCTGCCAGAAGCACAAGGTCCCGGTCATCGATCTCAACGACGCGCTGTCCGGGCATCCCGAAATGTTCCCGGACAAGATCCATCCGAACGCGGCCGGCGCCCGCTTGATGGCGATGACCATCTACCAGGCCATCCGGCCCTGAGCCGGAACCCGGCGGACGGGACACCATGCCCAGGCGCCGGGATGCCGAAAGCGACGGCGGTGGGCGGGTTGGGTGCGCCGGGAAGCGCCATGCGAGACGGGGATTGGGAACGCGGAACCCGCATCCGCCGATGCCATCGACCCCGGCGCGATCGCGTGACTTCCCGGCGGCGGCGGCGGTCCGGCCGCGCCGCCGTCACGGCAGCGGTTCCGAGATGCGGGTGATCCCCCGGGCCAGGCCGGTGGCCTCGTCGATGTCGATCACCGCGCCCTGCAGCAGCACCCGTCCCGAGGCGACCTCGAACCGCTGGGGCATGTTCGTGAGGAACCTCCGGACGATGGGTTCGACCTCGCGACCGAGAATGCCGTCGTGCGGCCCGGTGAATCCGGCGTCGGTGAGATAGGCGGTGCCGCGCGGCAACACCCATTCGTCGGCGGTCTGGACGTGCGTGTGCGTGCCCACCAACCCGGAGATCTGGCCATCCAGCATCCGCCCCATCGCGATTTTTTCGGACGTGGCCTCGGCATGGAAATCGACGAACACGACCGGGGTGCTTTCGCGCAGGCGCCGGACTTCGGCGACGGCGAGCACGAACGGGTTTTCCAACGCCGGCATGAACGTGCGGCCCTGGAGGTTCAGCACGGCCACGGGCGGCCCGTCCGGACGCGCGTGGACGACGCTGCCGTTGCCCGGGACGCCCGGCGGATAATTGGCGGGGCGCAACACCCGCGGTTCCCGGGCGAGCAATCCGGCGGTCTCCTTCTGGTCCCAGACGTGGTCGCCGGTGGTGATCACGTCCACGCCCGACTGGAAGAGTTCCTGGGCGAGGGCCGCGGTGATGCCATTGCCGCCGGCCGAATTCTCGCCGTTGGCGATCACGAACCCGAGGCCGTGGCGTTCCCGGAGCACGGGCAGGAGGATTTTCACGGCGCGACGCCCGGGCTCGCCCACGATGTCGCCGATGAACAGCAGTTTCACTGCGGACCACGCTAGGGCGCGCCCGCGCCGGCCGCGATGGCGAATTCTCGGCGCGGGTGCGACGGACGCATCGTGCCGCCGTCGGGATCGACCGCGCCGGCCACGGCACCCGGCCACGCGGCCGGGATGCGCCCCGCATGCACCCGCGCGTGTCCACCGGCTTGACGTTCGATCGCGCCGCGGCCAGACAAGGGGCGCTCCCCCATGCTGAACATCCACCACCTAGAACTCTTTTACTACGTGGCCCGCCACGGAGGGATCATGGAAGCCGTGCGCAACATCCCCTACGGCATCCAACAACCGGCCGTCTCGGGCCAGATCCTCCAACTCGAGTCGGACCTCGGGTTGAAACTGTTCAACCGCCGCCCGTTCGAACTCACCGCGGCGGGACAGGAGTTGTACGAGTTTGTCCGGCCGTTCTTCTCCAACGTCGAGGCGGTGGGCGAGAAACTCCGCGGTGGCGTCACCCAGACCGTCCGCATGGCGGCGCCCTCGGCGATCCTCCGCGACCATCTGCCGGAGGTGCTGCAACTGGTGCGCAAACGCTTTCCCCGGCTGAAACTCATCCTGCGCGACGCCCACCAACCGCTGGTCGAACAGTGGCTGGAACGACACGAGATCGACTTCGCCGTCACCGTGCTCGAAGGCAGGCCGCCGTCGGGACTCGACAGCGCGCCGCTGCTCGCGCTGGGGGGCTATTTCATCGTTCTCAAGACGAGCCGGTACCAGACCGCCGCCCAGATCCTCGAGGCGATCGCCGGTGGGGACGGATCGTTACCCACGGAACCGTTGATCACCCTGCCCGCCAACGAGGCGTTGCCGCGGGTGTTCCGCGAGATGCTCGCGAAGCGCGAGCTGGAGTGGCCGGCGTCGATCGAGGTCAGCAGCCTCGAATTGATCGAGATCTATGCGGCCAACGGGTTCGGCATCGGGCTTGGCTTCGACCTGCCCGACCGGAAACTGAATCCCAAGCTGCGCTCGATCCCGATTCCCGAACTGCCCCCGATCCGGATCGGCGCGTTGTGGCGGGGCAAGCTCACGCCGCTGCTGCAGAACCTGCTCGAGGCGTTCCAGACCCGGGCCCGAACCTTCGCCCCGGCCGCGGCCCTCGGCACCCCCAAGCCCTGAAGGTCCGGCCGAAAACACCGCCTTCGGAGCTTCGTCCTTGATGCATCCCGGCGGCGGGCCTTACTCCCGCCGCATGCAACCGTTGATTTGCCGCGTCGAGCACGTCGGATTCGCCGCCCAGGACCCTGCCGGACTGGCCGATTGGTACGAACGCACGTTCGGAGCGCGGCGGATCTGGCGGAACGAACTCCAGCGACCCGCGGTATTCGTCGAGATGCCCGGGGGCCTGGTCCTCGAGATCTACCCGTCCGCCCGCGCCGCCGCCGACATCACCGGCGACAACTCGGTCTCGGGTCTGCGGCATCTGGCGCTGCGGGTCGGCAACCTGGATGCCGCCCGCGACCAACTCGCCGACGCCGGGGTCGCCTTCCCGGATTCCATCAAGCCCGCCGGCGGCGGCGGACGCGTCCTCTTTTTCAAGGATCCCGAGGGCAACCTCCTGCACTTGGTGGAGCGACCGAGCGGCGAACCCCTGTCGCACGCCTGAGGGTCGCGCCAGTTCAATACAGCACGTGGATCCCGTCGTCCGCGCGGTAGGCGGCGACCGTTCCCCACACCGGCACGCCCGCCATCGTGCCCACGGCTTCCAATGCCGGCAGACGGGCCCAACCGGCGCTGCCGCCGCGTTGCCATCCGGTTCCCGCCGTCCAGGCCGCCACGGGTTGGCCCTCGGCATCGAGCGCCAGCGCGGGATGCTTCTTGGAGCCGCCTCCCAGATCCATCGCGGCACCCAACCCAGTCGTCGGATTCCAGGGCGCGAACCGAACGTGGCCCGCATGCTCCCAACCCAGCCAGGCGCCGTCTTGCGTGGGCAGGATCGCGGCGGTGCTCATCGGGCACTGGTTCGCCGCCCAGTCGTCCAACGACTGCCGTTTCCAGGAAACCCCGTGGTCACGGGACACAAGCAGTGTCATCCCGCGTTCCACGAGTCGCGTCGCCCGGCGGTAGACGACCAACAGGGCGTCGCCGCTGGTCGCCGCTTGCAACCCGCAACAGCCGCACACGCCGTCCGCGGCCTCGGGGACCGGCATGGCGGGAGCGAAATGGATCCCGTCGTCGTCGGAACGGGCGACATACACCCGGCGCTGGTCCTCGCCTTCCCGGTCCATCGGGGCGGCATGCCAGACCACAAACACGTGGCCGGCGGAATCGGCGGCGACCGCTGCCCCGCCGTCGAGATGGCGGGTGTCGCCCGAGAGACATCGCTGCGCGGTCGGCGTGCCGGAGTCGGGAGGCAGCGCCGCGTACAGGACCGGGTCGCCTTCCCGGGCCTTGGGCTCGGCATTCCGGGAACCGTTCCAGACCACGTGCAACCGGTTGCCGCGGCCCACGGCCAACTGGGCGCCACGCACGGAACCAATGGTCACGGCACTTCCCGGCCGGGAATTCACGGTGACGGGGGCGGACCAAGCCCGCGCCCCGGACGGCCGGTGGCGGACCACCACATCGGCGGCTTTGGGATCGCCGCGCAGGTAGGCGAGATGGACGGATCCATCCGGGCCGACGGCGACGCGGGGTTGGACCCCGTCTTCGGGGACCCGTTCGGCAACGGCTCGAGGCGCTCCCGCGGAGGCCGCGCACGCCGACAGCAGCAAGACCAGGGGAACGACGCGCCGGAAGACCATGGCGGGATCCTGCAAGGGCCGGGGCACGAAAGGAAGATCCGGTCGCGGGCCCACGAAACTCCCGGAAGCGGCACGGTTGACCCGCACGCACACCAAACCTAAGGTCCGCTCCCGATGGCGGTTCCCGCGCCGAGCCTCGATCCCGAGACGATTCCAGCCGACCCCAATTTCCGCACCCGTGCGGCGTGGGAAGAAGTCGTGGGGCCCGCGCATGCCTTTCTGGAGCAGGTGACGGCGCGTCTGGCCGAACAGGTGGATGCGTTCGAGCCCGAAATCGCCTCGTACGCGCGGTACGCGCTGACCAACCAAGGCAAGCAACTGCGCCCCACGCTGGTGGCCTTGGCCGCGGGGACCTGCGGGCCCCAGACCGACGAGCACGTGACCCTCGCGGTGGTCATCGAAATGATCCATCTGGCGACCTTGGTCCACGACGACATCATGGACGGGGCGTCGATGCGGCGGGGTCGATCCACGTTGGCCCGGCATTGCGGCCCCGACGTGGCGGTCTTGGTGGGCGATTGCCTGTTCGCGCACGCGTTGAAGCTGGCCGCGGGATTCTCGACGCCGGACATCTGCCGGGCGGTGGCGCTTTCCACCCACGTGGTATGCACCGGGGAGATCCTGCAAACCCACCGCCGCCGCCGGTGGAACCTCGGCCGGGCCGAGTATTTCAAGGTGCTGGAGATGAAGACGGCGGAACTGTTCGCGTTGGCCTGCGAACTCGGCGGCCGGCTGTCCTCGGGGACGGAATCCGAACGCGCTGCCTTGAGGCGGTTTGGGCTGGCCCTGGGCACCGCCTACCAGATCTACGACGACTGCGTGGACCTTTACGGGGCGGAAGACGACGCGGGAAAATCGCTCGGCACCGACCTCGCCAAAGGCAAGGTCACGTTGCCGCTGCTGACGTTCTTCGAGCGTGCCGGAACGGAAGACGTCGCCCGCATGATCGGATGGCTGGAAAGTTGGGATCCGGCGTCCTTCGCCGCGGTGCGGGCATTGCTGGAGACGGTGGATGCTCGCGGCGAGTCCTGCCGGGTGATCGCGGGATTTCTCGACGAGGCCCGGAAGGCTTTGGACGAACTGAAGGAGACCCCGGAGCGCCATGCCTTGGTGGCTTTGACGGCTTTTCTCGAGCAACAAACCTCCGCTTTGGGGGGTTAAGTCCCCATGACGCTCGCCCCGACCCTCATGGAGCCCACCGCGGAACCGACGCCCACCGGGCGCGCCGTGCCTGCCGCGGAGGATTCCGGCGAGCGGACCCTGGTCGAGGCGGCGAGAACCGGGGATCTCGGAGCCTTCGACGAGTTGGTGCGCCGGTACCAGGAGCGGATCTACGGGCTGGTGTACCACATGACGTCGAACCACGAGGACGCCAACGACCTTGCGTAGGAGGCCTTCGTCAAAGCGTGGAAGGCGCTGAAGAACTTCAAGGGCGACAGCAGCTTTTACACCTGGATCTACCGGATCGCGGTCAACCACACGCTCAACCACCTCAAGCAACGCCGCAACCGGGCCCTTCACGTCAGCCTCAACGATCTCGATTTCAACGCCGAGCACGACCCCGAAATGGTGCAGTTGGTCTCGCACAAGAATCCCCGGCGGGACGCGAACCTGCGCGAACTCGGGGAGAAATTGAACGCCGCCATGCTCAGCCTGTCCGAAGAACATCGGGCCGTGGTTGCGATGCATGACATCCAGGGCATGCCGCACGAGGAGATCGCGCGGGTGTTGAACTGCAATCCCGGCACGGTGCGGTCCCGGTTGTATTACGCGCGCCAGCAGTTGCAGGCGTTGCTCTCGGATTTTCTGCGCTGACCATGGAACAAATGCCCGACGAACTCGACGAGGTGCGGCGGTTGGTGGCCTTGAAACGCCACGAGACGCCGCCGCCCGGATACTTCCGGAATTTTTCCGCCGGGGTCATCGGGCGCATCGAGCGGGAGGAAGCCCGGCGATCGGAACGGTGGTGGGACGGCGTCCGGGGTTTCTTTGCCGGGCGTCCCGCCCTCGTCGGTGCCAATGCGCTGATCGGCGCCGGAATCGGTCTGATCGCGGTGGCCGGCATCTACGTGCACCATGCCAAAACCGCCGGGGAGACGGCCGTCTACCCGCAGGGTTTCGCGCCCGCGAATGCCGGCATGGATCCCAGTCCCTGGATGTCGTCCGGACTCTTGGCCAACGACCGGCCCTACCGCACCGACGGCGTGCACTACCAGGTGCAGTTCTTCCCCGTGGATCCCGCCCAGATCTCGAACCGTCTTCCGGCCAGCATCATTGCGCCTCCCGATTTGCCCGTCATGCCCGTCCACTGGAATGGCTGGCGGTGACGGGATGGGCTCGTAACGCGAACGGGCGATCCCTTGGGGGATCGCCCGTTTTTTGCGCCTCCGTGTGCCACCGCGCGCGGCGGGTCGACGGTCGACATGCGGGACCGTTCAGCCCGCCCGAACGAATACCAAGGCGAGCTTCTGCGCCGGGTTCGGCATGACGAGGCGGCCGAGATCGTTGATGGTGGCATCGAGTTCGGCGGCGCCCCCGCCATCGGGAAGCTTGACGCGGTACTTGTTGCCCTCGGTGTGCTTCCAGCTTCCAACCCCGTTGAGGTTCACCTTCGGCAATTTGAACTGCGTGGCGGGCGCGACCGGCGCCGCGGCGACGGCGGGTGCCCCACCCGCGCCGGGCCGGGCACGCCCGATCCCATAGCGCGCCGAAAGACTGGGATCCATCGCCGGCGGCCCGGGAACCGCGGCCACCGGGGCCGCCGCGGCGTCCGATCCCTCCGCCGGTTTCGACGCGGCCGAACTGGTCACGAATCTCCCGTCGGTGAGCACTTTCAGGCGCAATCCGCCGAGCACGGCGGAGTAGATCATCCGCATCGCCGCGAATTCCTTAGGACTGATCGTCCCGTGCAGGCGACGCGTCTGGAGCAACCCACTGCTCACGTCGATGCGCCAGCGGCCCAGGATCTTCTCGTCCGCGTATTTCGGCGCCACGCCGGTGCGGAGGTAAGCCTCGAGATCCTTGAGGTCGGTTTTCAAGAGCGCGTCGACGAGTTCCTGGTTGCCGAGCAAGGGGCGGCCATGGGCGCTGTTGATGACCGAGGAAAACCCGGCCTTGTTCTTGAGCAGGTCCTTGAAGTCTTCCGCGCCGAACTCGGTGAACTCGGCCTTGTCCTCGTACTCGAGGTACGGCGGGTAGTCGCGCAACCGTTCGTGCGCGGCCGGGTTCTCGTACAGCAGCCCCAGCATGTCCGAAATCTCGTAGAACCGCGCCGGCGTCTCGTCCAAAGCCGCGAACGCCTTGTCCCAACCCGAGGAATCCATGTGGCGGCGAATCGCCGTCCCGAGCTTCACCAAGGTCGGCTCGTTCGCGCCCTCCCCGGTGGTCTGCGCGGTCAGGTAACCGCCCGCATACACCCGCTTGCCCACCGCGAAGAAGAGGATCATGCCGATCAATAGTCCGATCACCAGTCCCCCGGCCTGGTTGACGCGGTTGAATCCCTCGCGCGTGGCGTCGTCCTCGCGGTACTTGAAGTGGATCATCACGGGATGGTGCGCCAGAAAACCAAGGCCGTAGACCGCGAGCCACACGAAGACGAAGGCCAGGAAGTACGGCAGGCCGTATTGCAGCACCAGGTTGTCCGCGGTCATCCGGTCCGTGATGCCATGGAGCAGATTCCCCAGCGGCGCCATCACCGCCAGCGCGATCAGCGTTCCCAGCAGCGCCACCGCGGTCCGAATCGCTCCCGAACCGTAGCCCAACGCCCCGAAGATCATCGCGAAGAGCAACGCAAACAGCCAGACGTACATGGCGCCACGTTAGGAAGGACCGCGACCCAGTCACGCCAATTCTCGCATCCTTTCCACGCGCCGACGCAGCTCGGGACCGTCGTGATCGACCGGCCCCCGGGCGGCGCACCGCCGTCCCAACCCGGTCGCCGAATCGCGATGCCGCCCGTCGCCGGTGATCTGGCCGCGGTGGCACACGGACGGTCTCCTCGGTCCGGCAGCCGGGCATACCCGCTCCCGCGCCCCGCGGCTTCCCGCCGAGGCCCGTGGAGGCTAGACTTCGCGCATGGAGACGACGCCCGAGACCCCACCCGAGATTCCGGCACGCGGGTTTGCCGGCGAGATCGTCTATCTCTTCGCGTACGACATCGCCTACGAACTCGGCCGCGAACCCATTGCCACCCTTCTGGGCCATCCCGTCGCGGTCCACAACCTCGACGCCTCCCGCCGCGGTCCCCGGCACCTGCTCTTCTACAAACCCCAACTGGTCCGCCTCCCGCCGCAGGATCGCGTCGGGCCCCACGGAACGGTCCGCGTCGAACGCGAGGTCCGCATCCTCCCCATCGGGGCCATCGGCATCCGGGTCCGGGTCCCCTTCCGGGTGTCCAGCCTCGCGGAACTGGTCGCCTATCACGACCTCGAGTTCGGGGACGGCATCCTCCACCAGGAAGTCCGCCAACTCGCCGAGTCCATCCGCCAGGAACTCGCGCCCCTGATCGTCCGACCCATCGTCCGCATCGCCGAGGAGGAGGCCTATACCGTCTTCTGCTTCCGTGGTCCCTTGACCGGTGCCCACGGCGAACCCATCCGTGCCGAGGCGTGGCTCGAATCCCATCGCCGCGAAATCGCCGCCGTCCTCACCCAGGAGCAGGGCCACCAAATCCTTTCGCGGCAGGAAGCCATCGAATCCACCGCGCGCCACCTCAGTTACTACGAGGACGACCTCGCCGTCATCGATTGGGATGCCGCCCTCGTGGTCGACCATCCCTCGGAGTGGGAAGAGACGCTCTATGTCCTCGAACTCGCCAACCTCCAGTTGACCGAACTCGAGGCGTACGACCGCATCCTCGACTCGTCCCTCGAACGCACCTACCGCGACCTCGGTGCCGCCGTCCGCGGCCGATCCGCCCTCATCCGCGAACTCCGCGAGCTCCGCATGGATCTCACCCGGTTCAACGACGAGCTCTCCAACATCACCAAGTTCTTCGGCGACTGGCATGTCGCCCGGGTCTACGAGACCGTCGCCTCCCGCTTTCACCTCGGCGATTGGCATCGCTCGGTCGACGCCAAGCTCCGCGCCGTCGCGGATCTGCACGAACTGCTGAAGCACGACCAGATGAACCGCTGGATGATGATCCTCGAGGTCACCATCGTGCTGTTGTTCGTCATCGACCTGGCCATCCTCTTCGCCGGACTGAAGCACTGACCGATGCGGACGCTTGACGCCGGGGCGACCGGCAAGCTAACTCGAAACCTGTCAACTGGGCTCGGTTCGTGCGTCGTCGGTTTCGCGCGCTTCCGCCCATCAGGGTATCAACAATTTTTTTGGGTGCCGCTCGGCGGTGGCCGGCGTTGTCTCCCGGGGTCCTCCTCCCCGGGAACGGCATTGGTCCACGGCGTTCGGTTCCGTCGAATTATCGCCGTGTCCATGGCAACAGACCCCGATGTGCGTCCCGCGGGATCCGCAAAGACCTTGCGCGATCTCATCACCGCGCCGAACCCCGCCTTGTCGAAGGACAAGAACTGGCAGGATCTCTCGGCGGGCATGGCGGAAGCCGCCCCCGTCATCGGCGACGACGTCTGCCAGTTCCTCGCCCGGAATCCGATCGAGCGCCGGTTGTTCTACCGGATGTTTCCGCGGCGCGGGCGCCCGCTCGTCTGGTTCCTCGTCCAGTCCGGCCGTGGGAATCGCCTCGTGGGCGAACTCGTGCTCGTCCAGCACCTGCTCCGGTCGGAATCCGCGGAAGACGTGCATTACACCATGGCACGCTACGAAGCCGACCTGTTGTCCTCGTCGACGTTGCTGCGCCGCCTTCTGGGCCTCACCTGCTCGAAACAATTCCTCGCGGAGTACCTCGACCGGATCCATCGCCACAGTCCGTCGGCGTAGAATCCCCGATCACCGTCCGGCCCCGACGGAACGGCGCCAGGCCCAGACCGCCCCGAGCACCGCGAGTCCCGCGCCCGCACCCAGCGTCGTTGGTTCGGGAACCACCTGGAAACTCAACGCGTAGGCGGCCGCGTCCACGCCTTCGACCGCGATCGCGAAGCGCCCGACGCCCAACCCCGACAGGAAGATGTGCTCGACGTTGTCGAGCGTGCTCGCGCTGCGCGCCAGCGTCCCCCCGATCGTGTCCCCGTCGTCCGAGGCAAACACCTCGAGGTTCAGGTCCGCCAGGACGTCGCCCCCGATCAACCCGCGCCCGTCCGGCGTGCCGTCGCTGGTGCGGTTCCAGTTCAGCGTCGCCGTCAGCGTCCCGCCCGCATGCGGGTTGTCCACGAAGTAGTACTGGATGCCGTCCTTGGCGATCGACGACAGGGACCAACCCAAGCCGATACTGTGGCTGCCCGCCGCCTTTTCGCCCGCCATCAGGATGTCGTACGCATTGTTGACGCGCAGTTCGCCCGCTCCCTGGATCTTGTCGAGCGGATGCACCACGTCGTCGGCGGTCCCGGCTTCCCCGTGTTCCCATCCGGGCAGTTTCCGGGCGCCGGTCATGAGCAGGGAGCGGACGACCATGGGATCCGCGGCATCCGCGAGCAGAGGCGTCTTGTTGGCGCGGTCGACCAGCAGCGTGGCCGCCCCCGCGACCGCCGGGGTCGCGTAACTCGTGGCGCTGGTCGGGGCCACGATGTCGACCACCATGCGCCCGTTGCCATCGACGTTCGAGTAACCCTGCGCGGCCGACAGGTTGCTCAGGCCGACGGCGATCGCATTGTACGATTGGCCGAGGAGCGGGGCCGGGGTCGACGGGGCATTGTCGACGCCCACGACCGCGGTGAGTCCCCGGGTGGCCACCAGGAAATCGAGGCGTCGGTTCACGTCGGCATTGATCTCCGCCGCGGTATAGCCATCCGCGGCATTCGCGCCACCGATCCAACTGGCGTTCATCACCTGGGGTTGGGGCAACCGGAGGCCGGTGTTCAGGTCGACCATGACCGGGATCGCCGGCGCAAGGGACGAAACCGCCTTCAGGCCCCCGCCGCCGATGAACTGGTTCGCGTTCATCGTCCAGACATACGGGACGGCCTGGGAGATGCCCGACCCCGCGGCATAGAACTCCGCGGCGACGGCGGCGGCATGCCCGCTGACGCCGTTGCCGTCGAAGGGAACGTACTCACCCGGACTCAGGGCGACCCCCGGGAAGGTGCTGCCGGCGGCTCCGGCCTCCGTCTGCCAAACCGAAACCGAGGACCCGTTCGGCGCGCCCGCGCCATACCGGGCGAGCAGATCGGTCAACCCGATCGTGGCGTGGCTGACGGTCTGGGCGAGCGCGGGAACCGAAACCAACAGCCAGCAGCCACCCCCAAAGAGGGAACCCCGGGCGATGCCGAATCGAGTCATGGCGGGGACGGTACCCCCATGGAGACCGGCGGCAAGTTTGCGTTCCCCGTTCCCATCCGCGGGGCACCCTCATCCATGGGCCGCGCGCAGGGCATCCACGAAATGCCGCCACGCGACCAAAGCCTCCCCGACCGCGTGTTCGACCGCCGGCCAATCCGAGGCGGAGGCGGCGGCCTCGACGGGTTGCAACAACGCCGCGAGCCGGGAGCCACCCAGATTGCACGCGCTGCCCTTGAGCGTGTGCGCGTGCAAACGCACCGCCGCGCCGTCGCGCCGCGCCACCGCGTCCTCCATCGACGACCATCGTTTGGACGCGTCCGCCAGGAACAGGTCGATGAGTTCGTCGAGGGCCGCGGGTTCGTCGGGCACCCGCAAGGCGTCGAGCACGGCCATGTCCAGCACCGGCAGGGCGGCGGCATCGCCCCTCGGCGGGGCGGCCGTCCTGGCCACGGGTTCCGGGAAAACCACCGGCGATTCGGCGGCATCGCGGAAAGCGACCGCCCGCCGGATCGCGGACTCGAGCGCGGCCACCTCGATCGGCTTGGTGAGGAAATCGTCCATGCCGGCGTCGAGGCATTTCTCCCGGTCGCCGGCCATGGCATTGGCGGTCAACGCCACCACGTAGTGCGGTGCCCGCCGGCCGTAGGTGCCGTCCGCCTCCTCGCGCCGCAGCCGGCGGGTCGTCTCGTAGCCGTCCAACTCGGGCATCTGGCAGTCCATGAGGATCAGGTCGTAGGGGCGGCGGGCGACCGCCTCGAGCACGCGTTGCCCGTTGGTCACGACGTCGGCGGCAAGGCCGATTTTGTTCAGCAGGGCCAGGGCCACCTTCTGGTTCACCACGTTGTCCTCCGCCAGCAGCAGCCGGATGTCGGACCAACCCCCGGCGCGCGGCACCACCGCGGTCGCCGAGCTGGTCCGCGCCTCCGCGTCGTCGCCCCGGATCACCGCGGCGAGCGTCTCCAGCAGGCGGGAACGTTTCACCGGCTTCACCAGGTGCGCCGACACGCCGACGGTGCGCAGCAGGCCGGGGTCCAGGCGCTGGCCCAGCGGCGCCACCACCACCAACCGCGCGCGCTCCAATCCCGGCGACACATGGATCTCGTGCGACAGCGTCAGCGCGTCCATGTCCGGCAACTGGAGGTCCACCAACGCGGCGTCGAACGGATGGCCCGATGCCGCGGCCTCCCGCATGCGGTCCAGCGCGGCGGCGGCGGTGCCCACGCACTCCACCTGGAACCGGCTGCCCGCCAGTTCGTGCACGATGGTCTCGCGCGCGGCGGGATGGTCCTCCACCGCCAGCACCCGGGCCGGCGGCCCGTCCAAGCCGGGCTGCGCCGGGGGCGGCGCGACGCGACCCAGCGGCACCACGAACCAAAACGTCGAGCCACGGCCCGGTTCGCTCTGCAACCCGAGTTCGCCGCCCATCCGGTCCACCAGTTGCCGGCTGATCGCCAACCCGAGTCCCGTGCCGCCGAACCGGCGCGTCGTCGACCCGTCCGCCTGGGTGAATTCCTCGAACACCTTCGCCTGCGCGTCGGCGGCGATGCCGACGCCGGTATCCTGCACCTCGAAGCGGACCCGCACCGTGTCGCCGTCGCGCGCGACCTGCTCGACGCGCAGCAGGACCTCGCCCGCCGCGGTGAATTTCACCGCGTTGCCGAGCAGGTTCGTCAGCACCTGCCGCACGCGGCCCGCGTCGCCCCGGACCACCGCCGGCAACCCGTGGTCGATCCACGCCGCGAACTCGATCCCCTTGCTGAAGGCCCGTTCCGCCAGCAGTTCGGCCGTGTCCTCGACCAACTCCCTCAGGTCGAAATCGGCCGACTCGAACTCCAGCTTGCCGCTCTCGATCCTCGAGAAATCGAGGATGTCGTTGAGGATCGTCAACAGGGCCTCGGCGCTGGAGCGGACGGTCTCGGCATAGTCGCGCTGCTCCGGCGTCAGCGCGGTGTCGAGCAACAGCCGGGTCATCCCGATGATGGCGTTCATCGGGGTGCGGATCTCGTGGCTGGTGTTCGCGAGGAATTGCGACCGGGCCTTGGCGCTGGCCAGCGCCGCGTCCCGCGCCTGCTGCAACTCGCGCTCCGAACGCTTGCGCTCGGTGATGTCCGAGACGGTGCCCTCGTAGTAGAGGATTTGCCCCGCCGCGTCGCGGACCGCCCGGGCGTTCTCGGAGATCCAGATCACGCTGCCGTCCTTCCGGAAAACCTCGCTCTCGAAATCCTCCAGCCGGTCGTTTTCCTGCAGCAACCGACGGAACTCCTCGCGGCGCCGCGGATCCGCGTACACCTGGTGCGCGATGTCCGTGCGCTTCGCCATCAGTTCCTCGACGGTCTCGAACCCGTAGATCCGGGCCAACGCCAGGTTCGCCGAAAGGTAGTGGCCGTCCGGCGTCGTCTGGAAGATGCCGCCCACCGCGTTCTCCACGATGCTCCGGTACTTCTCCTCCGCGCGCTCCAGCTTCTCCTGCGCCGCCTTCAGCTCGGTGATGTCGCGCGAGATCCCGAAGGTGCCGATCACGTTGCCGCGCGTGTCCCGCAACGGCAGCTTGCTCGTCAGCACCCAGTTCACCCGGCCGTCGGGCCACAGTTCCTTCTCCGTCTTGCCGTCGATCGGCACGCCCGTCCGCAGGATCGTAAGCTCGTCTTCCAGAGCCCGGTCCGCGTGCTCCTTCATGAAGAGATCGTGGTCCGTCCGGCCCACCAGCATCGAGGGATCCGCCACCCCCACCTTGGCCGCGAACGCCCGGCTGGCGCGCAGGATCCGGCTCTGGGCGTCCTTGAAGTAGATGATGTCCGGCGCGTAATCGAGCAACGCCCGGAGCAGGTCCCGCTCGTGCGCCAGGGCATCCTGGGTGTGCCGTTCCACCGTCACGTCCCAGAAGATGCCCTGGATGCCGATCCGCTCGCCGTTCGGATCGAGGATCGGCGTCTTGATCACGTGCACGTAGTGCCGCTCGCCGTCCGGGGTCTCGTTTTCCTCGGTGGTCTCGAAGAACTCGCCGGTCTGCAGCAACCGGCGGTCGTCGGACTGGTACTTGGCGGCGAGTTCGCGCGGGAAAAAGTCGAAGTCGGTCTTGCCGAGGATGTCCTCGCGGGCGGCCCCGAGCACCGCGCAGAACCGATTGTTCACGAAGGTGAACCTCCCGTTCAGGTCTTTCCTGAAGATGTTCTGCGGCAGGCTCTCCACCAGCGCCTCGTAGAAGGCCTCGTGCTCCCGCAACGCCAGTTCGGTGCGCCGCTGTTCCTCGTGCGTCCGCGCCAGCGAGGTCGCGTGCCGCCGCAACTCGAGGTGCAGGACCGCCTCGTGCGCCACCGTCTGCAACGCCGCCCGCTGCCGCGTCGTCAGTCGCCTCGGGACCCGGTCGAACACCACCAGGGCCCCCGCCCTGCCACCCGAGGATTGTTCCAGCGGCATCCCCGCGAACCACCGGAACGAACTGCCCTGCAACTCCCCCGATTCGCGCGTCTCCAGCCACTCGTTCGCCCCCAGCGTCAGCCGCGCCACTTCCTCCGCCACCCGCGCGTCCTCCGACTGCAGGCCGTTCGATCCTTCCAGGCGCGCCCGTCCCTCGTCGAACAGCACCAGGGCCGTGGCCGACACCTGGGCCACCTGCGTGGCAAGGTTCGCCAAATCGTCCAGCGGTCCTCCCATTCCCGGGTTCGAGGAATTGCTCATGGTGCGGTCCCGCGAACCCTCCGGCTCCGCCGCCGGGGTGTCAAACGCACCTTCCGGGCACTTGCGCCCCGCACCCTCGTGGGCAATCCTCCCCCCGTCTCATCCGCGGTTCCCGATTTCATCCACCGATCCACGACGTCCATGAACATCCTCGTCAATCGCCGCCAGGCCCTCCGTTCCGCCCTCGCCGCTTCCGCCGTGCTCGCCGGCGGCCGGCTCTTCGCCCAGTCGCCGGCCCCTGCCGGCCCCCACAAACTGCCGCCGCTCGGCTTCGCCTTCGACGCCCTCGAACCGTCGATCGACGCGAAGACGATGGAGATCCACCACGGCAAACACCACCAGGCCTACGTCAACAAGCTCAACGAGGCCCTCGCCGGTCATCCCGAACTCCAGAAGCTTTCCGTCGAGGAACTGCTCGGCAGCCTCGACAAAGTCCCGGAGTCCATCCGCACCGCGGTCCGCAACAACGCCGGCGGCCACTACAACCACTCGTTGTTCTGGAAATCGCTCAAGCGCAACGAGGGCACCGAACCCGGCGACGACCTCGGCCGCGCGCTGCTCGAGGCCCTCGAGGCCGCCAATCCCGGGGAGGCCAAGGAGAAGTTCGCCAAGAAAGCCCTGTCGCTCTTCGGCAGCGGTTGGCTCTGGATCTCGGTCGGCAGCGACAAGCGCCTCAAGCTCGAGTCCATGCCCAACCAAGACAACCCGCTCATGTTCGGCCGCAAGGCACTCCTCGGACTGGATCTCTGGGAGCACGCCTATTACCTCAAGTACCAGAACCGCCGCATCGACTACGTCCAGGCCTTCGTCGACGTCATCAACTGGGATTTCGTCGAGAAGCGCTTCGTCGAACTGACCGCCTGAGCCCCGCCGCCGACCGCCGCCACGCCGGGGGATGTCCCCCGGCGTTTTTCTTTATCCAGGGCGCGGCCTCGGCCAATCTCGGGCCATGTCCTCGACACTCCGCGCCCGGTTCCTTCCCGTCGTGGCCCTGATCGCCCTGTCGTCGTCCGCCGTCTTCCCCGCCCCGCCGGCCCCGTCCCATCCCGTCGTCCCGCTCTTCGACGGGAAATCCCTCGACGGTTGGCAGGGTGCTCCCGACCTGTGGCAGGCCCGCGACGGTGCCATCGTCGGCGGCGCGCCCGACAAGACCGTCCGCCAAAACGAATTCCTCGCCACCACCGGGCGCTACACCAATTTCGTCCTGCGCCTCCAGTTCCGTATCCAGGGCACCAACGGATTCATCAACAGCGGCGTCCAAATCCGCAGCGAACGCGTCCCCGGCAACTCCGAGATGGCCGGCTACCAATGCGATCTCGGCGATCCCACCTGGTGGGCCAGCCTCTACGACGAGTCCCGTCGCAACCGCGTCCTCGCCTGGTCCGACATGGCGTCGATCGAGGCGGTCCTGAAACGCGGCGACTGGAACGATTACG
>Ga0114969_10001785_pt1 | contig 18034 bp, 21 predicted proteins | sample M_130807_MF_Meta_FD_87316 | JGI IMG/M metagenome (GOLD analysis project Ga0114969, IMG submission 87316) | Freshwater microbial communities from Lake Montjoie, Canada to study carbon cycling - M_130807_MF_MetaG | ecosystem: Environmental > Aquatic > Freshwater > Lake | place: Lake Montjoie...
CTCGCGTCACTCGTCGTATTCCCGAATCTGTCGGATATTCAAACTGCGTTTCCGAATCTCGATCCGCACCTGCTCGGGCACGACATCGCCTATCCGGCCATGCTGAAGTTTCTGCCGGCCGGCTTCTTCGGCCTGATGATCGGCGGCCTGATCGCCGCGAATTCATCGACGATCCTCACGCACCTCAACTGGGGAGCGTCGTACCTCGTGCACGACTTCTACCGCCGATTCATCAAGGTCGACGCCACTGAGAAGCACTACGTCTTTGCCGGCCGCGTCGCCACCATCGGCCTCTTCGTCGCTTCGTCTGGCACGGTGTACCTGCTCGATTCAGCGAAAGACACGTTCGACATCATTCTTCAAGTGGGAGCCGGCACGGGCCTGATTTACCTCGCGCGATGGTTCTGGTGGCGCGTCAACGCCTGGTGCGAGATCGTGGCCATGACGAGCTCACTCGTCGTGTCGATCGTGCTGCTCGTGATGGCCAAGAACGGCGTGCACTTCAGCCCACATACAGCCCTACCGCTGACCGTTGCGGTGACGACCGTCTGCTGGGTCGCCGCCGCGTATCTGGCGCCGCAGACCGATCGCCAGACGCTCGTGTCTTTCTACAAGAAAGTGCGGCCTGCCGGCCCGGGCTGGGCGAGCATTCGCCGCGAGGCGAATCTCACGCCGGCTGAAGAAGCCACGACGTACTTCAATATGCCGATGGCGCTGCTGGGTTGGTCTGCTGGTTGCGCGATGATCTGGTCGTCGCTCTTCGCAACCGGCGCTTATCTGTATGGTCGTACGTCACAAGCGTTGATGCTGTCTCTGGTCTTCCTCATCAGCGCCAGCATCGTCGCGATCGCACTGCGCAAGACCGCGCCGGATCAGGCATGAACGCACTCGACTACGCCGTCGTCGTCATCTACCTCCTGGCCGTCACGGCGTTCGGGTCGTACTTCGCGAAGTTCCAGAAGAACACCAAGAGCTACTTTCTGACGGATCAGTCGGTGCCGTGGTGGGCGATCTGTTTCACGGTCGTCGCCACGGAGACGAGCACGCTGACGTTCATCGGCGTGCCCGCATCGGCCTATGCGGGCAACTGGACGTTTTTGCAACTCGCGGCCGGTTACGTGATCGGCCGCATGATCGTCAGCACGCTGTTTCTGCCGCGATACTTTCGCGGGGCGATGGTCACGTCGTACCAGCTGCTGCAGCAGCGATTCGGCTCGTCGGTCAATTCGATTTCAGCCGGCCTGTTTCTCGTCACGCGCTCGCTGGCCGACGGGATTCGCCTCTACGTCACGGCGCTGGCAATTTCGATCGTGACCGGTGTGCCGGTGAACGTCGCGGTGCTGGTGCTCGGCATCGCGATGATCATCTACACCGTGCGCGGCGGATCAGCGGCCGTGATCTGGACCGACGTTGTGCAGATGTTCATCTACATTGCGGGCGCGCTAATCGTGTTCTTCGCGCTGCTGTGGCAGATCCCGGGCGGTTTCAGCGAAGTCGTCCGCCTCGGCAACGCCGCCGGTAAATTTACGGTCATCGACCTGTCGTTCGACCCGAAGACAACTTACACGCTCTGGGCCGGCGTGATTGGCGGCATCGCGCTGACGCTCGCCACACATGGCACGGATCAGTTCCTCGTGCAGCGACTGTTGTCTGCTGACTCACCCAAAGGCGCTGCGCGTGGCCTCGTGCTGAGCGGCTTCATTGTGTTTGCGCAGTTCGTGCTGTTCCTGATGATCGGCGCGATGCTGTTTGCTTACCACCAGCACTTCCCGCTCGCGACCGCTCTGCCACGCAACGATGCGATCCTCCCGCGCTTCATCGTCGATCATCTGCCGCACGGGCTGATCGGCTTCATCATCGCAGCGATCGTGGCGGCCGCGCTGTCGCCGTCGATCAACGCGATGGCATCAACGACCGTGAACGACTTCTACGTCAAGTATTGGAAGAGGGACGCGACTGATGCGAGCCTGCTGCGCCTGTCAAAGCAGCTCACTGTGTTCTGGGGCATCGTGCAGCTCGTCGTTGCGCTCGGCGCGCAGTATCTCGATCGCAGCCTGCTCGATTCCGGCCTGTCGGTGCTGTCGCTGACATCGGGCCCGGTCCTCGGCGCCTTCCTCATCGGTGTGCTGACGACGCGCGTGCAGTCGGGTGCGATGCTGATCGGCATGTTCGTCGGCACGGTCACGGTGGGGTGGATCTGGTGGACGAGCGCCGCGGGCTTCACGTGGTTTGCCCTGGTCGGCGCCACCGTGACCGCGGCAGTGGCGCTGATCGTGAGCCTGATCAAGAACTCAGGCAGCCTCGCGCATCCAGGCGTTTAGAAGATGTGCTCGACGTTGTTGCCCTTGAGATAGAGCTTTTCCATCACGATGTAGCCCGACGGCTGCGTCGCGTACACCGCCTTCGTCTCTTTGGCTCTGTCATTCATGACTGGGCCATCGCATGACGCGGTCAACATTTTCTCGCCGGTGGACTTGAGCGTGAACGACACCACTTCCCTGTCGCACATCACGATGTACGTGCCGGCCTTCAGGACGCACACGCCGACGACGACGTCGGTGGGCACGATGAGCTCGACCTTCGCGACCGGCTCGAGTGCGTTCTTGTGAGAGATGTTCTGGCCGGCGGCCAGGGCTACAGCCAGTGCGGTCAGGAGCCAAACAACCACCAGCCACAGGCGACGCATGACACCCTCCCGTTCTACTGAACGGAGGGTGCAACGCGTGTGCCACTGGAGCTCGTGGTCGCTGACTGGGGTTTTCGTCGGCGTGTAGCGTCAAGGCTCGAGCCGATGCGGGGATGTGCGCACCGGCCCGAGGTGAATGCCGCCTTAGCGAACTGGCTGGGCCGTGCCTGACGCGATGGCCTTATCGATGAGCTTTGCCATGTCGGCTTCAGCTTTGGCGGACGCTTCCTGCATGCGCTGGCTGAGCTTTTCCATCTGCGCGCTGAGGCCCTCCATCTGGCGGCCGAGGTCGCGCATGGGCTCGCTGGAGGTCGCCATCCTGCCGCTGGTCAGGTTCATTTCCTCGCGCAGTTGTCGAACTGGACGCGATGCCAGAAGATCGGATCCGTCATGGGGACAATCCCCATGTTATGCGTCTATCGAAGGATCCGTGCTGGCAGAAAGAGAATTGCGCGAATCAGCGCGAGCAGGGCTTCAAGGGCGATGCCGACGATCCGGAACGGAATCGAGAGGAGCCAGAGGAACGGCAGAGCGATGGCGAGCACGAGGGCCACCGGCCACGCGATCATGAAGAGGATGACCCAGACCGCGAGGAGGAGGAGGAAACCCATGGCGTCTGAAGGAGTTTGACGGAGCTCCGCCGCTGTTCGTTGCAACTAATTCGGCGAGACGATGCTGTACATGTAGGCGTCACGCGCGGGGCCGTCGCGGCCGGCCAGTCGACGGCGAAGGAGACCCTCACGGAGCGCCCCCGCCTTCTCAGCCACCCGCTGGCTGGCGACATTCACGACTTCGATGACCAGCTCCAGCCGCTCGAGCTTGAGCGTGTCGAAACCGAAGGTCGCGACCTGTCTCGTGATGTCCGTCGCGACGCCCTTCCCCGTTTCGCCAGTCCGCACCCAATAGCCCAGATTCGCAAAACGGTGGAAGGCGTTGATCTGATTGATGAGGCCGAAGCCCACGCAGCGTCCGGCCTCATCGATCACCGCGAAGCCGTACTGCGTGCCGCCCGCCGCGCCGTTCTGCCAATCCTGAATGAACGCCATCACCGCGCCGGCCGTTCTCGGCGTGTAGCGCGGCCCTAACCACTGGCTGAGCTCGGTCACCGAGGCCTCGATCGCCTCAGCCAACGCGGGCGCATGTCGTGGCTCGATCGGTTCGAGCCGAATCACGCGTCGGGCTCCAGCGCATACAGCTCCGAGGCCTTCTTCACGATCTCCATCAGGCGATCAGGATGCTGCGGTGTCTCGAATCCAAATTTCCGATAGAGGCCGTGCGCGTCTCTGGTCGCCAACTGAAACCGGCGCAGCCCCTGAAGGTCGGGATGCGCGAACACCACCGACATGAACCACGTGCCCAGACCGCTGCCGCGATGTGCCTCGAGCACGAATACGTCGGCCAGATACGCGAACGTCGATCTGTCCGTCACCGCGCGCGCGAAGCCGATCTGCTCATCGTCCTTGAACAGACTGAAGCACAACGAGTTGGCGATCGCCGTCGCCATCGTCTCGCGCGGAATGTTTTCGGCCCAGTACGATCGGCTGATGAATCCGTGGACCACCTCGACGTTGATCCGAGAAGGGTCGGTGGTGACGAGGTAGGGCGGCGCGACGATGTCCATGCCTACCAGTCGGTTTCCGTGTAGTCCTTCAGGAACTTGCCCCAGATGTGTTCGCCGGTGTTGAAGCCGTGGATGATCGGATCGACGATGCGCGCGCCGCCGTCGAGGATGTCAAGGGGCGGATGAAAGTACTGCTCTTTCACCTTGCGCGCCGCGATCTCGGCGGGATCTTCATCGGTGACCCACCCTGTGTCCACCGCGTTCATGTGAATGCCGTCGTTGTAGTAATCGGTCGCCGACGTGCGCGTCATCATGTTGAGCGCCGCCTTCGCCATGTTCGTGTGCGGATGTCGCGTAGTCTTGAAGTTGCGATAGAACTGCCCTTCCATCGCGCTCACATTCACGACGTGCTTGTCGCGCTCGGGCGTACGGAGCATCAGCTCTTTCAGGCGCGCGTTGATGATGAATGGCGCGACGGCGTTGACCAGTTGCACTTCGAGCAACTCCACGGCCGACACCTCATGCATCAGTAAGCGCCACGAGTTGCGTCCGCGCAGGTCGACCTGCTGCAGGTCCTGATCGAGATGGCCCGTCGGAAACAGCTGTGCGCCGACTTCGAGATCTTCCGGCAGCAGCGCCACCTGCGAGAGTTCGGCCGCGTGCGTCATGCCGGGCGCGTGCGACGGCGCGGCGGCGACGACGAGCTTGCCGGCCGGATCGCCGGCGCCGATGAGCGTCGCGCGCTCCTTCTCCATCATGTGCGCGTAGAACTCTGGCGGCCGCCGCACGGTCTGACATGCGTTGTTCACGATGAAGTCGAGCCGCGAGTGCGTCGACAACATCTGTTTGCAGAAGGCCTCAACGCTGGGTGTGTGGCGGAGGTCGAGACCGAAGATCTCGAGGCGATGGCCCCAGTCGGCGAAGTCCGGCTCGGCGGCATATCGCGAGGCGGAATCGCGCGGAAAGCGCGTGGTCACGACCAGGTGCGCGCCGCAACGGAGGAGCTTCAGGCCGGCCTGATAGCCGATCTTCACGCGGCCGCCGGTCAGGAGCGCGACGCGACCCGACAGATTCGCCATCTCGGTGCGCTTCGCATAGTTGAAGTCGCCGCAAGGCTGGCACATCTGATCGTAGAAGTGATGCAGCTTCGTGTAGTGCTTCTTGCACACGTAGCAGTGCTGGGATTCAGGAAGCTCGGTCGCGTCTTCTTCCGGCTTGGAGGACTCGTGCAATTCCTTGGGCGGAAACACGTTCGGGGTGGTGAAGACGGGCTGACGTCGCAGCACACGGATGCCCATGTCCTGCTTGATCGCGTTCTTCGTCTCGGCGCGGTCGGCTTTCCAGCGGCGCTTGCTCGCCTTCACCATGTTGCGGCGGGCGCTCGGGCTCGGGTTGAAGACACGCGTGACGGCGGTCAGTAGTCGCTTCCGCACTTCAAACGGCATGTCGGACAGAATCTGGCGGTCGTTGGCGAAGGTTTCGAGCAGCTCCGTGGCCGCCTGCACGCGCTCGAGATCGATCTTCTCGCGCAAGCGCTCGGGCACGGCGGGGTCGTTCGGGTCGATCGGTTGATCAAAAGACATCTAGAGATAGGATACCGCGTAGCCATGGCCTCTCAGTGCTCCTACGACATCACCTCTGAAGTGGATCTTCCTGAAGTGGACAACGCCGTCAATCAGGCGAAAAAGGAGATCGCGCAGCGCTACGACTTCAAGGGGTCGAAGGCCACGATTGACTTCAAGCAGTCGGAGAACAAGATCGAGCTGGTCGCCGACCACAACATGCAGATGGATGCGGTGTGGGAGATCCTGCTGGGGCGCCTCGTCAAGCGCGGCGTGCCGGCGAAAAACCTCACGCTCTCCGAGATCGAGACCATCGGCGGCGGGCTCGTGAAGAAGGTCGTCGAGCTTCAGCAGGGCATTCCGATCGAAGCGTCGAAGAAGATCGTGCAGTTTCTCAAGGACCGAAAGCTCCGCAAGGTGCAGGCGAACATTCAGGGCGATCAACTGCGCGTCACGTCTGGATCAAAGGACGAACTGCAGGAATCGATGGCGCTCCTGCGCGGCCAGGATTTCGGCTGCGAGCTCAGATTCGGGAATTATCGGAGTTAGGATATTTCCATGACCAACAACGCCCCCGACGCGCTTCGCTTTCCCGTAGGTAAGTTTGCGGTCGTCAAAGAATCGACCGACGCGATGCGGACGACGTGGATCGATGAGATCTCGATCGCGCCGGACGTCATTTCCGCGCTGGCCGACGAGATGACGCCGGCTCAGTTGCAGACGCCGTATCGCGACGGCGGCTGGACGGCCGCGCAGGTGGTGCACCATCTGGCCGACAGCCACATGAACGCCTACATCCGCACGCGGTTCGCACTCGTGCAGGACGACTACACCGTGCAACCGTACGACGAGAATCGCTGGTCGCAGTTCCCCGATGCGATCGACACCGATGTGACGACGTCTCTCAGCATCATCGATGGACTGCACGCACGCTGGGTGACGCTGCTGCGCTCGCTCACGACAGCAGACTTCGCGCGGAAGCTCTTTCATCCGGAACGCGGACCGATGACGATCGACACGCTCCTGCAGCTCTACGCGTGGCACGGCAAGCATCACGCCGGCCACCTCCGAATCGTGAAGGGCTAGCCGTCAGCGCGACGCCACAATCACCGCAAAGCTGTAGCGCCGCCACCGGACGTCCACGCGGAACCCCTCCGCCTGCAACAGCGCGAGTTCGTCGTTCAGCGTGACGTAGTGATCCTCGTGGGCCCATGCGCGCAGAAACGCGCGTGACTCTGCCGCGGTGTAGTACTGACGCAGGTGCGACAACCACGCGGCGTGGTCTACGGCGGCAAGATCCGCGCGCGACGACAACTGGCAATCCGCGATGACGAGCACGCCACCGGGTGTCAGCGCGCGACGGCACTTCCGATACAGCGCCGCCTTGCGCCGCGGCGTCGGCACGTGGTGCAGCGCAAACGCCGAGACGATCGCCTCGCATCGCGGCAGCGTGGCCGTTTCGAAGTCACCGATACAGCCGGTGAGACGTGACCCGAGCCGCGCTCCCGCCATGTGCAGAATCTCCGCGTCGGCGTCGAAGCCAATCACATGAGCGCGCGGCCAGGCCGACACGCACTCGGCCGCCATCGCGCCGGATCCAATGCCGAGATCGAGGAGGGTCGCCGGCTGCCGGCCACGGGGCGGCAGGCACGCAGCGGCCTCGTCGAGCATCTCGTCGTACCAGGGAATGAACGTGCGAATGCGCTCGTCGTACTCGCGCAGCGGAATGCCAAGATGGGCGCCAACAGCCATGGACACCATTCTAGGAGGCAGTGCCGCCGGGCTAAAGCCCGGCGGCTCCATTAAACCAGCGGCTCCATTAAACCAGCGGCTCCATTAAACCAGCGGCTCCATTGAACTAGTGGCTCGATCAGGACTTGTACTTCAACAATTGACGGCGTGAGAGGCGGCCGTAGTCGGCACGGCGGCGGCGTTCGGCGGCGGCGGCCAGGGCGAGCACGCCCACCAGAATCACGCCGGCCACCAGCAGCATCGTGGTCATTTCTTCAGACTCGCAAGGAGCGCTTGCGCGCGACTCGCCGTGTCAGCTGACGAGTCGGCAGCCGCACGTGAGAGCACGCGCTCTGCATCCGCGACCAGCCCGGCGTTAGCCAACACGATGCCGAGCGCAATCGGCTCGGCAGTGAGGCGCGCTTCCTCGGCGGCCACAGCGGCCGCGGCGGCATCGGTCACGACCAGAAAGCGCGCTTCCGGCTGCGGAGGTTTCGGTGCAATCACATCGTGATCCGAGAGATGCGCTGTGAGCTGCCACGCCAATGCCACGCCGCGCGGTAAGGCCGCAGTCGGCTTCCACGACGTCGTCGTGACCTGGGGACTCCGCGCGACCTCGTTGAATCGGTCGTCGTACACCGCGACCGTGTACGCGGTCGCACCTTCCACCGCCCGCCACGAAAACGCGGGCGACGCAGAACGCACCGCTGTGCCGATCGGGCCGAGAAGCGTCAACTGCGACGGCGACTGCGCGGGTCGCCGGCGTGCGCCGCCTGATCATCGTCCCCGATGGTCCGCTGTGGCAGCTCCCGTTTCAAGCGCTGCAGACACCGCGCGGCACATTCCTGCTCGAAGAGCACGCGTTGTCCTTCTCGCCCTCAATCGCGGCACTCGCCGCCCTCGAAGAGCGTCGTCAATCGCGCGCCGCGCAGACGCCTTACCTCGTCGCCCTCGGCGATCCGATCGGCGTTGATGCCGGCGCACCCGGGCTCGCGGGGACGTCGCGCCTTCGCGCGGGTTCGGCACGGCTGCCTGAAGCGGCGCGCGAAGTGCGTCAACTGGGCCAGCTCTATGGCACGGCCCGCAGCGCGGTGCTCGTCGCCGCCGATGCGACGGAGACGGCGTTCCGTCAACGCGCGTCGCAAGCGACCGTCCTGCACATCGCGACGCACGGCGTGCTCGACAACAGCAACCCGATGTACTCGCACGTGCTGCTCGCACGCGACAGCGCCAGCGGCAACACCGGTCCTGTGGATCATTTCTCGGATGGACGACTCGAGGCGTGGGAAGTGCTCGACCTCGGCATCACGGCCGACCTCGTCGTGCTCTCGGCGTGCCAGACCGCGCGGGGCGGCAACACCTGGGGCGAAGGCGTGATCGGGCTGTCCTGGTCCCTGTTCGCGGCAGGGGCCTCCACCGCAGTCGTGAGTCAATGGGAAGTGGATTCAGCCAGCACGACATCGCTCATGATCGCGTTCCACCAGGCGCGACTGCGGCCGGGCGCATCGGCCGGCGCCGCCGAGGCGCTGCGACTGGCCGCGATGACCGTGATGAAGAACCCGAACTATCGCCACCCGTTTTACTGGGCCGGCTTCATCGCCGTCGGCGCCAAATAGACGGTTCAGCCACATGTCGAAACGCTTCGTCGTCTGCGCGTTGCTCGCGGCTGTCGCGGCGCTGGCGCCTGTGGCCGCGCGATCAGACACCCGGACCGGCCGACAGGCCGCGTCACAAACAACAGTCGTGGTGGACCAGGCTCTGGTCGCGCAGTTTGTCGGCGCAGGTGACGCCGAACGCGAGTCGCTGATCGCCGCACATCCCGACATCATCGAGCGCGCGTTTCGCGAATGGCTGACGACCGAGGGCGGTCGGCTGCGAACGACGGGCGACGTGCCGAACGCCGAGCAGTATCTTCGAGCCGCCATCTACATCGGCGAACATCACCATCTGCCAGGCACGGTCGTCACGGCGCTCAACGGGCTCTGGCAGATTGCCTACGGCGCCGGCGATCGCGCGAAAGCCCGCCAACTCCTGGACGACGCCCTCGCGCTCGCGACGACGACCAACAGCTTGCCGGGCCAGCAGGTGTCGCTGGCCAACATCGCGATTTTGCTGCGCCGCGCCGGCGACCTCGACGGCGCGCTCGCGATGCAGGAGCGTGCGCTCGAGATGGCGCGGCGGATCGGCGACCCGTTACCGATCGCCCGGAGCCTCCATAACGCGGGCCTCGTCATCCAAAGTCAGGGCAACAGCGCGAAAGCGCTCAACTACTACGTCGAGAGCCTCGCGGTGTTGACCAACGCCAACGCGCCGCCGAAAGAGATGGTCGCGACGCTGATCGTCATCGGCACGATCTACGGCGGTCAAAGCGAGTACGAGCTGGCGGCGACCTACTACCAGCGGGCCATCGATGCATCGGGCAGCGAGATCACCGTGAACGTGGCGGGCGCGTACAACAACCTCGGGCAGACGCAGTTGGCGATGGGCCACACCACGGCCGCGCGCGCGGCCTTCGAACGCGCATTGCCGCTGGCGCAGCAAACGCGCAGCCTCAGCGTTGAGTCCACGATGATCTACAACCTCGGCATCATCGCCGAACGCGAGCACCGGCCGACAGATGCCGAGACGCTGCATCGACGGTCGCTGACCATACGCGAGCAACAGGGCGAGCGCATGGGAGTGATCGAAAGCCTGACGGAGCTGTCGGAATTCCTCACCCGGCAGAAGCGCGCCGACGAAGCGCTGGTGCTCCTCGAACGCGCCGTCGGCCTCTCGGATGAGAGCCGGCTGCTCGACGAACTCTGGCATGCCGAGATGGCGACCGGCCACGCATTGAGCGCGCTTGGCCGCGATGCGGATGCGCGCGTGTTCTACGAGCGCGCGATCCAGACGGTCGAAACGATTCGCGCGCTGTCGTCGGGCAGCAACGCCGGACGGCGAGCGATGTTCAAGATGTTCGCGCCGTCGTACGGCCTGGCCGCGCTGAATATCCGAGCCAACCGGATCTTTGATGCGCTCGCCACAATCGACCGCAGCCGCGGGCGCACGCTCGTCGACATCGTCTCCACCACATCGCAGCCGTCGAAGTCTCTGAGCGAAGCCCCGCGGGCGGCCGAAGACCGCGTCACGACCGCGCTCTTGAACGCCTCGGCAGCCGTCGACGAAGAGTCGCGCAACGCGCAACCCGATCGTGCGAAGTTGGCGCGCCTTCAGGCCGAGCTGGATGGGGCGCGACTGCAGCGGGAGTCATTCCTCGCGAAGCTGTACGCCGGCGATCCGGCGCTGCGCCTGACGCGCGCGGCCACGCCGGACCTCACGCTGGCGCAACTCGAGGGCGTGCTCAGACCGGGCACGGCCATCGTGACCTTCGTCATCGATGACACGTCGTGGGCGTATGTGGCCACGCGCGGACCACGAGGCGTCGAGGTCACCGCGCATGCGTTGCCAACGGACACAGACGCCCTGGTCCTGTTGGCCGACACGTTCTCGAAGCAGGTCTCTTCGCGCGATTTGTCGTTTACGAGCACGGCACGCGCGGCCTACGACGCGCTGCTCGGTCCGGTCGAGGCGCGCCTGACCGGCGTGACAGATCTCGTGATCTCTCCGGATGGACCACTCTGGCGCCTCCCGTTTCAGGCGATGCGCACGAAACGGGAACGGTTCCTGATCGAAGAACGCGCGGTGTCGTATGCCCCTTCGATCTCCGGACTTGTGGCGCTCGAAGAGCGCAAGCGCGCCCGCGCGACGAAGGCGCCCTTCCTGGTGGCACTCGGTGACCCCGCGTTCGCGGCGCCCATCGCCGCGCGGCGTGCCGAGGAACCGAGCCGTGCTGCGCCGATGCGCCTGCCGGAAGCGGCGCGGGAAGTGCGATCAGCGGGCCAACTCTACGGCAGCGGCCGCAGCACCGTGCTCGTGGACCGCGCCGCCACGGAGGGCGCGCTCCGGCAGCTGTCGCAGCGAGCGACCATCCTGCACATCGCCACGCACGGCATCCTCGACGATCTCAATCCGATGTACTCGCACTTGATGCTGGCTCCCGGCAGCGGGCGCGGTACCGATGACGACGGCCGGCTTGATGCCTGGGAACTGATGGACATGGGGCTCTCGGCAGACCTTGCGATCCTGTCGGCATGCCAGACCGCGCGCGGCGGCATCGGCTACGGCGAGGGTTTACTCGGCTTGTCGTGGTCGCTCTTTGCCGCTGGCGCTTCAACCGCCGTCGTCAGCCAATGGGAAGTGGATTCGGCGAGCACAACGAGCCTGATGATTGCGTTTCATCAACGCCTGCTGAAGTCGCGAGCCGCGATCACGGACGCGCCGGAGTCACTCCGCCAGGCTGCGATGACGCTCATGAAGAACCCGGCGTATCGCCACCCGTTCTACTGGGCGGGGTTTATCTCCGTCGGCGCCCGCTAGCGTGAGTCAGACAATCACCTGACCGCCGCAATAGGTGCACTGGCCTGTCGCGCCCGCGATATCTTCGGCGCCGGCCTTCAATACCTTGCCGCACTGCGGGCAACAGATCCTCTGGGCCGTGACGGCGCGGTCCATCCGCCAGACGAGAAAGCCGACCATGACCATGTAGGCCAGAAACAACGCGAGTTCAAACGTCAGCTCTTTGTCTTTCGCAATTCGGCCATTCAGCGCACGAATGACGGCCAACTGCCCAATGCCAAACGTCACCGCAACAGCAGCGGTGAGCCGGCCTGCAGCCGACGACACACTCTTGAGCTTGGCACGCTGACGGTTGAACGACTCACGGGTGTACATCACAGGCATTTTAGCTGGCCCAGGCCGTCACGATGCGTCCGCTCCCGCGGACGGCAAGGCCGTCAGGGCGATCCGCGAAGTAACGAGCGTTCATGGCCTCGTCATCGAGATCTTCAACACGCGAAAACCCGAGCTCGTCGAGCCGATCGGCAATCGCCTGCGGCGCGAACGACGATCGAAAGGGCTCCCCGACGGCGGCCACGCGACGCGCCAGGGCGTCGGCCATGAGGCGGTGCCCAATGTTGGTGCCGGTCACCGTCGCGCCGTAGTCGAATGTGATCCCTCCGCCAGACGTGGTCAACGCGGCCACTGTTGTCAGCGTCTCCCACACGACGGCTTCCTCGAGATACATCGACACACCGAGCCACGAAAAAAAGGCCGCCTGCGTGGCGTCAAAGCCGGCACGCGGCAACTCCCGCGCAAGGATTTCGGTTTCGAGATTTACCGGTACAAAGGTCAGGGATTCTGGCTCCGCGATGCCTGTTTCAGCCAGTCGCGTGCGCTTCCACTGCTGTGTCGACGGCTGATCGACTTCAAAGACGCGCAGTTCTGCAAACTGCTGGCGATACGCGAATGTGTCGAGCCCGGCCCCAAGGACTACGTACTGGCGGCAGCCATGGTCATAGGCGCGACCAAGAGCATCCTCGGCAATTCGACTGCGGACGACAAGGAACGCGCGCATCGCTCGCGGCGCCACGCGCCCTTCGCCCCGGCGCGGATCGGCGCGAAGCCACTGGGCCGTTTCTTCGCCGAGCATCGTGACCGCCAATGGATCGTCGAAGACAAGCGGACGATCGATGAGCTGATGCGTGGCGCGCCGCACCGCTACACCTTTGGCCGTACGGCTCGGCTCGCCGGGATTCATTCGACGACCCACCTCGTCGACTGGGTGGACCGAATCGAAAAGACCGGGACCGTCATCTGCCGGAGTATAGTGCGGACGATGGTCCGCCTCCGTTCACTGCTGATGGCCGCCGCGCTGTTGCTGGCCGTCGTCTCCGGTTCAGCAGTCACCGAAGTTCGCGATCATCTGTTCGTCAGCGCCGCGCTGCAGCAGCGTGTGCATTACCGCGTCCTGGTGCCAGACGACTACGCGCGAACCACGACGCGCTATCCCGTGCTCTATCTACTGCATGGGCACGGCGGCGTCTTCAGCAACTGGTCCGATCGGACCACGGTCGCAGAGGACATGGCAGGACGACCGTTGATTGTGGTGATGCCGGATGGCGCGAACTCCTGGTATGTCGATGGCGCCAACGGCGAGGCATGGGAGACCTATCTCACAAAAGATCTGATCGCCGAGATCGACGCCAACTATCGCACCGTGCCGACGCGCGATGGTCGAATGATCGCGGGCCTGTCGATGGGCGGCTATGGCGCGGTGAAGGCCGGGCTCAAGCATCCGGAGTTGTATTCGTTTGTGGGGAGCTTCAGTGGCGCGCATGACATCACGCGGCCGGGCGATGTCTTTCGGGGCGAGTCGAAGCCGGATGTGATGAGCATCTTTGGCCCGATCGGCAGCGTCGTGCGCACATCGAATGACGTGTATGCGCTCGCGGCATCCGCCTCACCGGCCGACGTGCCGTATTTCTGGATTGCCTGCGGCTCGAACGATCCGTGGCTCGAGCCGAATCGTGAACTCGTCCGCGTGATCAAATCGCGCGGCTTGCGGTATGAGTACCACGAACGTCCGGGCGGTCACGACTGGGGCTTCTGGCAGTGGTCGATCAGGGCACTGCTGGCCGACCCGCACCTGCCGGCGCGACACTAGCGCTACGCTGGAGTCTGCTTGCCCAACCCCGGCCGGCTCAAGCGCGCCAATGTGACAAATGACGCGATGAGGCAGGTCACCGTCACCATGCGGTTGATGTAGTGGAGGTAGGGTCCGTAGATCGCACCCGATGCCGAACCGTACTGCATGCCGAGATGTCGGATGACAAACGGCAGATCGGCCGCGATGACGAAGATCATGGCCCCAGCCCAGGTGAGTGTGTGTTTGCTGACGCGCGGGCGCCACAGGAGCATCAGCACCGTCGGTGCGAGCAGCAACATGCCATAGCGTCGAAACGGAAAAATCGCGATCGACCACATCAGGCCGCTCGACATCACCCACACGCCGGCGTCGATGTTGTGTCGGCCGCGCCAGGCGTAGTACAGCAACATCACACCGAGCACCAAAGCGGTCAGCAGATAGAGCGGCTCAGCGATCGCGTAGTTGCCAATCAGGTCGGTAAAGAACGGACGAATGTCGACTTCGGCGCGCAGGAACGTCGGACCGCCGTAGACCGAAAACAGGTTGCTGACGTACTGCTGCAACACATCGATCGGCGCTTTGTGTACGGTCGCCACATAGGCGAGCGCGGCGGCCACGGTGGTGAGTGCGGCCACGGCCAGCATTTTCCACATGCGGAAAAACGCGGCCAGCAGTGCGAATCCAAGGGCGAGGTGGGGCTTGCTCATGCCCACCGCCATAAAGACACCGGCGACGACCGACGACCATGACGAGAGCCGCAGCGCCAGACAGCAGCACAGGATCAGCAGCGGCGATGTCTGCCCGTTCCAGATGCCGACGCGTGTCGGTGACCACACGAGCAGCATCAGCACATACGCGAGCCGCTCCACGCGCGACAGCGACACACCCGCATAGCCGGCCGTGAGCGACACGATCGTCCATGACGTGGCGATGCAGACGAGGACGTTGAACGCGGCGAACACCACTTCGCCGCCAGATGCCTGGAACAGCATCAAGGGAGACAGGAATACCAGCGCATGGGGCGGGTAATCGACCAGCAGACCCGGCACTTCGTACACGTTGATTCCTGAACGCCACAGGGCCAGCCAGTTGCGGACCTCAAAGTAGGCGTCCGACCGACCTGGATTGTCGGCGACCGCGATCCCGGCAATCAGGCAGGCGACCGCCAGCGGGCCCCAGAACCACAGGGCGGCGCGAACATCGTGATGTGGTCGGACGAGCAGACCGCGAACAAGGCGGACAAGTCCGGACGAGCTGGATGCGGTCCCCGCCATCGGCCCGGGAATCGTATCCGAATTAGTCTCCCGGCTGGGTCATTTTCATCGGGTCGACCCAGGCGTCGAACTGTTCGGCGGTCAACAGATTGAGCGCCACGGCCGCCTCCTTCAGGGTCGTGCCGTCGTGGTGCGCCTTCTTCGCGATCTTCGCGGCGTTGTCGTAACCGATGTGCGGGTTGAGCGCCGTGACGAGCATCAGGCTCTTGTGCAGATTCTCATCGATGCGCGTCTGATTGGCTTCGATACCCACCGCACAGAACTCGTTGAAATTTCGGCATGCATCGCCGAGCAATCTGAGCGACTGCAGCACGTTGTGAATGATCACCGGCTTGAACACGTTCAACTCGAAGTTGCCCGAGGCGCCGCCGATACCCACGGCCACGTCATTCCCCATCACTTGCGCACACACCATCGTCATGGCTTCGCACTGCGTCGGGTTGACCTTGCCGGGCATGATTGAGCTGCCGGGTTCGTTTTCTGGAATCGTGATTTCGCCGAGGCCGGATCGCGGACCCGACGCGAGCCAGCGCACGTCGTTGGCGATCTTCATCAGCGCGGTCGCCGTCGTCCTCAACGCCCCATGCAGGAACACCAGTGCCTCATGGCCGGCCAGCGCCGCGAACTTGTTGGGCGCGCTGACAAACGGGAGGCCGGTCAGCGCCGCGATCTGTTTCGCCGCCTTCACGGCAAAGTCTGGATGCGAGTTGAGTCCGGTGCCGACGGCCGTGCCGCCGAGGGCGAGTTCATACACTGGCGGGAGCGCGGCAGCGATCATCGTGAGTGACAGATCCAACTGTGCGACCCAGCCAGAGATTTCCTGGCCGAGCGTCAGCGGTGTCGCGTCCTGCAAATGCGTGCGGCCGATCTTGACGCAGTGTTCGTACTGTTTCGATTTTGCCGCGAGCGTCTCGCGCAGCAGCCGGATGTTCGGCACGAGGTGCCGCACCACCTGCTCGGCGGCCGCAATGTGCATCGCCGTCGGAAACGTGTCATTCGACGACTGCCCGCGATTCACATGATCGTTCGGGTGCACCGGCTTCTTGCTGCCCATGACGCCACCGGCCTGCTCGATCGCGCGATTCGAGATGACTTCGTTCGCGTTCATGTTGGTCTGCGTACCGCTGCCGGTCTGCCACACGAACAACGGAAAGTGCTCGTCGAGCTTGCCGTCGATCACTTCCTGCGCCGCCGGCACGATCAGATCCACGGTCTCTTTCGGCAACTGCCCGAGATCACCGTTGGTCATCGCCGCGGCCTTCTTCAGAATGCCGAGCGCCCGAATCAACGGCCGGGAGAAATGCTCCTGGCCAATGTTGAAATGATGCAACGACCGCTCGGTCTGGGCGCCCCAGTACTTGTCGGTCCCGACCTCGATCGGGCCCATCGAATCGGTTTCGGTGCGAGTGTCGGCAGACTTCGGCGCAGTGGACATCCCCTCTAATTTATCGCAAACGCTATGCCTTCATGCCTGTCAATGGATCGATGCGCGCAGCGCGGCGGGCCGGCAGGACGCACGCGACGGTGGCGATCACGAAGATGGCGCCAATCACCGTCGCATACGTGGCCGGATCGTGTGTCGTCACGCCGAAGAGATACGTCGACAGCAGCCGGGAGCCGAACAGCGCCGCCGTGATACCGACCACGAGTCCGGTCACCGTGATGACGAGGCCCTGCGAGAGTACGAGACTGACGATGTTGGCGGGGGTGGCGCCGAGCGCGGCCCGCACGCTGATCTCGCGCGTCCGCTGAGCCACGCCGTACGACAACCCGGCGAACAACCCGATCATCGCGATCAGCGCCGCAAAACCGGCAAAGCCGCCAAACAGCATCGCGTAGAGACGCGATCGCGACAGGCTCTTCAGGATCCGCCCATCCATGGTCATCACCTGATCCAGTGTCGCGCGCCGATCGATGCCGTGTGCGATCGACAGCAGCTCCGTCGAGAGACGGGTCGGGTCGCCCGACATTCTGACGGTGACAAACACGGCGGCGTCGTAGCCGCTCGAGACCTGAGGTCCGGCGATGAAGATCTCCGGCTGCACCGGATCTCCGCGCGTTTCGCCGCAATGTGGTCCAGGTGCGTCTGGGCCTGGCCGCGCTGGCGCAGGCGGAGCACCGTGCGACATCTGAACGCGGACAGTTGCACGATGCCACGCTGCTCGAGCGCTTCAAGCCGCTCGCGATTCCGGTGCGCCGGGCCGTCAACCCGACCGACCGCGTCTCGGCCGCGGCCGCATTCACGGCCCTGCGCGAGTTCGCTCCGGGCGCCCCGATCGAGGTCGTCGAGCGCCGCTGGACGGATCTGCAGACCGAGCTCGACAGTACGATCGCGTTTGGCGGGTCTCGCCTGTCTCGGCGGCAGATTCTCGGCGGGTTTCTCGCCGCCGCGGCGTTCTACGATCCGCTCGATCGCGAGCACGCGGCCAGCGCGTTCATCGACGAATGGGGTACGGCGGCCGCCGGGCTCGGCAGCCAGCTCACCGAAGACGCCGCGCGTGTGCTCGTGGAGCTCGATGTGTTGGCGGCCGTCGCGCTCGGTGAACCGGAGAGACTGCCACCGCCGGAAAAGACGCCCCCACCCCCGCCTGATCCGAAGGAACCGCTATGGAAGCGGATCATGGCGCTGCTCCGACCGGAAAAAGAGCAATAGGGGGTCAGAGCCCTTTTCCACAGCGATCCACAGTTGAGGGACAG
>Ga0114969_10001786_pt1 | contig 18028 bp, 16 predicted proteins | sample M_130807_MF_Meta_FD_87316 | JGI IMG/M metagenome (GOLD analysis project Ga0114969, IMG submission 87316) | Freshwater microbial communities from Lake Montjoie, Canada to study carbon cycling - M_130807_MF_MetaG | ecosystem: Environmental > Aquatic > Freshwater > Lake | place: Lake Montjoie...
ATTAGCTAAAGGGTTTTCAGTGCCAATACCAATATTTGAATAAGTATAATTATTATTATTTTTATTATTAATCCAACCAGATAATTTAAAATCAACAGAAATATTATTATTATTAATAATAATACCATTATTAGGTATTAATTTGTTTTGATAAGAATTAATAACATCATTTGATGTAATATATACCCCATCAGCAATTGAAATAAAATTAGAACCTAAATTATTAACAAAATCATAAGTTTGATAAGTTTGTAATAGGGGATATTGGAATATTAGAGGATTAATAGATATATTATGATAATCAATATCAGTAATTTTTTGACCTTTACCTAAAATTATAGAAGTTTCAGAAAATCCGGCAGTAGTACCACCGGAGAATCTCATTTTATTTTTTTGTTTAAACGAATCACTCATAAAAGTATGTCTATTAAATTATAAAAATAAAAATATTTAATCAATAATATAATTAAATTATTATAATTACCAATTAAATTTGTATAATCATTTAATATTATTTGCTATAATATTAAATGAATAATTTATATTAGATTCTTCTGTTTGCGTACTTATTGTTTTTTGATGTATTTTAAGGATTATTAATAAAAACATCAATTAAATCATTATAATATGAATTCTTTTTATTTAAGGATTTCTTAGTAATCTCCTTAAATACCTTGAAATTATATTTGAGGGAATGGAGATAATTAGAATAATATTTGAGAAGATTGAATAATTTCAATAATTTTCTTTTAATAATAATTATATCATAATAAAAAATGATATTATTATTTTAAATGAAAATAAATTAAAAGAATGGATAATAAGGAATATGAAAATGTATTAAATCAATATATTGAAATTTTAATGTATGACATTCATATTAAAACATATGAATTAAGAAAAAATAAATATGATATTGAAAAAACGGATATTATTTTCAAAAATTATTATAATGAGAAAATGATAGAATTTAAAAGTAATATCTTAAAAGCAAAGAAAATATATCTTAAGAGGTAGAACCAAAACCACCTTCATTTCTTAATGTAGTTGTTAATGTATCATCAGTAATTTCATATAAATTAGCTGAAATTTGTTTTCTTAAAATTAATTGACAACATTTGAAAGGAAATACAATTTCAGGAGCATCATCCGCAATTTTTGTTAATGCGATCATTAAATTACCTCTATAATGATTATCAATAATACCAACACTATTTGATAGAATATAACCAAATTTACTAATTGAACTTCTTGGAACAATTTCAGTATAATAACCATCATCAACTTCTATTTTAATTCCAGTATCATATAAACTAGTTTTAGAATTAAAATCTTTAATTTTATTTATAATAGTTAAATCATATCCAGCATCTTCTTCAAATGCTTTTGATGGAATAATAGCGTCTTTATTAGATTTATAAACTTTAATAGATGGTTTTTTATTAACATTATATAATAGGTTTTTTTTTGTTTTTAATGGCAATAAACTAATATCATTATTAGTATAAATAATATTATAGAATTTTGTCAAATTTTTAATATAAATTTTATTATCATCCATATCATTATTTACAATAAATTCATTTTTAATATTATCAATAATTGGTTCTATTAATTCATTAATTTCAATATATTCATTTAAACAATTACTTTCAAAAATACCTCTAACAAATGCAACTTTTAATTCATAACTAAAATTGGGATAATTAAGAATTGAAGCATTAATATCATTTTGTGTTTCAGGGTCATCAATATTAATAGTATAAGCATTATTAATATGAGGACAATGTATTTGTAAGATTTTGATAATATCTTTATTATTAATAAGTCCCATTAAATAATTATTATTTTTATAAACAAGACCAAGAATATATGCTTTTTCAATTGTATCAATATTTTGAAAATAATTCATTATTATTTAAGATAATAACAAATAATTTTTATATCAATATTAATCTAATGGACTATCTGTAATAATCATACCACAATATTTAACAGGTTTATTTTTATAATCATATTTAATATAAACACCTATATTAATAGCTTCTATTAATAATTCTCTGAAGAATTCCCAGAACGGTTTATCGTGTCCTACTGTTTCATTACCTATATGACTTAATTCGTGAATACATACAAAAGTTAGAATATTTATATCAACTAATTTATTATCAGTTCTTAAACATAAGATTATTTCTTCTCCTTTATTTACGGTATAACTAGTATAACTTGGATTATCAATTCCTTCTTTAATAACATTAGGATTAAAATTTTTATTTAGTCTTATAACTTTAGGATTAGTTGGAAAATTTTTATACATATGTTGAACTAATATAATCAATCTTTGTCTTATATTCGCGATTAAATTTGCTGCTTCCAGAGAATCACTTTTAATTTGGACGTTATAATTACGATTATCAATATTTGAAACAATTGTTTCAATACTACTATAATATTTATATTGGTAAAAAAGGAAGGATAAAATAATTATCAGTAAAATAATAAATAAAGTATTATTATCAAATTCCATTCTATTATTTAAACGCAATAAAAAATGATATTATTAATATAAAAATTAAATAAGTATATTTAATTATGCAGGAATTAACGACAACAGATAAGGAAATAGTATTTCAAATTATAGATTGGTATATACCTGAAAATGATAAAGTTCAATTTGATCCAGATGAAGAAGCACGAGAATATACTATTAATATTTATGGTAAGACTAGTGATGATATTAGTGTTTGTGTTAAAGTTATTGGATTTAAACCATTCTTTTATATTAAACCTCCTGAAAGTTGGGAATTATTAAGTGATAAGGAATTTAAGAAAAAGGTTAATGAATTGCAAATGAAATTGACTGAGGATGATTATGATGCAAAATTTAAAAGTAAAATAACAAGGAAACCTATAATATCAATATATTATAAGAAACATTTATGCAAACTTGAAATTGAAAATAAGAAGGATTTTTGGGGATTTACAAATAATAAGGAATTTAGATATATTAAGATTGTTGTTAAATCATTGGGATTATTCAATTCTTTAAAATATTATTTTCAGGATTGTAAAGATGGCTTTGTATTATATGAAAGTAATATTGAACCATTCTTGAAATTTATTCATATTAAGGAAATTAAACCTTGTGGATGGATTAAAATTAATAATTATTCTTTAGAAAATGTTCCTGATACTAGATGTGATTATAATATTTCTGCTGACTGGAATGATATTCTTTCAATTGAAAATAGTATGATTGCACCTTTTAAAATTGCATCATTTGATATTGAATGTTCTAGTTCTCATGGCGATTTTCCATTGCCTAGAAAGAATTATAAAAAATTGGCTCAAGATTTATGTATGATTTCTAGAGCTAATTTAGATGATAAAAATCTTATTTCTAATATTATTAAGGCATTTGATCGTGAAGTTGTTTTAACTCCAACTTATAGCATTAATAAATTATATTCAAAAACTCCTTTAACTATGGAACATATTAGAAAGTTAAATGAAAGAGAGATGGATATTCGTTTCATTATGAATAAAATGAAATCATTAGAAATTATTGATAATGGTAATGATAATGGTAATGATAATGATAATGATGATGGTGATGATGGAGATAATGACGGTGATAATGATGAAGATAAGGAAGGTTCAAAAAAGAAAAGTGTTAATATTTCTGTTAAAGAATCAAATGAAATAGAGGAAGTGCTAAATAATAAGTTAAATGAGATATTGCCAGAATTAGAAGGTGATAAGATTATACAGATAGGAACAACTATTCATAAATATGGTAGTGATGAAATTATTTATAAAAGTATTATTTCTTTAAATACTTGCGATGATATTGACAATACTACAGTTATTTCGTGTAATACTGAGAGAGATTTATTATTAAAATGGAAGAATGAAATTATAAAACTTAATCCGGATATTATGATTGGATATAATATTTGGGGTTTTGATATGGAATATATTTGGATTAGGGCAATTGAGAATAATATTGAAAAGAAATTTGCAAGAGGATTTGGAAGAACTATTGATAGAGAAATTAAATTAATAGAACAAAAATTATCATCATCGGCATTAGGAGATAATACTTTAAAATTATTTGATATGGATGGTATTGTAACAATAGACTTATTAAAAGTTATGCAGCGAGAACATAAATTGGATAGTTATAAATTAGATAATGTTGCATCAATATTCATTGGTTCTAAGAAGGATGATTTAAAACCTAAAGAAATTTTTGAGAAATTTAAGGGAGGTTCAGATGATAGATGTATAATTGCTAAATATTGTATTCAGGATTGTATCTTAGTTAATAAATTATTACATAAATTAAAAATTATTGAAAATCACAGTGGTATGGGTAATGTATGTTTAGTTCCTTTGAATTATCTTTTCAAGAGAGGTCAAGGAATTAAGATTTATTCTCTTATTACCAATGAATGTATGAAAAGAGGTTTCGTTATTCCTGTGAAGAAATATGTTATTAATGATATTGATATTGATGGATATGAAGGAGCAATTGTATTAGAACCAAAAGAAGGTATTTATTTAGATGAACCAATCGTAGTATTTGATTATGGTTCTTTATATCCATCTTCAATGATTTCGCGAAATTTATCTCATGATACTTTCATATTGGATAATAAATATTTAGATATTGATGACCCCAATATAGAAATCATAACAGTTAATTATGATTTGTATGAAGGATTGGGAGATAAGAAGAGGAAGGTTGGAGTTAAAGAGTGTAAATTTGCTAAATATAAGGATGGTAGGAAGGGGATTATTCCAGATATTTTAACAGTATTATTGGAAGAAAGAAAAAGAACTAGAAGTAAGATTGAATATAAGACAATTATTAAGACAGATGGGAATGAGGTTATAGGTAATATTTATGAAGATAATGAAAAAGAAGTTATAATACTTTCAACTGATAAAATTAAATATACAATCCCTAAGACTAAAATCAAGGAGATTAAGGATACATATAATAAATTTGAGAAAGATGTATTTGATGCACTTCAATCAGCTTATAAAGTAACAGCTAATTCATTATATGGACAAATTGGTGCTAAAACTTCACCCATTTATTTAAAAGATATTGCTGCTTGTACTACTGCTACTGGGAGAGAAATGATAATGTTGGCAAAAGAGTATGTTGAGAAGAATTATGATGCAGATGTTATATATGGTGATAGTGTAATGCCGTATACTCCTTTAACTTATAAGATTAATGATAAAGTTAATGTATCAACATTTGAGGATATTAGTGGTTATTGGATTGATTATAGAGAATTTAAATCAAATGAGGCTAAAAGATATTATAAGGAACAATATTTGCCTGATAATATGATGGTATGGACTGATAAGGGATGGACTAAAGTTAAGAGAATTATTAGACATAAAACAGTTAAAAAGATATATAGAATTTTAACAAAAACAGGTTTAATTGATGTAACAGAAGATCATTCATTATTGGATAATAATAGAGAGATTATTAAACCTTCAAAATGTAAAATAGGTCAAAAATTATTACATTTAAGACCAGATATTGAGAATTATAATAATGATTTAATTGAAAGTCAAATATTTGATATTGAAGGACAAATATGTTTATATAATCAAAAAGAAGTTCAAGAATATTTAATAATATTAGAACAACTAGGATATAATATCACAATTGATTATATGAATTCTACTGATAATAATAATGATAATGATAATGATGATAATGTTATATATATAATAAATTATAGTAAAAAATATGTAATTGAGGATAAAATATCAATAATTAAGAAGGAATTATTAATTGATGAATATAATGGTTATGTATATGATATTGAGACGGAGTATGGAGTATTTCATGGAGGTATAGGTCATTTGATATTAAAAAATACAGATTCAATATTCTGTAAATTTCCATTGAAAGATGAAGAGGGAACATTATTATATGGTAAATCTTCATTACCTGTAGCAATTAAAATTGGTAAATCTGTAGAGAAGAATATTGTTAGTATTATGCCATCGCCTCAAAAATTGAATTATGAGAAATGTCTATATCCATTTATATTATTTAGTAAAAAGCGTTATGTTGGTAATTTGTATGAGATGGATATTAATAAATTTAAACAGAAATCAATGGGAATTGTATTGAAAAGGCGTGATAATGCAAATATAGTTAAGAAAATTTATGGAGGTATTATTGATATTATCTTAAATAAACAAGATTTAGATGAATCGGTTAAATTTCTTAAAGAGGAATTGCAGGATTTAGTTAATGGTAAGACTGATTTTAAAGATTTGATTATATCTAAAACATTAAGATCATCTTATAAAGACCCTACAAAAATAGCTCATAAGGTATTAGCAGATAGAATAGGAATTAGAGATGCAGGAAATAAGCCTGCGTCAAATGATAGAATTGCTTATATTTATATTAAAGCACCGAATGCTAAATTGCAGGGTGATAAGATAGAAACACCCGAATTTATAAAAGATAATGAATTAGAACCTGATTATTTACATTATATTACAAATCAAATTATGAAACCTATTTTACAGTTATATGCGTTATGTATAACAGATTTGAATGATTATAAGGAGAGTTATGATTATTGGGAAAAGATAGATGAAGAATTAAAATTGAAGCCATTATATCAGGACCCTATTAAGAGGAAGAGGAGATTAGATAATTTGAAATTATTAAAAGTTCAAGAAATATTATTTGATGAATTCATTTATAAATTAAAAGAACCAAAAAAACCAAGAGAAATTAAAAAGAAAGAAACTAAGAAGAAAGAAGAAAAGAAAGAAAATGAGAAGAAAGTAGGAGGAGCAAAGAAGAAGGAAGAAGGGGAGAAGAAAAAGGAAGAAGGAGAGAAGAAGGAAGAAGGAGAGAAGAAGAAGGAAGAAGGAGGGGAAGAAATGGTTGGAGAGATAAGAATAATAAATAGTAAAGTTAAGGAGGGTTTATGTTATAGTATTAAGATTAATAAGAATAAGAAAGTTATATATATAGAGGATAATAAGGATGTTATAAAATCAATTACAAAGGATAAATTATTGAATGAATTATTAATAAAACTTCATAAAAAATTTAAGAGTGAAGATGAAAATTTTAAATTAGATTTGAAAATAAATTATAAAGATTATGTGAAAAAATTTAATATAATGATTAGTAAATTTAATGATTATATTAAAAAGGCTGAAAGTTATGACCCAAAATCCAATGATATAGAAATGGTAAAATTACACAAAGAATTTACAATGAATATTGAAATATTAGAGATTAAAGATAATATTATATTAATTGAATAATTTTTATATTTTCAAATTATAATATGGGAGGTAGTGAATCAAAAATAGTAAATTATGAAGATGTTAAACAGAAATATACTGCTAATGGAATAGATGTTTCAAAAGCTTGTGGAAGTGATGCTATTTGCCCCCCTAATAAATTTAGACAAGAATTTGATACTTTTAAAAATAAATTTGATACTTTTAAAAATAAATTTGATAAATATATATTGATATTAATTATATTAATTATATTTTCTAGTAGTATTTATATTTTAAAAAATATATAAGGATAATTTAAAGTATAATAAATATGGGAGTGTAGTTCAACGGTTAGAGCACTGCTCTTATGAAGCAGAGACCAGGGTTCAATTCCCTGCACTCCTATTTTTTTATTTTTATTAGTTAATTATAACAATTAAGGTTATAATTATCTAAATATTTTTTATAAACATCAATAGTAGGGTAAGTATTATTTCCAGGACGATTTTGAATACCTGGAATATGATTTTTGGCATAAAAGAATTTTGCATATTCTAAAGCATCAGGTTCAACTCTACCTAAACTATAATCATTCCCCCAAGGTTGTTTAGAGAAATTAACATTACCGGAATATAAACCGGCATTTAATTTATTAGGTAATGTATTCATAATATATTTTCTACTAATATTAATAAACAAAAATAATTATATAAGAAATATAATAATGTTATAGTTATAATAATGGATAATAGAGACAATGGGAAAGATTTTGTAAAGGATGGATTAGAAAATACAAAAATTATTGAAATTATAAGAAAAATAAGAGAAGTAGTTGAAGTTAAATGTAATGATGAAATTATAGAAAAATTAAGAAAAGAATATTCATTTTTTGCCGAACGATATCCAATGCTATTTGATTTATCAACAAGAACGGGCGAAGCTTTTAATTGGGAATATTTAAATTATTTTTTATCAATGAGAAACAAAATAATAAATGATGAATTAACATCAGAAAAAGCTTCAGTTATTGTTGGTAATGAATGGTATAATAAACATGTAAATATTAATGATAATAAAGAAATTATTCCTCCAACTCGTTTTGTAAGAAAATCTAAAAGACCTAAAAATCAATAATATTCTTCATTAATTTCATAATAATCATCATCTGTATTATATTCATAATCTTCATAATTTTCATTAATATCATAATTATCATAATTATCTTCATTTTCCAATAAAATCTCTTTTTCTCTATCTTTTAATCTTTCCTCTTCTTCTAATTTTAATTCATAAATTCTATCAATATCATCATAATCAATTTCTGCTTTTCTTGGAGGATTAATAAACATATATTTATAATGATCTTCTACGTCTTCATCTCTTAACTCAATTTCATCATCATCATTTGGATTCTCATTCTTATTCCCATTCTCAGTCTCATTCTTATTTCCATTCCCATTCTTATTCACATTCTTATTCCCATTCTCAGTTTCATTCTTATTTCCATTCCCATTATCATTCTTATTCTCATTCTTATTCCCATTCTCATTCCCATTCTCATTCTTATTTTCATTTTTATATTCAATTGTTTTTTTAAGATAGTCGTCTTTATAGGAGCGAATATAATATTCAATAAGTTTATATTTTTTAATTTTACTATTTTTTTCTTGGATATAATAATTAATAAGAAAATTCATTCTATGATTTAGAATATTATTTTTTAAATCTTTATGCGTCATTAGGAAAGTAGAATAACAGTTTAAATAGTCCGTTAAATTATTTTCGTAGAGAAAATAAGAAAAATTATTAATCATTTATATTAATAATAATAATTATATTAATATCATTTTTTTTTAATTATATTAATAGAAAGGAATATAAAATGGTTATAGATAGATTAAAAAAATATAAAAAACTAAATAATTTAATTTTAAAGAATATTTCAACTGCGGAAGATAAATGTTTAATACATTCACAAAATAAAGATTATTTATATTCATTTAATAATAATATCTTCATAATAAAAAAAATTGGGAATGAATCAAGCGATGGAAGTATTTTTTTAACTGAAATAAAATCTAAATCGGCATCTTATCAATTTATTACAAAAATTCAAATATTTACAGATTTAAGTGAAATGTTATTTTTAAATAAGGTCACAAAATATGCAGTTAAATATAAGAATATTCATTTACCATTAGTTTATAATTATTTAAAATGTGATAAATTTAATAAATTTGATTTATTACTTCCTAATAGTATTAATACTAATAGAAAAATTAATAGTTATAATTATAAATCTAAAAATAATACTTCATATTATTCTATTTTTGCTGAATTAGCTCAAGGTGATATGAATAAATATACAGAAGAAATATTTATGTCATCTAATAAATTATATAATGCGATTGCACAATGTTTTATGGCTATTATTTCTTTTCATAATGTTGGCATTTTTCATAGAGATACGCATTTAGGAAATTTTCTTTATCATAAAATAAAATCAGGCGGCTGTTTTGAATATAAATATAAAGATTTAATTTTTTATATTGAGAATATTGGTTATAATTGGGTTATATGGGATTTTGGAAGAAGTAAAGAAATAAAAGAAAGTAATAAATTAAAACTTTATGAAGATTTAGAATTATTAATTGAATCAATACTAGAAATATTATTTTATGATAGTAAAAATGATAGTAATTATGATAGTAATAATAAGAAAGGACTTAGAGAAATATTAAAAATTATAGACAAAAATAAGGATGATTATTTAATAATAAAACAAATATTTGAGAATAATATATTATTTTCAAAAGAACCTATCGGTAAAATAATAGCGACTGTTAATTTAAAATGAACTTATTCTTGAAAGAAGATTTTTAATAATATCTTCAATTTTATCAATATCAACATCTTTATTATGTTTATAATTAATTAGACAATTATTATTTTTTATAATAATAGTAATTCTATTATTAATCTTAAATTCTGTAATATCTATAATACTTTTATTATCTATATCATTAGTACATGCGAAATTATGAGTAGGTAATTTAATTTCATTGAATAATAATAGATAAAATTTATTATTATTTACAATATCAACATTTTCTAATTTTCTAATATAAACATATTGACTATCATTTGATAAATCATATACATATGTATAATTGGTTCTATGATAATATGCAAATTTACTTTCTTTTGTTTTTTTAAAATTACTTTTGATTTTAGCGATTAAATCATCAGTAATTGTAATATCAATTTTATTATTATCTGTAAATGGTTTTTGAATTAAATAGAATTCAATAACATTCGTATTTTCCGTGATAAGTTCTTTAATCATTTATAATTTATATTTATAAATATAATATTCATTTTTTAAATATAATAAAAGAATGATTATTATTATTATATAATAATAGATAAATATGATTGATTATAAGAAATTGAATAAAAAAGAATTGGTTGATTTATTAATAAAATCAGATAATCAATATTATAATATTGGCGAACCTATATTTACTGATAATGAATACGATGAAGTTAAAGAATATTTACGAAGTATTGATAAAAAGAATGATTATTTTAAAAGAATTGGTGCGGATATAACCAATGATAATAAAGTTAAATTACCTTTCTTCTTAGGTTCGCAAGATAAAATTAAGGATGATGATAAAACTTTACAAAAATGGATTAAGAAATATACTAATCCTGAATCATATGTTATTGGTGAAAAATTAGATGGCATTTCTTGTCTTATTGTATTCAAAAATAAAAAAATTCATATATACACAAGAGGAAATGGAATATACGGACAAAATATATCACATTTGAAAAATAAAATTAATGGAATTCCCTTAAATATCACAGATAATATTTCTGTAAGAGGTGAAATAATTATTAATAAAAAAAATTGGTTAAAAATAGCAGATAAAGGTTCTAATGCGAGAAATGTTGTCGCTGGATTCGTTAATTCTAAAACAGTTGATAATGATGTCGCAAAATATGTTGAATTTGTAGCATATGATGTATTAGAACCCAGAGACAATTTAGAAAATAGTTTAATATTAGCATCTACATATAGTTTTAATATAGTTAAAAGTCTAAAAGTAGAATTCTTATCAGTTCCATTTTTATATGAGATGTATAAAGACTGGAAGGAAAATAGCAAATATGAAATTGATGGTTTAGTCGTAACACATAATTTTATGTATAAAATTAAATCAGGAGAAAATCCTAAATATTCATTTGCATTTAAATCATTATTGATGCAAGAAGATGCAATAGTTATAGTTACTGATATTGAATGGAATATAAGTAAAGATAAATATTTAAAACCTATTGTTAAATTCAATGAGATTAAATTGAATGGCGTTAAGATTAAACAAGCTACAGGTTTTAATGCCGATTACATTCTTAAAAATAAAATTGGTATTGGTTCAAAATTAGCAATTATCCGTTCTGGTGATGTAATACCTCATATTAAAACTGTTTTAACTCATTCGGCTAAACCATTAATGCCAGATGTTCCTTATATATGGAAGGGTAAAGATATTATTTTAGATAGTGATACTAAAAATAGAGAACAAGATATAAAAATTTATTCTTTATTTATGAAATCATTAAATATTAAGGGTATTGGAGAAGGTATTATAACAAAATTATATGACAATTCATTTAATACATTAGTTAAAATTATTAATATTAGTAAAAAAGATTTATTAAAGATTGATGGTTTTAAGGATAAAAGTGCAACTAATATCATTAACTCATTATCAACTATTAAAAGTAAAAGTTGTTTAGAATTAATGACTGCTTCAAATTTATTTGGAAGAGGTTTAGGTGAAAAGAAATTAAGTATTATTATTGATAAATATCCCTATATCTGTAATAATCAAAAGAAAGCATTAGAACTAACAACTGCCAATTTAATTAAAATTAATGGAATGGGAAATATTACTGCAACATCATTTATAAAAAATCTAAAAGAATTCTATAAATTCTATAATCTATTAAATATTATTAATGATGAAGATGATGAAGAAGAAGATGAAGATGAAGATGAAGAAGAAGAAGAAGAAGTAGTAGCTAAGAAGGGGGAGAAAGAAAAGAAGGAGAAGAAAGAAAAGAAGGAGAAGAAGGAGAAGAAAGAGCAGAAAGAGAAGAAGGAGAAGAAAGAGAAGAAGGAGAATCCTGATATAAATGAGATAAATAAGAAAAAATATAATGGTAATATTTATGTATTTAGTGGAATAAGGAATAAAGATTTAGAGAAGATTATTATAGCAAATGGTGGAAAAGTTGCGTCGGCAGTTTCAAATAAAACAACATCTTTAATTGTTAAAAATTTTGATGAGGAAACATTAAAAGTTAAGACTGCTAAATCCTTAGAAGTTCCCATAATTTTATATAATGAATTTATTAAATAATATTAAAATAATAGATATATAATTATGAGCTGTACTAATTTATCTAATAATTTAGAAATAAAAAATGCTACATCTAACCTTCTTTCTAGTATTTATAAATATACTAGTAATATAAACTATTTACCTGTCCCAAATAGTATTTTTAATACAAGTAATAAAGATTTTTATGATAATAAAAATATTAATACAGATTTAGATAAATTTGATGAACCCGAAGGAAAAGAAAATTTAATAACAGTTGATGAAAATGATAATATTTATATTAATTGTGTATATCAATCATCTTTACCTTGGTATACGACAAGTGAAAATAAAAAAAAATGTGAAGTTATACCAGAAATTAAATTACCAGAAAATAGATTAATTTTAGATAAAAAATCTTTAACAATAACTCCTATATTTAAAAGTTCAAATAAAGAAAAATCAGGTTTTTGTTCTCACGCAACAAATATTAATAAAGCTTATTGTGAAAATAGATGGTATGATTGGATTATTATACCTAATTATTATTTAGGTAATACATATTACAAAGATAATTCACATTATACAGAAGCAGATGTTTATAAATGTTATGCACCTTGTGAAGGTGATTTTATGCCATATACTAAAACAAATGGAGAATTAAAATGTATTCCTAAAAAATTTTTTAATAGTGGCATTTTCAGTAATAAATATATGTTTTCTTCTTTTGGTTTAATAAATTTAATAGGTAATATAGCATTAAGCGATGATGAGAAAAATAATGAAAATACAAATCTATTATTTATATTACATAGATTAATTATTGAATATAATTTAGAAAATAATTATGATAAAGATTTATATGATAAAAATGATAATATTTATGATAATATTATAAAATTTAATAAAGACAATTATACTAATTTATACAAAGAATTTGAAGATGTTATTGAAAAAAATATTTTTAAAAATTTTACTACAAGCACAAATCAGGATTATTCAATTATAAATGAATTCACATATAAACATCGTAAATTTAACGAACAAGAATCAGAGATGTATTCATTTAATGGGTTAGATGTTTGTAAAGTATTAATTGACCCCGTATTAATACATACATGGATGTTAGCTAATCTATTTCAACCATTAAATGATGATATAATTAAAGATACATATATTAATGGTATTATATCATCCAATTCTGATAATGCTAAAAATATAGAAAATAAAAAAAAAGCGAAGGAATCATTATTATATGATAAATTATATAAAAAATTTAAAGATGCAGATAAAGCAATAAGATTAAAAAATATATTTTTCAAGGCAGTTAATATTTGTTATAATACCAAGACTAATTTTAGTGTTAATATAATTGAAAGAACAAAAATAGCTTTTGCAAATGAAAAAATAAATAAAATTATTTTAGATAATCATTATTATTATTTTGAGAATAATATTTATTTTGCTAATTATATGAATAAAGGTGGTGGAGCAACAGATTTAACTTATCCATTAGCACCTATATCAACATATGCAAATAAAGATAATTATTATAAGTGTATAAATTATATATTAAATCAGGAAAAATTTAAAGATTTTATAGAATATTCAATATTGAAGGATGTTGAAATAGAAGGAAAAAAAACTAATTTTAAATTAGGAGAAAATACATCATATAATAATTTATATTTTGAAAAAACAGATGATGATAAATATGATAATTTATGGATATATAAATATTATTTTTCAATGGAAAGGTTAGAACGTCCAACATGTGAAAAAGGTTATGAATGGAATCCTAAATATAGTACTTGTGATCCAATTAAAAAATATGAAAAGGAAGATGATAAAAAGGAGGTTGAAGAAGATGATTTTCAAATACCTGAATTAAAAAATATTTTAAGTTTATTTATTCAAATAATATTAATTATTATTGTTATATATATAATATATATTTTTTATGATATTTTTGGAGAAGTTATATATTCTATATATAATGCAATAATTGTTTATTTTAATAAATTAATGTCTGTAATTTACAAAACTACTATTAAAGGAACTGAGTATCAAAAAGAATTAAGAATTTTAGAAAATGACAAAGAAATAATTGAAAAAAATTATAAAAATATAGAAAGTAAATATTTAAAAATAGACGAATATATGAAAAATAATTAAGTATTTGAAATAGCACAAGATGAGAATGTTTTACGATGTAGATGGTGAATGCCATGATTAATAATTGCTGTTCTATGTTTTAATGTAGCATAGCCCATATTTTTTAATAAATCATATTTATTTAAATCAGGATTTTCTTCAACTATTTTTATAATTTCACTATCGTGATAATCTTTCGCAATAATGGAAGCAGCAGCAATATTTATAAATTTTTCATCTCCTTTAGTTATACATTCATAAGTTATTATTTCATCATCATTATCAGGACAGATTATAGGTTTAAAATAATTTCCATCAACTATTATATTTGAAAATTTATATTTCTTATAAGCTTGAAATAATGCTCTATGCATAGATTTAACAGCTGATTGTAATATATTAATATCATCTATTTCTTTAGGAGTTGCAATTCCAATTCCATATGTTAAGGCTTTTTCTTTAATATAATCAGCCAATATTCTTCTTTTTTTAAATGATAATTTCTTAGAATCTTTAATTTGTTTAAATAAATTATCATCTAAATCATCTGGCATTATAACAGCCGCAGCAATAACATTACCAAATAATGTTCCTCTACCAGCTTCATCAACTCCAATAGTCATTAAATCACTTTTTGAATATATCATAATAATAAATAATAATAATTATAATATCATTTTTTATATTAAATTAAAAATTGATTTTAAGAATATAAATAAATAGAAATATATATAAATTAGAATATGGATGAACTACTGCATAATTTTAATAGAATTTTGGATGAAAAGAGAGAAGAGATTATTGCTATTGCAGCAGCTAAAAAAAGGGAAAATAAAAAAGTGATTGATAATGATAAACTACCATTAGACGTATCAACTACACTAACCAGAATAAATGCCACAATTGAAAAGAAATATAAGGACTCGGCACAATATAAAAAGAAAAAAGAAAATGATTACCAGAAATAGAATAGAAATTTTAAATAAATTGAAAGAACAGCCTTTGATTAAGCAAAGGACTGAAGAATGGTTTAAATTGCGAGAAAATAGATTAACAGCTAGTGATTTATATGATGCTGTTCATTATCCTTCAACATTAATTAAAAAGAAACTTAAGAATGTTTCATTTAATTCTTATTCAATTCCAGCATTAAGATGGGGATGTATGTTTGAAAGTATTGCTTGTGATATTTATGCCTTAAATAATTTAATAAAGGTTAATGAATTTGGATTATTAATTAATGATAATATTAAAGACTTTGGGGCATCTCCCGATGGAATTACTGATGAAGGTATTATGATTGAAATTAAATGTCCTTATTCACGCGAGATTAAGAAACAAGTCATACCTGATAAATATTATTATCAGATGCAGGGACAAATGGCAGTATGTGAATTAGATGTTTGTGATTATATTGAATGTAAATTTATAACATTTGAGAGTGAAGAAGAATATATTGAAGAGGTTAAAGATATTGAAAATTATAAACATGGAGTTATTATTGATTATAAAAATGGAAGTTATAAATATTCTACTTTTAATAATACTTATGAAAATAATATAAATGAGATTAATGAATTAAATGTAAATAATGATAAAATTATTTATTGGATGTTAGAATTGATTAATGTCCAGAGAGTTAAATTTGATAATAAATTATGGGATAATAAAATCAAGGGTAAAATAGAAGAATATACTAAGTTATATCAAAAAGAAAAACTTAATAATGATAAAACAAAATTATTTATTGAAGATAGTGATTAATAATAAGATTATTAATATTTAATTTATATACGATAGTATTACCCATAAAATTATTTTCAACAAATTTAAATTTTTTAGCATTATAAATCAAACCATCATAAAATAATATTAATTTAGTTAAATCACCATTTATTTTTTTAATTATAAATATATTTTTAAGTTTCTTAAAATCATATTTTAATTTAGTTTTTTGAATATCATTTATTATAATTTCCATTAATTGCATATTATCAAATATAATATTATCTAAAATACTAATATAAATAGAATCCCGAATTGTATTAATATATTTATAAAATTTTTCATAATCTTCATTAGTATTTAATTTATTTCTTATTGATGAATATTTAATTAATATATCATCATCATCTTTATTTTTCTTTTGATTATTTTCTATTTCATAATATTTTTCTTCTTCATCAAGCACTTTTATTTCAGTCTTAATATCAGTCTTAATATCAGTCTTAATATTATTTTTTATAGGAATTATATTAAATTTATCAATATCATTATCATAAGTTATAATAATATTATTATTATTATTCAAATATTTATTTATACTATGATTATTTTTATCATTATTATCATTATTATTATCATTATTATTATAAAGATATGATATTCTATCATAAATAGTATAAATGATAATTATAAATAATATAAAAGCTATTAAAAAATATTTCATACTAAACTCTATTCTTTTATTGAGATAATGTTAATGTTAATCACTAGTTATATAGCCGTTTGTAGTATAATTATTATTTACATTTATAGTAGCTAAAGGTTCTTTACTAAATATTAAAGAAAAATTTTTTATTGTATTTTTTTGAGTTTCTTGTGATAATTTAATTTTAAGAATTTTAGATTCAGCTATATTATATGAATAACTTGTTAATCCACTTATGGTAGGGTTATTATCAATATTTTTAATAATATTATCAAATATTAAAAAATTAACAAAAACATCTTTAGATATAGCAACATTTGATATAAATGAAAAATTAATTTTATGAGGGTCATCAGATGTTCCAGAACAAGTATAATTATAATTACATACAATAATATCAGGAGTATAAATATTATTTTTAATAGAAATTGCAGGATTTATATTTGAACCTAATGAAATAGAACTACTAGCACCATTAAAAGAAGCTAGAATATTATTATTATAATCTCTTATAGCAATATTTGCAATATTACTTTTAGCATCATTAGCTAAAGCATTTTTACTATAAATATTAAAAATACCATCACTATCAATATTCATATTAACACATTTTCTTTTAGTAGCGTCAGTTTCACTATTACAGATATTAACATATTGATTAGAATTTGTAATGGCATTAATATTTTTATAGGAAGTTATTATAGAATTTAAATCAATATTAATTGATTTGGTAGAATCTAAATTACTAGAAATAATA
>Ga0114969_10001787_pt1 | contig 18019 bp, 17 predicted proteins | sample M_130807_MF_Meta_FD_87316 | JGI IMG/M metagenome (GOLD analysis project Ga0114969, IMG submission 87316) | Freshwater microbial communities from Lake Montjoie, Canada to study carbon cycling - M_130807_MF_MetaG | ecosystem: Environmental > Aquatic > Freshwater > Lake | place: Lake Montjoie...
TGAATTTTTATATATTTTATTTATTATTTTAAGATTTTCTATAGCATCTCGCAAACCTGGGTTTGAAGGAGTTTTAGTTTCTATATCATTTAAGAATTCATTAAATTCATAATCCCAAGAATCATCTGCCATTGGATATTCCCAAATGGTAGTTTGTGGAGGCCCCATTTCAGGTACCATTTTATAGTAGGCTAATTTTTCGACTCCGTAACTACCACCCAATCCATTAATATCCAGTTTACCATATTTACCATAAATCTCAAAACTGAACAAATTCTTCCACTCAGTACAACTTGCCTGTAAAAATGCAGTTTGTCCTTTTTCAGTAGTCAAAGTAAGAAACGCATTATCATCAACTGGCATATCCCAAAAATAGTTTTTTGCAAAACCCTCTACTTTGCTAAAATTTCCCAAAAACATTCTAGAAAGGTCAATTAAATGTGATCCTTGATCAATTAATTCACCACCGCCGGAAATTGTAGGATTTGCTCTCCACTCTTTATTATATCCAACTCGGCCTCCGTGTCCATAACGTGCACGAATAAAATATAGATCACCTAAATCTCCAGTCTTAATAATTTCATTTGCCTTTCTAAATGCACGATGGTATCTATGATTAAACCCAATACGGACATTACATCTATTTTCTTTTGCTAATATTTCGATATCAACTAATTCTTCAGCAAATCGACCAGCTGGTTTTTCAACTAAGACATGTCTACCCTTTAAAACTGCTTGTTTAATAATTTCTGGAAGTTGATTATGAGGTGTACATATAATAACTATATCTGAATTTACATTATCAAGTAATTCATTGCTGTTTGTGAAAAATGGAATGTTGCCAAAAATATTTGCAAAATTTTCTGCTTTTAGAATATCAACATCGGCACAGCCAACTAGCTTAGCATTTAATAACGCTTTTGCACGTTTAAAACCAATAAGTCCACAACCAATTATTACTACATTCATATAATTATTTTAATGGCCAATTCATTCCCCTATCCTCCGGAATTATTCTTTTTAAAGTATAAATATCCGATTTCATTAAATCCTCTTTATACAGTTTGAAATCTTGCCAGGGATCCCAAATAGCACTTATCAATTTACCTGTAATGCCATCACTTTCATTTGACCCCAAATAAATACACAATTCAGCACCTTTTTCAACCGGAGCTCCTCCAGTTTCTTTTTGCTTTATAGATTGTTCATAAAAAGATTTGCCTACTTTTTCAGGGCCGGATTCTAAAATTTCATCTAATAAACGTGTATTCAATGCTCCAGGCGCTATAGAATTAACATCAATATTAAAGCTCTTAACTTCTTCCGCAAGAGTATCACTAAAACGAACTATTGCTGCTTTAGAAACCGCATAAGCACTTAAAAAAGGCATTGCTTTTGTTGCACCTCCGCCAGATAAAATTATGATTTTACCAAATTTTTGTTTTTTCATTACAGATACCACTTCTTTACAGGTTAAGACAGTGCCTTTTAAATTTATATCTATAGCATGGCTCCACTCTTGCCAAAGAACATCTTCTATACTACCCTTTGGACCATAAATTCCGGCATTTGCTATTAGTATATCTATTTTACTAAATTTGTTTAATGCAAATTCAACTATTTCCTTGTTATCTGTTGGTTTTGAAATATCGGCTTTTAAAGAATAAAGTTGGCCATTTTGAAAACAAAATTTATCAAGATACTCTTTTGCTTTTGTTAGCTTTTCTTCATCTCTGGCACAAATCATAACATTTGCCCCTTCTTTAAGATAAGCTTGAGCGACTGCCAATCCAAAGCCTTGGTTTCCACCCGTAATTATTACATTCTTATTTAATAATTTCATATTGATTTACCAATTGATATATATCTTATCCCAGGTTTATTTAATTCGTTTTGTAAAAACGAATTTGCATCAAATATTAAAAGTTCATTTGTTAGTCTTGAAAAATCAAATGTGCTTAATTCTTTAAATACAGGCCATTCAGTAGTTACAATCAATGCATCTTTACCAATAATAACGTCATCTATAACTGATTCAAGTGTAATAAAATTTGCTAAATTACTTGGCAAGTTTGTAATTACAGGATCGAAAGCAGAAATTTTTGCTCCTTTATTATGTAATAAATTACATATTTCTATGGCCGTGGATCTTCTTAAAGTATTTGTACCTGGCTTATAAGTAAGCCCTAATATTCCAATTTTTTTATCCTTCAGTGATAGGAACTCTGCTGTTATTTTATTAACTACCCAATTTTTATGATTCTCATTACTCTGTATTATGCTTGAAAAAAATATTGAAGAAAGGTTATACTCTTTTTCCTTTTCTACAAGATAAGTTACATCACGAGCTAAAGTACCACCATCAAATGCACTCCCAGGTCGTAAATATGCTTTTTTCCCTATTCTTAATTCAGATTTCAACCCTTGCTCTACTTCGTTAGCACTTGCACCAACATGTTCGCACAAAACAGCCAGCTCATTAATAAATACAACTGAGGTGGCAAGAAATGCATTTAAAGCATGTTTTGTCATTTCAGCAGATTCAACTTTCATCCAAATAATATTATCAGTAATACTAGATAATATATTATTAATTTTATTTTTAGCTTCTTCCTCTCTAATACCAACAATAATTCTATCCGGATTCATAAATACATCAATTGCTTTACCTAGTCTTAGATTTTCAGGTGAACATGCAAATGAAACATTTCTTTCGGGATATTTATTTAAAAAAATATTTTCCAAATATGATACAGAACCTACGGGTAGTTGTGAGGAAATTAAGACTACTGAATTTTGTTTAAAATATGGGAATAAAGCAATTGTATTATTAATTACAAATTCAACATCAGCTATATCTTGTTCATCTACCGGGGTATCATAAGTTATCCAAATTAATTCTGAATCGGATAAGGAAACACTATTAGAAGAAAATGAAAGTGTGCCTTTTGACTTATTTGTATTAATTAAATATTCTAATCCTGGTTCAAAAATTGGTAATATTCCTATATTAAAATTATTAATGATTTTTTCATCATGGTCATAAGCATTAACCTTAAACCCCTTATCAGCTAAACAAGAAGCTGTTACCGATCCAAGATGCCAAAGACCAACTACTGATATTTGAATATTATTTCTCATTTAGTAGCCATTGATTATTTTCCAAATACTGTATTGTTTTAATTATACCCTCTTTAATTGTATATTTTGGATTCCATCCCAACTTTCTTATTTTTTTGGTATCTAAAAAAATAAAAGGGTTATCTCCAATCCAGCCTCTTTCGGTTCCAGTATAAGATAAAATCGGTTTGAATTTTAAATGCTCACTAATCCATCCAATACTATCATTTACTTCACAATATTCATTTGTGCCTAAATTAAATATATTGACTTTATCATTAGATTTTTCAATTGCAACCATTATTGCATCTATACAATCTCCAACATATAGATATGATTTCCTTTGTTTACCATTACCTAAAACTGCTAATTTTGTAGGGTCTTTCAATAATTGCTTATAAAAATCATAAACATGCCCATGTGAATATCTCTCTCCCAAAATTGATACAAATCTAAAGATCCATACTTGAAAATTAAAACCTTCTGCAAATGCTGATAATAAAGACTCACCAGCTAATTTAGAAGCGCCATAAAATGAAGTTTGTATTGGGAAGGGGGCGTCTTCAGGTGTGGGTATAACTTTCGCCTCTCCATATACCGAACCAGTAGAAGAAAAAGCAATTTTTTTTATGTTATTAGAACGCATAGCCTCTAAAACATTAAAAGTTCCGATAGTATTCTGCTTTAGATCCTTATCAACGTGTTCTGTACCAAAACGAACATCAGCATTTGCGGCTAGATGAAAAATAAAATCAGCGCCTTGCATTGCATTTGTTAAATTAGGTAAATTTGTAATATCCCCATTTATTAATCGAAAATTTTTATTTGATAAAGATTTAGTTAAAAAATCATACTTACCTGTTGATAAATTATCAAAGCCAATAACCGTAAATTTTTTTTCTAATAAATAATCTACAAGATTGCTTCCAATAAACCCAGATGCGCCTGTTACAAAATATATCATAAATTAAGATTTTATAATTTTATTAAATAAATTAATTGTATGGATGTTTTCATTAGTTAATGAATATCTATTTAACCAATTAAATAAAAATTCATTATTTTGAGTATGATGATTTACTAAGTATGTTTTATTAATTAATATGTTAGACAATTCAATATAATTTTCAGGTTCATAATATGTGGCATAATCACCCATAATTTCTTTTGCAATTTCCGTATTAGAAGAGATAACAGGTTTATTTGACAATAAACCTTCAATATACATATGACCAAATGTCTCATATAAACTTGTTATTGTTATAACTTTTGCATTCTTATAAAAATTAATTAAGTCATTTACATCTACATTAGAAAAAAATGTAGTTTTTTTTTCAATTTTTAAATCAAGAATTAATTTTTTTATTTTTATTTCATATTCTTTTGAAACAAACTTTCCAATTAAAACCAAGTTTAATTTTTCAGTTGATTCAATAAAATATATACTATACGCTTTTAAAAGTGTTTCTAGATTTTTAAACTTATAAAATGGTGAGCAAAATAATATATAATTATCTTTTTTTATTACCTCATTAATTAATAAATTGTTCAAATTTTTCATTCTCCATAGATCAAGGTCAATTCCATGGTATATAACTTCAGTTTGTTTACGAGCTATATGACTAGAAATTGTTTTATTTGCATAAAATGAAGGATACAAAATTACATTAGTATTTATGGAGGATAAATAGGATATAATTTTATGAAATATCGGATATTTTAAAGTTTGCAATTTTTTTGGTAAAATAAAATTAGGATTTCTAATTGCCAATAAAAGCTTCTGGTTTAACTTAAAAAATGGTCCAATATCAAATGGAGAATAAATTAATTTAACATTATAAAATAATCCAAAAAAAGGCAAAAATATTGTTGACCAGATTATTCTAATTGGCAATAGTTTTAAAAGACTATATTGTATAATTTTAATATTTGTATTATTATCATATTTTGAATACAAAAAATTATTTGAAACGATAAATAAATAGAAATTATTATCTTTACTAGATATAATATAATTATGTAAAGAGGTAATATTATTGAGTGACCCTATTGTTCTTGCTCCACTCGCATCAATTAATATGGTGTTTTTTCTCACGTATAGTTGGAAATAAATGTTTAAAAGAAGTATTATAATAATGATTGCAATTAAAATTATTTTTGAAATCATTCAACGCTTTATTGCTAATTTCATCATAATTTAATAAGATAAATTCTATTGATTTTCTTATAGAATTAGAATTTAATTCTATTCCGAATGCCCAATCATAATCAGAAAGATAATTGTTTTTGAAATTGCTATCTACTAAAACAGGTAAACCTTCAGCAATATATTGAAATATCTTAGTAGATCCACCTAATCCTAATGTGCTGGTCATTAGAGAATTTCTATCATAAAACGCTAATCCTATGTCACAATTCTTTATTATTAAAGGCACCTCATCCCATGGGCCAAAATCATAAATAAAAATCTTATTACTGCAATTCTTTAATTTTGATAGATTTAATAAGGTATTCTTATAATTATCATCTAAGTAACCTTTAATATGTAATTGCATTTCATAATCATAGATTTTAACGTTTAATAAATCGATTATATCTTCAATTCCTCTGCCAATTCCAACACTTCCAACAAAAACTAATTTTATTATTTTATTTTCAATTGAATGTGATTTAGATGTATGTAGTTTTAAGTTTGGATAATTAGGAATTATATTGTAGCCAAACTTGAAATAATTTAAATTGAAATATTTCAACCGCTCTTTCATTGGTAATGTGAAATAATTAATATTTTTATAACTTAGCTTATTTAAAAAATAAGACAGATGTGTTATAGATAAAAAAGCCGAATTATTTTTATTATATATTGGATCATAATTATGGTACCAAGTTTTACATTTTGTTTTACAAAATAAGCTTGAAATATAGAAAGATGATAAAGCAATAGGTTCTATGATATAGATTAAATCATAATCATTTTTAAATCTTAATTTAATGAATTTGAATGTGAATTTTAAAAAATATAAAAATTTGTAGTATTTATTTGATTTGAATAACTTTTCTTCTGATATGATTTTTATGTTATTTGGAATAAATGTAACATTATCTGGAAAATTATAAGTTAGTCTAAAATTATTTTTATAGTAAAAATCAACTTTGTCAGCATTTTCAGATAAACTTAAAATAGAACTTATCAACGCGCCGTGTGATTCGGGATGTGCATAAGTTATTGCTAATATTTTCAAAATTAGTGTTTAAAATGATTAGGTATTGCTAGTAAATCGAAATTTTTTGATGATAATTTAAATATGTTTTTATTTGTTATTTTTTCAAACGTAGGATTTCTTGTAAATCTAATTATATCAGCGCTATGTGAATTAATATTAAATGAATTATAATTTAATTGATTTAAAAATTCAAATATATTTGATAATGATAAATCATTTTGTATCAATGCGCCAGGATTGATTTCTAAAATAATTATAGGATTTGCATTTTTTAATAAATTGATTGCGCCTTTTAAAATACTCAATTCATGTCCTTCTACATCAATTTTAATCATTTTGATTTTTAAATTTGAAATTTTATTTTCTAATAAATAAGTATCCAAAGTATTTACTTTAATAGTTGTTTTAGATTTTAAAATTAAACCCTCTAAGTTATTATTTTTATTTTCTAATCTACTAAGTCCACTTTCTGTTGCAATATTGAAACTAGCATCACCATTATAATCAGATAAACCAATTTTATTTAATATTATATTATTTACATTATTTAAAATTATATTATTTTCTAATAAAGAATAAATAGTATTATCTGGTTCAAATGAAAAGACTTTTCCATTTGGTCCTACAATCTTTGAAGCATTGATTGACATATATCCAAGGTTTGCTCCGATATCTATAAAATTATCTCCTGATGTTAAATACTTTTCAAAGATTTTTATTGTATCAAAGCCGCCATGATTTAAAATATTTAAACAATGAAACCCTACATTTGGAAAAATTTTTAAATTTACATTATTATATGCTGAGTAAACTGTATTTGAATCGAAAAGTATCTTTTTTATCAAAAGTGCGAATTTTGGAAACCCTTTAATTTGTATATTTTTAGAAATTTGTTGTAGTATTTTTATAAATATTTTTTTCATTTATTTTATTATTGAATTTTAGAATAAAATCTATTTTTTTGCAACTAGGGTAATTGAATAATTTTCATATTTGATAAATTTATCAAAAAATATTGGCAAAATTCTAAAAGGTAATATAATTAAAGTGGCAATTAAATGACCAAAATAATTATTAATAATTCTAAATATTGTAGATATCTTTTGGCTAAAAAAACCACTACAATACCCGATTTCAATAACTTTGAAACCTGAATTTTTACATAATAAAACCAAATCATTTTCTTTATAACCAATTACAACATGCCCACCATCTTCAATAGGATTTACAGGATTAATTTTTTCAACTGGATCTCCATACATAGGTTTAAAATAAAAATTTGGGGTGGTTAAATACAACATTCCTCCGATTTTTAAACAATTATACATGTCATTCATTAATTTTTGATCATTAATAATATGTTCAATATTTTCAGTACAAATAATAACATCATATTGGTTTAATAAGTCTTTTCTGTTATCAAGATATCTCACATCGCATATGGAAAATTTTACATTATCAATATGTGATATTTTTGCTCTCATTTCAGCTTTACTATTATTTATATTATCCCAACTAAGGCCCAAAGTTTGAAAACCAAGACCAGCACTTGCAATAGTCATAGCTCCACTGCCACAACCTACATCTAATAACTTCAAATTAGTTTTATTATTATATTTAATTAGATATTTTTTTATCCAAATCCACCTATCTAAAACTAAAGTATCATGAAACATTAAAGTTATTTTGGAACCAAAGAATTTAATTAAAAAATTAAGCATAAAATTTAAATTATTGAATTATAAAATTTGAGTGAACGTTGAATATAATCTTCCCATCGATAATCATAAATCACCGATTTTCTTGAATTTTTTGAATGATTTAATAATAATGCATTGTTAGAAAATAAATTATCAAATAAATAAACAATATTATCATAATCTGTAAGATTACAGATAAAACCATTATTACCATTAGCAATTGTACTAAAACCAGAATTTTCAGATGCAATCACACATAAACCACTAGCCATAGCTTGTAATAAAACTAATCCAAATCCTTCTTCATATGAAGGAAAGAAAAATATATCAGCATCTTGATAAATCTTGGGTAGATCTATCTGAGGAATTTGAGAAACATAAGTTAACTGTCCAGAATTGATAAAAGGGATTAGATATTCATAAAGACCAGTTTCTATAGTCCCAACTATTTTAAATTTTAAATATTTTTTAGTTATACATAAATTTAAAACTTTAAGGTAAACAAAAGCTCCTTTTCTAACAGAAAAAAAACCTGTAAATAAAATAGTTAATGTACTATTTTCAAAACCAAAATTTTTCTCTTTAAAAACATCAAGATCAACTCCATAAGGATTAATAAATATTTTTCTTTTTAATATTCCGTTATCTAAAAATGTTTTCTCTGTGAATAAAGTTGGAACTGCAATAAAGTCAACTAAATTGTACTCCTCTTTTTCACGTTTGATTAAATTTTTTGAAGGTAAAATATGTTTAATTTTTGGAAATTTTTTATACTCTTCAAACAATATTGAATATTGAAAATATATATGTGTTGAACCTCTTTCTAAAATAATTTTTGCTCTTGGATTAACTTTTCTTATTTTATTTATTGTTAATTTAGAAAAACCTGCCCATAAAACATAAATATCACTATTTGTAGGAATTAAAAATGATGCAAAATAATCAAATAAAATATTAATGAAAATACTTTTTGGATACTTTTTATATATTAAATTATAAACTCGACAATAAATTTCTTTAAATAATAATGTTTTTACATACTTTCTAGGAATACCATAATTTTTTAAAATATAACTAGGATAACTTGTAATAATCATATCCAAATTATTTGTTTGCAAAAGTCCATATGCTAAATTGAAAGCATGAAATCTACCAGGGACAGATATTGATACTTTCATATACTATAAGAATGACTCAGATTCAATTATAATTGGGATTCCATCTATAATAGGATATCTTATTTTTGACTTAATTGTGATTAAAGAGTTTTTATCATCACTTAACATAAAACCTTCATTAGTAATTGGACATTGAAGTAAATGAATGATATTAAGGTTATTCTTTGGATTATGATAATGATCATTTAAGAAATTTAAAATACATTTATTATTATCAATGTTTATAAAACTTTTATTTTTGAAAGATTTAATATATATACTGTCAGAGAAATTATTTAAAAATGGAAATATTTTTGTAAAAAAAGAAAGTAATAATGAAGTTGCAACTATGATTTTATTTTTTAATGAAACATAAAATAAATCTTCTTTTAAAACTCCTATACCTAAAAAACTATGATTCTGAAAACTAAAATTACCAAAAATTGAATAAAATATTTCTTTATAATGTTTTATGGAATAATATCTTACGTTCCAAGAATTTAAATCTTCTGCAAATTTCATTTCTTTTTTAACATTACGAAAATTATTATAAACTCCATTTCTATTTGGAAACTCTAGCTTTGAAAACCCTTTTGATTTTAAAATCCTATTAATATTAGTTAAACACGAAATCATTCTAGATTTATGAGTATGCTGTATGACACTAAAACTCCAAATAAAATCAAAAATATTATCTTTAAATGGAAGGTTTTTTAAATCAGCTACTAAAGAATATCCAAAACAATTATTAAAATGTAAGGTATTTATTGCTGTTTTACAAAATTCATGTCTTATATCAATTCCAATTGGAATATAACCTTTCTTATATCCAGAAACTAACCACCTTCCCCAACCATTACCGATATCTAACATTAAACCATTATTTACACTTTTAATTGGGAGATTAAATTCTGGATAGTCATTTAACTTTCCAATTCTATCTATATAATGTATGCCATTTGTAGCAGCAATTTGTTGTTGTACTATCCATGGTATTTTAGCTGAATAATTTTCTGGTTCCTTAATATAAGTTAAATTTTCATATATTTTTGATTTATCAAAATCACTATTTGTCATAAAAAATATTATTAAAGTTTATTTAGATAATTAATTAAATCTTTACTTCTATTGTGATAATTATTTTCTTTAGCTTTTAAACGTGCGTTTTTTCTAATTCTGAAATTTTCATCATTATTGGATAAATAATAATTAATTTTCTTAACCATTTCTTCTTTGGTATTAAAATATATCATTGAATCATTATCAGGAAAATAAAAATTCTGTTCATCGGAGTAATTTGAAATAACACAGGCACCAGCAATAGTTAATTCAAATGTTTTCATAGTATGCAAACACATATGAGGTGCTCTGGTAAAATTAATAACAATCTTAGCATTATTAGCAGATTTAATCATATTACGATAATAAGAATCATTAGAAGACAATGCAATACTTCTTAATATTTTATTCTTTGACATTTGCCATAGTGAACCGTGGATATATAAGTTATAATTTTGTAATGGTAATAACATGTCCTCTATTTCTTTCGTCCAGGTTCCGAAATAATGAATATCATTATTATTAAGAATTTGCAAATCTTTATCTTTCATATAATGAGTATAGTTACAATATGCGAAAGGTAAATTATAAACATTGTTTGCTCCAAATCTATATAAAATTGGATTAATAGATTTAGAAAATGTTATAAATAAATCAAAAATATGAGCATTTTGTTTTAAAATTTTTAATTGTCTTTTATGTAACCCATAGGGGTGATCAGATAGAAAATTAATAAGATATATATTATCAATATTTTTAATCTTATTCAAATATTTCTTATTTAATCCTCCATTATTAAAAAAAATAATAACATCTTTTTCATTATTAGAAGAAATAATAGTCTTTATTGAATTATATATATTATAAGCTTTTATATTTAAAAAATTGTGTAAAAAATTTAAATATTTATTAAAAAAATAAAAATAATTTAATTTAAGAGATATATTGTCTATTAAAATTATATTACTGTAGCTTATAGTATCTTTTAATGCCAAAGTATAATAGTATGCCAATCCAGTATCTTTTGGGGTATCAGAAACTAATATAATTTTATTAAAAACCATTTTTCTAATTATTTGAAGATATAAGGATTAGTGTCTTGAGAATTATACTTTATATTTGAGTACGCTAATAAAATTGCTTCTGATTTAAGTGATGGATTATAAATTTTGTGTGCAATTCCAGATGGAATAAACAAAACTGATTTATTTGATGAGTTTAAATTATGCTCTACTTTAATCTTTGTGTTGATATCTTCTAATGTAATAATTAATTCTCCTTGAATTACTGTAAACCATTCATTAGCAATAATATGATAATGTTCAGCTCTAATTTTCAATGGTAAAACCGTTACTATATATATTTCTCCAAAATTTTTAGTTAAAAAATTCTCGTTACCATCCATAAATTTGAAAAATTCTCCGCGATTATCTTTTAAATGAATATTTTTATTTATATAAACATCTTTTAGTGTCATTATTACTTTAGGTTTTATAATATGAGTATGTTTCTTTAAAACTTATCTTTAGTGGTGTAAGTTTAAAACCATATTCAAAGCAAAGATTCGATTTTGAATAAAATTTATGTAAATCATCTTCTCTAAATTTAAGACTACTCCAATTCCAATAAATAGGGTTAAAATCATATATTTCATTTTTCAATATTTCGGCATATTCTAAGAAAGATAAAAAATTATTTGATCCTACGTTAATTAAATTTGGATATTTTTTATTTTTTGAATTATTAATAATTGTTATTATAAAGTTTACTACGTCATTTACAAAGACATAATCCCTTAATTGTGTTCCAGGACTTAACTTGATTTCTGTTTTATGTATTTGTGCATTAATTAACATTGGGAATATTTTAGAACAGGATTCAAAAGGTCCAAACATCCCAAATGGTCTTATTACAATATAATTTTCAGTTGAGTAATTATTTAAAAAATAATTACTCATTAATAATTTTGAAATGCCATAATGTGTATTAGGTAAACATGGTGTTTTTTCATCAATATCAATTTTGGTTAAATCGTATTCAAATGCAGTTCCTACTTGTAACCAAAATAAATTTATATTATTATTAATATATAAATAAAATTCTCGAATGAGAAAATAATTTATATCATACATTTTTTTCAAATCAATTTCATCTTTTACCACACCATAAGCAATACAATTTATTATAATACTTGGGTTTAATTTTAAAATATTTTCCCAAGAGTTTTTATTTGTTAAATCAAAATATATATCTTCTTCATTCTTCTTATCACCAGTACGATAAGTATAAAATGCATTAATTTTTTTATTTTTAAAAATAACTTTTAAATTTTTACCTAAAAAACCCGAGGATCCTAAAATTATTATAGACATTTTATAATTCTAATTTTATATTTTTTATGATAGTATCATAATCATAATTATTAACTAAATTTTTAGAAAATATTTTTGCATTTTCTTGTAAATTTTTATTACTATATATTTCATTAATATAAAATGATAATTGATTTATGTTTCCATATTCGTAAACAAACCCGTTTTGGTTATTAACTACTAGATCACTATTACAACCAACAAGATTTGAAACAATTATAGGTAATGAAAAATTCAGTGCTTCATTAACTACAAGGCCCCAAGTTTCACCAATACCAGATGGCAGAACAAATAAATCAGCAATTGTATAATATTTTGCAATTTCAGATTGATTCTTGAAGCCAACAAACTTAACATTATTAATAGTATTCTCATTTACATATTTTTCTAAACTCGATTTTAAATTACCATCTCCAAGAAAAATTAAAGTACTATTTTTTATATTTGCTTTTTCAAACGCCATCAACAAATCTAAAGGTCTTTTTTTTTGAATTAATTTTCCACTGAATAAAATTATAAAATTATTAGGATTAATTTTCAAATCTTCTTTAAAAATAAGTTTATTGGGTTTTAAATTTGATTCTAAATTTTGAAGCAATTTATTATTAACAGAATAAGGTGTGTATATAAATTTATTTTCTTCAATTACACCGTAATAATTATAAAATAATTTATTCTGAATGCCAATAAATAAAAATTTATCAAATAACTTAAAAAAAAAGTATTTAAAAATTGTATGTTTTAAAAATTTTTTTAATTTACCAATTTTTATTTCATGTATATAAGGTGTTTCTGCCCTTAACCAAATCTTAATGCCTAATACCTTAGCAGTTATAATAGCAATTAATGATGTCGGATAGGACCATCCATGTATAATTAATATATCAGGTTTATTACTATATAAATAATTTATGATAGAAAAATTACATCTCTTAAATAATCCTGAAATAATGTCGTTTCTTAAAAAAGTATATTTATAGCCATTTAGTAAATCAAGATCCCAGTTAATAGTTTTGGCAAATTCATGATCATAATATCCATGTGTTGTATCTTCACAATAAATAACATTAAATTGAGAAAAATTACTTTTTTCAATTTCTAAAAATAGCGGGCTAAAATATTGTATTGGATGAGTTAAAAGGAAAGAAATTTTTTTCATTCTTATTTAGAGTAATTAGCTTTTTTCATTGCAAAATGAAATTATTTGATTTACCGTAAAAGCATATATATCTTCGTTTTTATTTAAAAATGTTTTGTACCAATTAATTGTATAATTACATGTTTTTTTAAAATTTAAAATTGGATTCCATCTCAGTAAAATATTTGCCTTATCGCAACTTAATTTTAAATAACTTGCCTCATGATAATTATTATTTTTTACTAAATAATTAATTTTAATTTGATCTTCCTTCCAAAGGCTTATAAGTTCATTATAAAGATCTAAAACTGAAAAAGTTTCCTCAGATATCGGTCCAAAATTAAATGATTGTCCATTTATATTATTATTTTCTGATAGTTTCTGTCCCAAAAGTAAGTACCCACAAAGTGGTTCTAGTACATGTTGCCAAGGTCTTGTAGCATTTGGGTTGCGAATTTCTAACTGCGTATTTGCAATTAAGTTATTAATTATATCTGGAACTAATCTAAAATCAGACCAATCTCCTCCTCCAATTACATTGCCGGCCCTTGCAGAAGTTAGTTTGACATTAGAATTTGTATGAGAAAAAAATGAATTGAAAAATGAATGAAAAACTATCTCTGCCGCTCCTTTAGATGCACTATATGGATCCTTTCCACCTAATTTGTCGGATTCTCTATAACTCCATTGTTCTTCATTATTTTCATAGCACTTATCACTCGTAATTATTATTACATTTGTCTTTAAATTTAAAACTCTTAAAACTTCCAATAACTTTACAGTACCTAAAACATTTGTCTCAAAAGTTTTAACTGGCTCTAAGTATGAATTTATAACTATTGCTTGTGCAGCTAAATGAAAAATGAAATCAGGTTTAATATTATCAATTGTTTCAAATAGAGTATCATAATCATTGATATCATGAAAATATGTATCTAATTTTTTATCTAAATTCAAAGCCTTAAAAATTGAATCACCATTAGGGACATCAATTGAATATCCATAAACTATTGCTCCTAATTCGTTTAACCAGACTGATAACCAAGAGCCTTTAAAACCTGTATTTCCTGTAATTAAGACTTTTTTACCTTTATATATGTTTTTAAAATTGTATAAATTTACCATATTTTCCATTTAGCTTTATTATTTGCCCATAATTCATTTAAAATATTTTTGTCTCTTAAGGTATCCATACATTTCCAAAAGCCTTTATGTTTGAATGCAATAACTTTATTTTCATTTGTAAGAGTTTCTAATGGGTGATTTTCAAAAATTTCCTCATCACCTCGTATATATTTAAACACATCTGGTTCACATACAAAAAAACCGCCATTAACCCAATTTCCATCCCCTTTAGGTTTTTCTTGAAATGATATCACATTATTTTTTTCATCGATATTTAATGCACCAAATTTTCCCTCTGGCTGTATAGCAGAAATAGTTAGGGATTTATTATTTTGATTATGAAAATGTAATAAATCATTGAAATTAATATCTGATAAACCGTCGCCATATGTTAGGAAAAATTTTTCATTGTTAACAAATTCTTCTACTCTTTTAATTCTTCCACCTGTCATTGTATTCTGCCCAGTATCAATTAAAGTAATTTGCCAATTTTCATTATTATTATTAATGATTTCAAATTTATTCAAACTAGTATTAATTTTTATATCATTGTGATAGATAAAATAATTTGTAAAATATTCCTTAATTAAATGCCCTTTATATCCTAATAAAATAACAAAATCATTATACCCATAAAATGAATATGTTTTCATTAAATGCCAAAGAATCGGTTTTCCCCCAATTTCAACCATTGGTTTAGGTAAAATATTGGTTTCCTCTGATAATCTAGTACCAAAACCGCCAGCTAAAATTACTACTTTCATAAAATTTATTTTTTAAAATATAAATTTAATTTATCAATACTAATTAATTTATAACCAAAATTAAATAAATATTTACATATTTCATTGTTAAATGGATTTAGGTAGTCAAATTCTAAATCTTCAATTACTATTAAAGTGGGTTTATATTTATTTAAATCAATAGATTTTAAAACTTCAAGATCATGGCCTTCAACATCTATCATTAATAAGTCTAAACTGCTAAAGGAATGAAGATTGTCTTGTAGAATATTATCCAGAGAGTATGTTTGCATTTTAATAACATCTTGTATCCCATCATTGTTTTCAACATGATTCTTATGAATTGAAGAAAAATTTGAGTTTTTTGAAATATAAAAATTAGTGCCACGTGATTCATTTGAGATAAGGGCATTAATGCAAATATCTTTCTTTCTAATTCTTTTTGATAAATCGATCAAATTAGGATTAGCATCAATCAGTATACCATTCCAACCATTTAAATATAATTTAAAAGTATTAGAATGAGTTATAGGATTATTACTTCCAACCTCAACATAAAAACCATTTTTTTTATCATTAAATAACGATATAATATGTAAATCTTCACCTGTATGTGAAAAGCTATATTTTAAAGAAAAGTCTTTTAAAAATTTTACAAATAATTCATATGTAATTATTTTTATAAATATTTTGAAATTTAGCCGTGACCAATAGTAGAATATTTTAGAATAATTTAACATTATTTATGATTTATATTTATTATTTGTTAAAAAAATGTCTGCTTTTTAACTAATTAAAGTTTCTTAATAAATTAAAAAAATAATTAACTAAGTAAATTAGACAGATTTACTAAATTATTTTGTAGTAATTTATTTTCACTTGGTTCAACAAAGGGACCCTCATAATATATTGAGTTTGTAACTGGATCTCTTAGATCTTTAATATGATGATCATTATGAATTATCAATGTTGCATTAGATAAAAATGAAGCCCAGTAACTAAATGTGCTACCCGCAGAAGTTATAATTAAATGTGATTTACTTAAATGTAATAAATCTAGCATATCATTATTGTGTTCAATAAGTTCTATATTTTCTAGATTTAAAATATTATTCAATTCAGATTTATAACCATCACTAAATACTTTAACTGGAATTACCTTATTAGTATATTCTCTGATTTTATTTATAATTTCTATAAAATAAAAATCGGGCGTTTTAGTATTTCCATTAACTCTAAAATGATCGTCACCTTGAAAGGTCAAGAAATCCCCTCTTCTTATGTGAACTCCTATAATTGGTTTAGATAAATCGTAATACTTTTTTTTCAAGTCTTCATTTAACACACTAAAAAAAAGACCAATTACTAGTTTTCTATGATCTTTTAAGAAAGCGAAATAATCAGACCAATGTGCTGAACTATTAAAAATATAAACATGATTTAAATTATCATTCGGAAAACTTTTATTTGGATTTAAGATTAATTTCTGTTTAGGTATCAAAAGTTTATATTTTAAGAAATATAAAATATAAAATGATACAGAACTATGGAAATTAAAGTAAGAAGAGTATTTTCTTTTTGATTTTTCAAATCTTAAATAAGGACCAATATTAAATAAATTTAAATTAATGTATTTGTAGTCTATTGAATTTAATTTAGCATACAATATGCCATTCATTATTGCAAATAATTGATTACCAAGGCCAGCTTTAGGTGGATTAATTAAAACGAAGTTTTTTGTCATTAAAAATTTTGATTTTAAGTAAAAATATTTTTTTTTCATTTTCTGTAATAAAATACTTATAAAAAATATAAAAATATAAAATAAAAACAATTAAATTAATAGTATAAAATAAAAATTTAATTTTTATAAAATTAAAAATAAATAAAATTAAAAAAATAACTATATATGTTAAAATTAAAAATGAAATAATTTTATATTTTTCTGTCTTGTAATTTGTTGTTAGAAATTCTTTAAATATTAGTAAAATTGTAATTAAAGTTGTAGTAAAATAATTTATAAATAAATAACCATTAAAGCCATAATTAAATATGAAATATTTTAGTGTGCATATTATTATTAATGAATGAACTATTGAAATTAAACCTACAAAATTATTTTTTTTACTAGATATTAGAAAATTATTTATAATGGTTGCTGTTTGTGTGAAAAAATTTAAGAAAATAAGGTATGTTATATAATTAATACCAATTAAATACTGATTTCCAAATAATAAACTTATAAATGGAACTAAAAGAATATTAAGTATTATAGAAATGAATAATGTAAAAAAAATAATATACCTAAATTGAAATTTTTTTAAATTAATTGCTTCATATTCATCGCTTTGTGATAAATATGAAATAGTTATTGATGCTAA
>Ga0114969_10001789_pt1 | contig 18018 bp, 15 predicted proteins | sample M_130807_MF_Meta_FD_87316 | JGI IMG/M metagenome (GOLD analysis project Ga0114969, IMG submission 87316) | Freshwater microbial communities from Lake Montjoie, Canada to study carbon cycling - M_130807_MF_MetaG | ecosystem: Environmental > Aquatic > Freshwater > Lake | place: Lake Montjoie...
ATTATCAAGGTTTGCAGTGATCCCTTTTTGTTTTAGTGTAGCACGAATATGTTCTATAAATTGTGGGTCCGACAATTCACTTGCGAATCGCACATGTTCTGGGACTGGATTATTTGTCGATTCAACCCCTTCGTATAAAGTAGCGCCTGGATTATCGACTCGGATCGAGACAAACCCCAATGGATTTCTGTTCACTGTTAGAACGCTGTCTTTGTACTCCAAATAGTCTAAATTCAACTCTTTGGACAACATCTTTGTCAGTGTTTCGACATTCACTGTTTGTTGCGTTTCAATTGTCAATGGAATAGAATAAGTTTTGATGTACCCTCTTAATATATTAAACAGGACTGCAATTTCGTTGGGGTAATTGATGATAGGGGTTCCTGTAAGCAACACAACACGCGCATTCTTTGCTAGCAACAAGTACTCATATAATCTAAGCGACAAGTGTGGGTATCGGATAGGCGATGGTTCTTTGGTATTCCTTTTGTCCTCGCCCTCTGATTTGGTGCGTTGAAATAAAAAGTGCTCGTCAGAGTCTTGGTCTACTGACTTTCCAGATGGTTTGGTTTTAAACAAATTGTTTAACTTGTTGACGATTCTTCCTATAAAGTTGTGTGCTTCGTCGATGATCACGATTTTATCATCGAAAATGTTTTTTGTATAATTGGCACTAAGCATTTCGAATGCGTTCGGCGTCAACCCGTTGTAATTGATAAAATGGTATTTGGAACTAATCATCTTGTTGATCTGCTCGGTAAGCGACGCTTTCTCCTTCGATGACAAGATAGAGTAATTTGTAGGTTTTTTTACATTGACAAACCAGGCCCCATTCTTTTCCCGAATATAATCGATGTTTAGAGATAATTCCCTAGACAAGGTGTTTTCCATCTCTTGGTTCCCGTTGGTGGGCACCCATTCCCAATATTGATTCTTTTTGTACATGTAGTCGCCACATTGTTTTAACTGTTCTGTGTAATTGGCGTGCAGCGAAGCAGGGGTCATGATGATCACTTCTTTTTTACTCTTGAACCCTTCTGCGATGGCGACCGAAGTACACGTTTTCCCTGATCCAAGACCATGATACAAAAGAAGACCCCTGTATGGGGTATATAAATTTAGGTAATCGCGCACCAGTTTTTGATGCAAGAGCAAGTCGAAATTTCCTAGTGAACTACCGATGTTGTCGCAAGTAATGTCGCTCTCGTTTGATTCAAGTTCTTCTTTGTATGGTTGAAACAATTCATTGATCGAGTTGATAAAAATGGCGCGGTTGTTCATGTAGTAACTGGGTGCTTTAAGGTTGATATGGGAGACATCGGTACGGATGCGTTTTTTAAGAGTTGTGTCGCCAATCACAGTCGCGAACCGGGCTTTATCGGCCAGAGTAATCTTTTTTTTAAGTTTGGTGGTGGTAGGAACTACTGCTGCCGCGGTCGATACAGATACAGAGGGAGGCGCTGCATCCATCTTGTCTACTTCTTGGATCGCTAAAGACATAGGAGTTGTCTCGACAGGTTGTTCGTTCCCTTCCGTCATGGTAATTTTAGAGGGCAGTTTTTTGACAACAGGTTTTTTTATAATGGTGGGAGCAGAAGGTTTAGAAGAAGTGGGTTTTTGGGAACTAGTGGTTACGCCTTTAGAAACCATGCTTAATTCCGCGCCAATGTTTTGAAAGAGTTTGTTTCCTTCGTTGGCGGCACGCGAGTCTGTTTTCTTTATTTGTTGCGCGACAACATCTTCCATTGGTTTTTTCAATCTTAGAATATTTTTAGGGGGATCTACAACAATTAAGGGTTTATTTTCTAACCCAAGTTTGTCGAAAATGTTCATGTCTATATAATTTAAATATATAAAACTGTATATTCAAATGCGCAAAAGTATTTGAATATATAGAGTGCATGTAAAAAGAGAGGGCGCACGATGCGTTAGGAATCACCATGTCGCTATTTCTAACGCAAATTGCATTGTAATATTTTGCTTGCGTAATATAATGAAGACACGGAAACGCGGGGGAGCTAAAGGAGACACGAGACCGCCTGCTAAGTCAGTAAAGAAAAAAGTGCAGAACGACCCTGATTCAGTTATCATACCTTCAAAGTTTAATGACCCAAAAAGAATGAAGTTTAATCCCGAGACCACACATGTAATCCACAACAACCCATACTATAAAAATGGAATACAACCCGAGGTAATAACCACTAATCTTTCTGATGAAGAATTTATAAAACGATTTAATGAATCAGATGCGTATTACAAATTGGACAAAAAAATGCGTCCTGAACTTGAAGACAAAACAAATCATGGTCAGATATTTTCTAAAAAAAAATTTAGAAAAGTTCTAAACCTCATGATGACGCCCAAATTTGTTGAAATTAAAACCAAATTAAGAGAACAAGACATTCCTGAAGCCACTAATGAAGAAATTCGCAAAATAGCAAAATTTTTTTGTAAAACCAAACCCAAAGAAAAATTTGGGGAAGGATCTGCACTTATAAGCGCCAGTGTTGTTGGTTCTATAGACAATGCAATCTCTTCAAAATTTACAGAAGAACAACAAAAAATAATCTTTGACACCATAATTAATGAAGCAGACACCTCTATCGTCGAGAATCCCATCGTTGAAGAAGAATCAAATGAATCATTTTGCAACATCATGGGCGGAAAAAGAAACCCAAAAGCAAAAACAAAAAAGAGAACCAGAACCAGAACCAGAACCAGAACCAGAAGAAGAAAAACAAAACGCCGTCGAAATCTCTCCTAAACGATATTCCCATGCGCTCTCAATGATTTTAACGCGCGCTCGCACGCCACTTGTTCCGCTTTTTTCTTGATTTTATGGTCTCCTCGTCCCAACATGACAAAAACTGTTTTATTGCGTCTCAGTGTCTCATGTATTTCGGCAAACGTTTTTATGTCATCTATATGCACTGCATCTTTGGGTTCCACCTTATAAATAGGTTGCCCCAAACAGAGAAACACCCCCATGCGATAGTCTTTGCTTTCTTCATCTTCCGCACCACTTGTCATCTCTAAATAGTCAGGCGTTATCTTGAACTCTTTTTGTATAACCACTTGTAACAGATTCTTGTAATTGTCATTATTCGTGATTAGCGCGACACGATCAACATGCTTCTCAAAGACATTTTCCAAGAATAGTTGTGCGAACTGCCAACCAGGTCCAGTAATAAAAGTGTTCCTAAACATCTGGTTTGCATCATCTATGTCTGTCTTGTTGAAATCCAAGAAGATCGCGCCAATAAACGACTCAAACAAGCACCCCAACTTTTTTATATTGGTCCGGAGTCCCTTTTCCTCTGCGTTTCTAGAGACAATCAACCACTTATGTAACCCCATTTCCATCACAATTTTTCCAATCGACTCGTTTTTCACCATCGCGATCTTTTTGTCTGTCATGAATCCTTCGTCTTCTTTAGGGAAATTTCTGTACAAGAAGAACTTGGCCGCTAGTTCCAGCACTCCATCCCCCAAAAACTCTAGCGTTTCATTCGATTTAGTACTTAAGGGAGGACAGTTTGGCGGTCTTTCTGCGATCTGGATGTTTTGCAACATGTTTTCATATTGGGGTCGTTTTGTATACGATCGATGTATAAATGCTCGTTTATATATAGTAAAATTGTTTACTGTAGGTGGTAGTCCATAACTTACAAGAATAGATTGAACATCGGTCAATGTAATCTCGATATTTTGGGAATTAAATGGGTTCCATAATAACCCCCCTCCTTCGCTTTTAATCACGTCGTCGTCATGTAGAAGTGTTTTTAGGTCCATTGTGTGCAAATATTAATAATAATATATATGTAGTGTTGTGTTTAAGTAGTTTTTATTAAATTGTATTTCAACCCGTAAAAAATTCGCCCCTTTTTAAAAATATTATATTATCACTATATATAAAATGGTATATTTAAGTGGATCGAAAGCGTCGCGTCACGTGGCATCTTTAGTAAATAGACCTAACTGTGGAGGCAACAAGAAGGCCGGGTTATCACCCAGCGTAGGATGGTTTTTAAGCAGCAATGTTCCTATCAGACGCGCCGTCAACACCTTGTTTGGACTCAAGTGCATTCCTAGCACCACTATTCAAACTCAGAGATATGGTTACCGCGCTACTTTAGGAGGCATTTAATTCTGTTGCACAGTATGATAGAATATGCAATATGCAATATGCAATATAAAATATACAATATACAAAACAATTTAATGACAATTTATTAAATTGTATAAGGAACTATCGTATAAGAAAACTATCGTATAAGAAAACTATCGTATAAGAACGCTAGACTTAGAATTGCACTTGTAAAATGATTATCAAAATTGATGTACGTGAATCTGACCTTATTGCCTCCATCCAATTTTTGGTGACCACCGATGCCTCGTTCCAAGTATTAACCATTGTGCAAGAACAATTGCCTTTAGGAGATGTCATTATTTGCGATGAGAAGGAAGAAAAGATAATTATAGAAAGAAAAACATTAAAGGATTTGTCTTCTAGCATCAAAGACGGAAGATACGAGGAGCAGTCATATCGTCTTACTGGGATCGACCATCCTAACCACAATATTATGTATTTGGTAGAGGGGTCGATGGACAAGTTCAATGTCTTTAAAGGTCGAGGAGACAAAATGACGCTATATTCCGCGATGGTCTCGCTAAACTATTTCAAGGGGTTCTCTGTGATGCGTAGTTTAAGTGTCGAAGAAAGTGCCTTGATCATATGCAACTGTGCACTAAAAATCGCGAAAAGCGAGCAACAAGGAAAAACCCCCTTTTATAAAAAGAACTTGACGACAGTTTTAGAACCTGTTGCAACAATTGGTGACGAATCTGTTGTACAAGAAGAGCCCTCGACAACGCCCTCTTCGTATTGTTCTGTTGTAAAAAAGGTGAAAAAAGAAAACATCACGCCAGAAAATATCGGAGAAATCATGCTCTGCCAGATACCTGGGATCAGTTCGGTAAGTGCCACCGCGATCATGGAGCAATACAAGACGCTACCGTTGTTGATCGCGGCCATTCGTGCAGACCCAAACTGTTTGCAGCAAGTTTCTTACAAGACAGGCGCAGGTCAAACGCGCAAAATTAACAAGACATGTGTCTCCAATGCAATCACCTTCTTGAAGTGATGATTGTGTCGCGTCGCGACGCGTGCGAGCTCTATAATAAATAATATAATCCTTATTTATTATATATGAACGATTTTACAACAATTGTATGTGTTTTAGCGATGCTTCTCTTGGCCGCCTATATATCTAATAAAACGCTAATCTATTTGTCCAACAATTTAGAAGGAATGGAGACATCGTCGTCTTCTAAGACTACATCGACAAGTAAGTCAACTAGCACGACAGGCGTAGGGGCTGGCGCGGCCAGCTGGGCAGATGCGATTAAATCGGCCACTACTAAAATCAACGACGCGATGCTTGTTTCCAAGTACAGAAAAGATTACGAGAATGTCATCATTAACGCAGAAGAATGTGTAAATGCATCTATGCTGTCTGCACTAATGACTTCGCCGCTGGGGGCAGATGGTAATGTCACGGTGCAAACGTTAACTGCGATTAAAAATATGAATGACTCTAAAGTGGCGCTGAATGAAATCATGAAATATGTAGACTCTCTGTAAGTAAGCAGTAAGCGTTGCGTCGCTTTACAGTCGACAAGAGTCGCAACTCTTTTATTAGTCGTGACGCGTTGCGTCGCTTATAACAGTCGAGTTGCTACGCAACTCTTTTATCAGTCGCGACGCGTTGCGTCGCTTTATGCAATCGCCATTGTCACCTCATTCCCCTTATAAAACCCTGCATCCACCAATTTTTGGGTATATGTCGCACCACCCCAATTAGGGTCCATCGGGTCCGGACTTACCTCCCCTTCTTTGTAGAGCAAACTTTCGTCAAAATCCGCATTTTCATGTGGTGCCTGGAACGCGGAACTAACTGAAGGTTGAATAATTGATTGTTGCAAGACAGAAGGAGGAAGACCTCCTTGGGTATCTGTGGCACTTGGTCTTATTTTGTAAACACGCTCTCCTTGCGCGTTATATGTGTTCTGGACATAGAGCACGGGACACCTTATTCCTGCACCTCGCTGCCACTCCAAGAATTCAGTATATTCTTCTAAATTGTTAAATACGATAGGGTTAACACCGGGCACTTTGGTTAATTTAGAATTGTACAAATAATATTTTGCTCCTTTTTGGATTAAGATGTTGGGGCACCTGGTCTCACCACCTGTAGTCATGCCTTCGACAGTTGAATTGCTACGTGCATGTTTCAGATAAAAATATAATCCACCGATTCCTAATGCGATTAAAATGCAGCGCGCTACATGATGTTTATATGTTTTTAACACGTCCATATAAATAATCATGATAAAATAAAATAAAAAAACGAACAGCGTGATTCTTTTATTATTTTATTATAAAATTAATACGCTGTCGTAACCACGTTTCTCTAGTTTATAACCGATGGAACAATATAATTGTATAATTTGATCTACTTCTTTGGGATCGCTATGTTCATTCGATTCAAATAATATTCTATTAGGGTAGAACGCAATAGGTAAATTTTTTATATAAAAAAACAATGATCTTAAAATAGTGACATCATGTCCTTCTGTGTCTATTTTCAAATACTTAACATTTCTTACCCTATTTTGGTAAAATAATTCATATGTAGTAATCACTTTCACTTTATCTATTTTGCACAAATGAGAAACATTATGTTGTACATGCAAGGGGTGATAATTATTTATACAGTTGCATCCCTTGAACCAATGTGGCAAATTATTTTCTTCTATTACGTTTTCAGGTATATAGTAAACATTCAATGTCGAATTGACGTTGGAAATGCCGACGTTTATTTTTTTACAGTTTAATTTGTCAGGTAGGTTATCGATGTAATATTTTACAGCGTCTACTGAAATTCCCTTGACATTGTCGTCCGCTGATTGTATCAATGTATCAAAATTGCTTGTGCCTATTTCAATAAAATCGTAATCTATCAATTTCATATTTTCAAAAGATTTATTAATAAAATAGTTAATAGGCGCGTTTCCTCGTAATATTTGTTTCTTGGTTCGTTGTTCCAATTTTTTATACACTGAATTCACTAACACCACGAAAGGTTGATACTCTCGAACAATGTTTTTATAATTGTCGTATGGTTTGTCTATAAATTCGGTCACACAATTATCCCAATTCACTGGGTATAAATTATCCAATCCATTGAAAAGGTTGTAACCGTCATATAATTCGCTCCTTGTGTCGTAGATGCGTTGAAGAAGTTCATTTCCTATCGCGCACCAATTTATTCTACCTTGCGCGGCGTTTAATATTTTCATCATTTCCGTTTTCCACCTAATCATAAGTGGCGTATTAGGTTTACTGCCAAAAACACCATTCCATAGTATCGCATTGTTTTCCCTTATAAAAAACCCAGTACCATTGTCAATGTAGTCAAATAAACTATCGAGTGAATTTAAGACAAGTGTGTCACTATCTAACCATATACCACCATAATCACAAATCACGTTAACTCTTACAAAGTCTGCTTGATGCGCTAGTAGCATTGTGTTGAAATATTTGGGCAGATTTTTAACATATCTGTTTAAATTTTTATCTGTTATTAAATGCACTTTATACCCAACACCATTAGTTGAATGCAAATATATTAAATTTCGCAATATAGAAATTAATTTATATTCAGCGCCTACCCAATATAGAAAGAGATTTCTTGGTTCCTTCGTTTTTTCTGGTTCCGTTGGTTCCTCCATAGTATATAATAGTATATAATAGTATATAATATAATATACGCACATCGATAAATACTTTCGTTAACCTTTCGGAAAGTATTTAAATATCCCAAATATATATAATGAAATTTTTAAGCATAGGACCGGATGCAAAACAAGTAGACCACTTCAATCATTTTATAAAAAGGGATGATACCACTTGTTTCGTCATTTTCCATTCTCCTGAATGCCATTTCTGCGTAGAAACCATGCCCGAATGGGAAGAGATCTCGTCAGAACTGGGCGACCGATTTAAACACAATGATAAAATAATGGTTGCAGACATTGACGCCAGTGTGTTATCTAAAACATCTTTTGAAGACATGGTGGAAGGACTTCCTACCATTTTGTGCATTTCCGAAAAGGGGAAGAAAGTGGAACCAATTGAAAAAGCGAACTTAAAAAATGATTATAGAACTGTTAACTCGTTTATTGAGTGGATTGAACTGAAATCCCCTTCCATATATTATTCCAAAAACCATGTAAAAGAACGAAAGGATACGCCTTACCCACGCGGTAAGAGTCGGTCTAAGAGTAAGAGTCGGTCTAAGAGTCGGACTCGGTCTAAGAGTCAAAGAGGAGGAAAACGTTCTCGCAAACTAAGGCCTAGAAAATAAATTACACCACCACTTCTTGATCCTATCGGTCATCTTTTCTTCAAATGGTTCAAACAATGCCTCGCGCTCAATAGGAATTACATTTTGTTGATTTATAATGATGGTTTCTTTTATCTCTTCTATTACCACTGTTTCTTCTATTACCACAGTTTCTTCTATTACCACCGTTTCTTCTATTACCACTGTTTCTTCTATTACCACCGTTTCTTCTATTACCACCGTTTCTTCTATTACCTTTATTTCTTCCTTTGAACTATTTTCAAAGATATTTTCCAAGACTTCTTTTGGTTCTTGTTCGCCCATTTCTAGAATAATATCTGGGACTTGTTCCATAGGGACTTGTTCTACAGTCATTTCTAAAAAATCTAGGAAATCCTCTATTGTGTCTTTCGCTACTTTTTCTTTTTCTGAATCATCGTCTTCTCCCAAACTGCTTACTTCCAACTCGTTTACTTCCAACTCGTTTGGAAGTGTTTCTAGTGTTTCTAGTGACGCCTCTAGTTCACCATTGTTATCACCACTACCTGCAAAATCATCATCCATCTCTAAATCATTCATTTATATAATGTGACTAAAAAAATATTATATATATATCTCCATTCGCGTTCCATTAAAAATTTAAAATTGAAATTTATTTCGCTGCGTTTAAAAAAGCAATCAACATTATATATAAAAGTTAAAGTTAATATAACAATACTACTTATCACCAATCCTTATTAAAAATGGAATTAGAATACGTATGCAAACTATTTGATTTCAACGTCTACGCGCAAGACGAATCTAAAGCAGGTCTCGACGGGGGAGACTCCTCTGGCGATGAGGGAGAAGCCCCTGTAAGAAAAACAGAAGACTCCTCCATATTCACCATCCAGTTATTTGGTGTCGACGAAACAGGTGCCACCTACTCCGTCATAGTAGATGATTTCAAACCATTCTTCTATGTCAAAGTCCCAGAGAGCTGGGGACCCACAAAGAAATCCGGATTTGTCCAACATTTAAAAAAGTGTGTAGGGGCGTACTACGCAGAGTCCATCGTCGGCGCCAAATTGATCAAACGTAAAAAATTATATGGTTTCGATGCAGGAAAAGAATACAGGTTTATTATGCTAGAGTTCAACAACATGCAAGTCTTCAACAAAGTAAAGAACCTCTGGTATAAAGACGCTCCTTTCAAAAAAGGGGAGGCCAGAAAAGACCGGGTCTTGATCCAAGGGGGGTACAAGTATGTGGGGAGTGACGGGTCTATCGATTGCCTACAAATATACGAATCCAATATCCCTCCACTTCTGCGGTTCTTTCATGTTGAGGATATATCTCCTACTGGGTGGATCGCGATTCCTAAGACAGGCGCAACCAGAGCGCTAGATTGCTCCAAGAAAACCTCTTGCACATACGAACTCAAAACCTCTTGCAAAAACATTGTCTCTCTAAATAGCAAAGAGACACGTGTCCCCTACAAAATTTGCAGTTTTGATATTGAAGCAAGTAGCAGTCATGGTGATTTTCCTGTTCCTAAAAAATCATACAAGAAATTGGCGACCAACATCGTAGACCATTTCGATAAAATCAAAGAGGTTGAACCTACCGAGTGCGCCACCACTGTGACCAATATCATCATGACTGCATTCGGGTTCCCTGGATTCTTACAACATATCAACCCCGTGGATGTGGACCTCGTGTACCCCAAATTCAAGAAATCAAGTGTAGAGACCCAAAGATTGATTATCACACTACTCTCTCGACAATTAAAGATGGATGATGTGTTGGAAGATGGGTCAGATGGGTTGACGATCGAACAGATGTTTGAATCGAAAAACAAAGAATTATATACCGCGTCTACTCTTACGTCAAAAGCTTGTGACGACGAAGGAGGGTCAGATGATGGGTCAGATGGGTCGGATGACGACAATGACAACGACAATGGCAACGCCATAGTAGTAGTAGAAGAAAGCGCAACCGCAAGTTGGTACAAGAATAAAAAACCTGCCTCCACCTCTTCAAGCAAAGGCGCGTCCCACACGATCATCGATATTCTTTGCGACAAGACAACCGACCGCACATTCAAAATGGAAACGATAAACAAAGCACTTACCTCACAAAGTGGTCTCCCTGAACTAGAAGGCGATAAAGTAACATTTATTGGTTCCACATTTATACGATATGGGGAAAAAGAACCTTATTTGAATCACTGTGTCGCGCTAAACACATGCGATGATCAAGAGGATGCCCAGATAGATTCATACAGAACCGAGAAAGAAGTTTTGCTCGCATGGACAGAACTGATTCAAAAAGAGAACCCTGACATCATCATTGGGTACAATATTTTCGGTTTCGACTATACCTTTATGTTTCAACGCGCTCTAGAAACAGGTTGTGCCTACGAATTCCTCAGATTATCCAGAAATGTCTCGGAACTATGTGCCTCGACCGATTACAACACCAAAAAATTAAAGATAGAAGAAAGCAGCATCTCGATTGCAAGTGGGACACATGAGCTTCAGTATATCAAGATGAATGGTCGTGTCCAGATCGACATGTACAACTATTTTCGGCGAGAAGAGAACCTGACTTCCTACAAGTTGGATTATGTCGCAGGCCACTTCATCGGGGACAATATGAGCGTTTGCACTTACGACGGGTCTGGTTCTTTCACCATCATAAAAACAGGCAACATGACTGGGTTAACCAACAACTCCTATATCCATATTGAAGAAATCAAGCACTCTGTGAACTACTATAAAAATGGAGGAAAATTCAAAGTAAAACAGGTCAACAAGGAAGAAGGGTGGTTTTCAATCTATGGAGAAGAGACCCCTGATATCGCGGGGTCCAAGTCAGTGCGCTGGTGCTTAGCAAAAGATGATGTCACGCCTCAAGACATCTTCCGCTTATCTAATGGGACTTCTGGGGACAGAGGCATCGTTGCAAAATACTGTATACAAGATTGCAACCTTGTTCAACACCTTTTTAACAAGGTGGATGTACTTACTGGTTTCGTAGAAATGGGTCGTTTATGCAGTGTCCCCATCAATTTCCTTGTGTTACGAGGCCAGGGCATCAAACTCCTTAGCTTCATCGCCAAAAAGTGCCGAGAGAAAAACACATTGCTTCCTGTTATCGAAAAGGGGGACCTCGACGACGGGTATGAAGGTGCCATCGTGCTAGATCCCAAGTGTGGTCTCTACCTAGACGACCCAGTGGCCGTAGGCGATTTTGCCTCCTTGTACCCATCCTCCATGCTTAGCGAAAACATATCGCATGATAGCAAGGTGTGGACCAAAGAGTATAATTTGGCAGGCGCGTTGATTAAGGAAACAGGTGTGAAAAGTGCGCGCACTGGCGCCTTTGTCTATGACAACCTCCCAGAGTACGAATATGTCCAGATCAAATATGATACCTACACGTATGTAAGAGAAAAAGCGGGGGCAAAGGCGAAGAAGGTCTTGTCAGGGTACAAAATATGTTGTTATGCACAATTCCCGGATGGTCGGCGCGCGATTATGCCCGCTATTCTGCAAGAACTGTTGACAGCGCGCAAGACAACACGTAAACTGATCCCACTACAAGAAGATGATTTCATGAAAAATGTGCTGGAAAAACGCCAGAATGCCTACAAGGTAACTGCGAACTCGTTGTATGGGCAGTGTGGCGCCAAAACAAGTGCATTTTATGAGCAAGATGCAGCGGCATCTACTACCGCGACAGGGCGACTACTCTTAACCTACGCAAAAACAGTGGTAGAAGAATGTTATGGCGACAAGGTATGCGAGACACGCAAGTATGGTCCCGTGCGCACACAGGCCGAATATATTTATGGCGACACAGATTCTGTCTTCTTTACATTTCACTTGAGCACAATAGATGGAGAAAAGATTACAGGAGAACGTGCACTGGAAATATCGATAGAAATTGCACAAGAGGCGACACATATGGTCTCGCAATTCTTGAAACAACCACACGATTTTGAGTATGAGAAGACATTCTCGCCCTTCTGTCTCTTGTCAAAGAAAAGGTATGTAGGAATGTTGTACGAGCATGATTACAAAAAGGGCAAGAGAAAAGAGATGGGGATTTGTCTGAAAAGACGTGACAGTGCACCGATTGTGAAGGATATATATGGAGGGGTGATTGACATTTTCATGAAAGAACAGAATCTGCAGAAAGCAGTCACCTTTTTAAAGAAGTGTCTGCAAGATATTGTAGATGAAAAGGTGTCGATGGACAAACTGATTATCACCAAGTCGCTGAACTCGTTTTACAAAAACCCAAAACAGATTGCACACAAAGTGCTGGCGGATAGAATCGGAGTGCGGGACCCAGGAAACAAACCCAAACCAGGAGACCGTGTTCCATTTGTCTATATTGTGGGGTCAAAGAAAAGTCTACAAGGGGATAAAATCGAGACACCGACATTTATCATAGAAACGCGTGCCAAAATAGACTATACCTTTTATATCACAAATCAAATCATGAAACCGTTGCTTCAACTGTTTGGACTTGTGTTGGAAGAGATGTGGGCGTTGAAGAAAATGCGTGGCAAAATAAATACGTTCAAAGAAAGTGTGCGCAAATTGAAAGAGACAACGCCAGAGGACAAGTTTCAAGACAAGTTGGACAAGATCAAAGAAAAAGAAGTGAAGGCGCTGCTCTTTGACGATTATCTGAGGGTAACTACCAATGCAAAAAATGGCGACAAGATGATGACTGCATTCTTCAAACCAAGTGCTTAAAACCCTCGTTATAATAATAATATCATATGATGTTGTTGTTTTGAACAACATAATATATCTATCTATCTATCTATCTAACGTTTTTTTGTTTTTGTTCCCAAAAACGCGTTGTATACACAAGAAGCGGCACTAAAAATGGTGTCCACAACATACTCCGCTGCATAACAATACGCTCGCGCAAATGTTGAAAAAGATGAGGGTAATTGCAATGTGAGAGGCAAATGCTCATCTTCGTCATCGTCATCGTCTTCTTCATCATCTTCGTCATCTTCTTCTTGCAAGTAGTAAGTTTCCTCTTCTTCTTCCACATCATACAAAATATTTTCTGTTTTTAGTTTCCCAACTATTGCATAATACGTCCTCCCGTGCATCTCTGCGATTTGATCTATCGTGTACCGATTTATTTGATATTCGTGGTATAATCGCGCGACTTCAGAATTGGACCATGGTTTTCTGTGCCTATTTATAGGTTTCTTGGACAATTCCACAAGAGGAACAGGTTCTAAGGATTCTTCTTCTATGACAGGTTCTTCTACTTTTAAGACAGGTTTTAAGGATTCTTCTTCTATGACAGGTTCTTCTACTTTTAAGACAGGTTTTAAGGATTCTTCTTTTAAGGATTCTTCTACTTTTAAGACAAGTTCTTGATTCGGAGATTCAGGGAATACATATTCTTCCATAATGAGTGAGGTATCTTCCTCTGTTTGGATTGGTTCAATGCAAATCATGATACAAGTATATAGTCAAACATGTTTAAATTCTTTTTCAAACTACAATTTGTAAAATTAGTTCAACCCATGTGCCCAGTTTGAGATCGAAACCGTCTCGACATCCATCAGATTTCCAGAAACATCATGTATTTGCGTAGATTCATTTCTATTAGCTCCGCTCGTAGCATGTCGTATGTCATGCCTACACAACGGGCAACGAGCATTTGTAAGAAACCATCTTGATAATTCAGTTGAGTTAAACACATGTCCACAATGAATTATCTGTGATACCCTATCTTCTTCATTAAATGTTGCCCACGAAATAGGGCACCTCTCTTGCGTTTCTCTTTCGCCCATGTCCCCGTACCTTACAACGCGGACTGCCTCATTAATTTGCCTAGCAGAAGGGATGGTTGTGGGGCGCTGCGCAGTCATTCCACGCCAATCCACTGCGCCAGAGCTTGCAACCGAGTTTGCACCCGAGCTTGTTCGCACCCCTTCCAGCAACCCATTAAAGAATGTCTGTATCGCTTCATCTTCTCGAGCCACAAGCAGAGACGCCGTTATAGGGTTTACTGTCATGCCAGGAGCGGACGGAGAAGTCAGGTCACGCATTCTTCTACGCATATCAAGTGTAGTCGCATTAATTATATCCCGAACAACAAGCGCTTCTTGACGCAAATCATCTATTTGTCGCAAAATTTCTAAATATTGGTTATTGTATACCCCGACCAAATACCGATAATCTTGATATAAAGTGTCTTGAGAAAGACGTTCGTTTGTTGAGGCGCTCATGTTTCAAAAAGTCTTGTTTAAATATTATATATTGTAATACGTTTAAATAGATTTGAATATAATATAACATATAGGAAGAAAACGGTACGTAATACATATAATAAGAAAAACGATATATAAAACAATGAAACCATCTTTTGCAGAATACAGAGGAAATGGGTTAAAGGGTCTGGTCAATTTAGGAAATACTTGTTTTATCAATGCGTGTGCACAAATATTGTCGCATACCTACGAAGTCAATGATCTATTGTCAAAAAGAGAATATAAAAAAAGGGTGTCTGCCACGCCAGACGCAGTTCTCTTGATCGAATGGGACAATTTAAGGAAAGCGCTATGGGAGAAAGGTGGGTCAACAACATCGGTAAAACCAACCAAGTTTTTGCAAACGATTCATAAACTATCGCGCATCAAAGAGATTAGTACATTTATGGGTTACGACCAGAATGACATTTCCGAATTTTTCATATTTATCATAGATTGTTTTCATAACGCGGTTTCCAGGAAGGTTCAAGTGGGGATCAAAGGAAACGCGGAAACAGACGAAGACCGAATTGCACTTGTTTGTTATAACATGATCCGGGAAGAGTATTCCAAGAGTTATTCCGAGTTTGTCCATATTTTTTTTGGAACTCTTGTATCGCAAATCATTTCTATCGATGCTAAGGAAGAACTAAGTATCAAAGCAGAACAATTTTGTACTCTTTCTCTTCCTATCCCTGAGAAAAAAGGGAGAAACAATTCCCATACTTTAATCGAGTGCTTTGACCTCTTTTCAGAAGGGGAACTGATGTCAGGGGACAACCAATATTTTAATGAGAAAAAAGGGGCGAAGGAAGATGTCGTAAAAAAGATGTCTTTCTGGGGGTTCCCCGCTATTCTAGTCATTGATTTAAAGAGATTCACCGCGTCTGGTTCCAAAAACCAGATGTTAATCCAGTTTCCTCTAGATAATCTGGATTTGTCCAAGTATGTCATTGGGTATGACAAAGAAACCTATATATATGATTTATATGGCGTGTGCAATCATTCAGGAGGCGTTTTAGGAGGACATTATACTGCATTTGTTAAAAATGCTGACGGGGAGTGGTATTTGTTTAACGACACCTCTGTGACTCGCGTAGACCCGGAACAAATAATATCTAGCAAAGCGTATTGCCTTTTTTATAGGAAAAAACAAATTAGTATATAAGTATATATATAATATATAATGGATTTATTCAAAACTGACAAAACAAGCGTTGTCTCGAACGAAGAGAAAGGAGATAATGATGATGATGAAAACAATGAAATTAAATATATTCTTACCGCCACTTTTTTGAACCCTGTCATTGTGGTCGCTATTTTAGTGGTGTCGTTGTTTATTATAGTAATGAGTTATTTAGGAAATGCATCGTCCGCTGACCCTTATGGGTCAAATTATAGCGATTCGGGAGGAGTCAGTAAAACAATCTCTACCATTTTGGGGATTATTGCAGGAATAGTGTTTATATTTGTTGCAGGAGCAAGTGTCGCGCAATATGTTTTTAATATCGACGTCGCAACTAGTTTGTCCAAGTTGTTCACACCTACTCCTGAAATAGATGTAACAGTGACTAAGAATGCTTCTTCTTCTTCTTCCTCTTCCTCTAAGTCTGTGATCCCTGATATAAAATTTGCACAAGAAGTATTTAATGTGCCTGGCAATTATTATGTCTATGACGACGCCAAAGCGCTATGCAGTGCATACGGGGCTCGGTTAGCGACATATCAAGAAGTAGAAAAATCGTATGACAAAGGGGGCGAGTGGTGTAACTATGGGTGGTCGGAAGGACAGATGGCGTTATATCCTACTCAGCAAACGACATGGGATGGGTTGCAAAAAATAAAAGGGCACGAGAATGATTGTGGACGGCCTGGGGTCAATGGAGGGTTTATTAAAAATCCTGCATTAAAGTTTGGGGCAAATTGTTATGGGTACAAACCCAAGATGACGCCAGTAGAGCAAGATATTATGGCGAACACTACACCTTACCCTAAAACCAAAAAAGATTTGGCGATAGAACAGCGCACAGACTACTGGAAAGAGCGACTGCCCGAGATATTGGTGTCCCCGTTTAACTATAATAGTTGGAGCAAACTGTAATGATCTTGTTAGTCGATTCGATATACTACATTGAATATTTTTGAACTATAAATAAATAATGTGTATAGAACAATGTTTGAGTGAATAAACAACAACACGTATAAAACAACATGCATGCAGAATCGGAGACACCCATATGTTTGAACACCGGGAGGAACTTGTGGGGTAAAAATAACTAGTTGACCGTCCGCATTCAGGTCAATCACACAACGCGTTCTGCAAATAGGACACTTCTTGGTCATTTTCACCCACTTTATAGCGCAGGTCGCGTGTATATCACATGCACACTCGCACGTTTTTATCACAGTTTCATCAAATAATGTCTCACTTAATTTGACAACATGTTCACCATCTATTGATATGTGTTCCAAACAAACGATGCATTCAGATGGTTTGACTTTTTCGATCTTTGCTCGTTTTTTGCGTGGCATGTTATTTATATCTTTATCTTTATATTAAAATACTTATTTATGTTGGTTATAAGTAAATAAGTATTTTAAACAAGTATTTTAAGTATTTCCTTGTTTTCTTGTTTTCTTGTTTCTATTATTCTTATTGCGACCCTTTGTTTGTTTTTTCGAGTCACTTTTATCATGTTTGTCATATTTCGCCAGATCCATCAATTTCTCATACAATCCTTTGGGGATTGCTGTTACATCTGTCACATCAGGGGTCGACAGATTACTTAAATGCGAAGACCCCACTTGCGAACCACCTACTTGCGAAGACCCCAATTGAAGCAACCCAATAGGAACTGCAAATCCCTCCAAACTTCCTCCTAACATATTATAAGTAGCAATAGCATCTGTTCTTCCCTTCATATACTAACGATATATAATTTATATGCGATTTGTATGCGCGTCAAAGGTCTTCTGTGCAAGACCTAATTATTATAGAAACGTTTGATTTCAGGCACTGTTTTTACCTCTCTATTTCGTTTTACATAGTCGATAATCTGTGTAACCTGCGATTCATTTTTGATTATTTCAGACAAGCATTTTTCTAAATGTTTGTATGTCAAGGAAGAAGAGACATTGGTTTCTACGAAACGCAAACGACCATCTCCTAGTTTCACTGTCGCGTTTTTCAATTGGTTTTGTTCTACATAGTCAAGAATAGAATCGCGCAAATCGTTCCGCTCATCTCTTAATTCGCTAACCTTCTCGCTTGCTTCTCTGAGTTCGTTGTCTAAGGCGACCCATTTTTGTATTTGATTTTCAAAACTCATCGTG
>Ga0114969_10001791_pt1 | contig 18011 bp, 32 predicted proteins | sample M_130807_MF_Meta_FD_87316 | JGI IMG/M metagenome (GOLD analysis project Ga0114969, IMG submission 87316) | Freshwater microbial communities from Lake Montjoie, Canada to study carbon cycling - M_130807_MF_MetaG | ecosystem: Environmental > Aquatic > Freshwater > Lake | place: Lake Montjoie...
CATCATATATTTCAAACTTATCATATCCATATTTCTTATAGTCTTCTGGTATAAGTATTAAATAATTATCATTAGGATTTTTAGTAAATTGTTTAATAGCAAAATCTATAACTTTATCATCTAACATAGGAGCAATATGAGCTTCAATATTAGAATCAAAGTAAACTACTTTAACATTCAAATCTTTTGATTTTGCCCATTTGTAAAACTCACCAGTAAACCAAGCACAATTGGCTTTATTTTTATCAAATGATTCTCCAAATCTAAGATTATAAACTTTAGACATATCAGTAATAAACTGATTAGCTATAGTGTCTAACTTAAACATCGATTCAAATATTTTATATGGAGTTAGATGTTTCATTATTTAGTATATTCAAATTTTATTTTATCACCATCAGCCATTGAATAAGTTATCTTATCAACATTCTTAACTTCATATTTATAATCTGGTTTAACATATTTTTTACCTGTTCCACTTTTAACATACGAAATTGTTATATGTGGTTTGTAATCCGGAAAATCATTTGAATTAGGAAACTCAGAAAGTTTATCATGTAGTTCTTGAAGAGCACCATCAGGATTAACATTAAACTTGACAACATCATAGTCTTTATTTTCAAAGATGTCAATACCATTAACTACTATATTAATGTCTTTTGTAAACCCTTCAAATACTGATTTAACCATCTCTGATGTTACTTCTTTATGTAAACCATATAATATAGTAACATGTGGATTTTCTTGAATTCCGTGAGTATCATCACCTCCTGTATAAACATCTTCTGGATCGATATAACTAGTTATCTCATTCCAATTACTTACTGGTACTTCAACCATTACACATCCGTATTGATATCCAGATGATTCTTTTATAAATTGTATATAATTCTTTATTTTCATTAAAATGGATATTTTTCTTCTTCTGTATTTTTAAATATTTCCATAAATATGGAAGTACCCCAATCATTAAATTGTAATTTATAGTCAGGATATTCTTCTGATAATCTATTTAGACTAACTTGTAATTCTTGTAATAACTCATTGTTACTATTATGTCCTGTAATATAATTATAGATAGAGGACTTTTTATTTTCAATAGGTTTTGCTTGACTAGTAGTTCTAGGATCTATTTTGGGAATAGTTTTTAATCTAATAGTTATGTATGACACTTTAACATATTCACCTTCCACCAATTCTATCTCAGCTTTATTATCATCTATAAGTTCAGCAAAACAACTATATACATAATCATAATCTATTTGAGATACACTCTCATTAAATTTTCTTAGTCTTTTCATATTCTACCTTGTATTATTATTCTATAGTCACCACCTAAATTATTATATGAAAATTTGAAATCAAGTCCAGTTTCATCTTGTAATCTTTTCATAGCGATTATAAAATCCTGATAATCTTCTGAAGAAAAATTCACAGCCCATGTTGTTGTTCTTTTTTCCCAAGAAATATCACCACTAGAGTTTATCTCTCCTGTGAATTCAAATCTTTTATAATCATTTGGATCATACGATATGTAATCATCCATTTCTCGTTTTTTCATTATGTACTTGAAATGAGGCATTGGATGATATGATAAACGATCATCAACTGAAGATCCTTGAGACCAATACCAACCATTATCCTCAAACTCTTGAAAACAATCTTTTATAGAATCAAGAACTTGATTATAGATTTGATCTTCCATTGATTCATTAAATCTTTTAAGATATTTCATATTGTATATATTTAATATTGTTACTCGAAAAAGATTCCTTATCTTTGTAAGACAAACAAAAACTAAAACATATGGCTGAGAGATTTTCAATGAAAGAGGTATTAAAGAATAAATTTGGTGAAGTAGATAAAAGCACCAAAGGAACTAAGGCTACCAAAAGAGCTGAGAAGAAAGTCAAATCAGAAGATACTGGAAAGTATAAAGTGAAAATTGTTGACGGTGTTAAGTATATGGTATTAAAATAAAAAGAGAGACCAAATTGGTCTCTCTTTTTTAATTCTTATTATATGAGAAAAGTGGATGATCATCTAAATCATCATCATAATCTTCATTATCATCTTCATCATCATATGGATCAAAATCAAATCCCATACTTACAAGAATACTTATAATTTCATCAGTTAGTTTCATATTACCACCTCTTTCTTCCATGTAATTATCAAACATACCAACGGTAAACTTACCTTTCTCTTGTCTTAGTTTTTGAAGCTTTGGTAAAAGGTCTTCAGCTATCTGAGTAGCGATATCATTATCATATGATTCAAATGTTTTTAAATATTTCATATCTTATTTTTGATTTTTATTATAAATATCTTCAATCATATCTATGATTTCTTCATTAGATAGATTATCAATACTAGAAACATCATCACCAATTATAGCATGTTGTGCTCCTAAGTTATAAGCAACCATATCTATTTTATTGTCTGATTCAATTGTGGTTGTTCCTCTTAACTCATCATTAAATCCTTTCATATACCATTTCAATAGATTATCTTTATCACTTTCATCTTTATCACTATAATATGGATTATACATACTTAAATCTTTATAATCATCAGATGATTCAGTGATACTTTTATATCTGTTAATAACACTATCAAAAAATCTTGACAATTCATCACTCGACATATTACCTTCCCAATATTTTCCAGGTATTCTAGGTACATCATTTCCTCTTGCTCCTATACTAACTCCATTTATTTCACCATTCATAAAACCAACAGACTCGTGTGGACCCTCTTCAATTTCCATATAACCATTAGGGAATATTATTCCCCATCCAGTAGAACCATCAACATATAGTTCATATCTACCAATGTTATAGTCTTTATAAAGAAGTTCACTTCTAAATGGTGTACTATTGCTTTCGTTAAATCTTTTTAAGTATTTCATAATTATTTTTTCTTTTTTGATTCTCCTGAAAATGGTGATAATAAATGTTTTAGATTCCAAGAAGGTACAAATGATTTATTCTTTTTTTCAAAGTCTTCATATGATTCGATTCCTGAATCAATTGGGTTTTGAATATATTGAATATTAGCTCCTTGTTTGTTCATATCAGATATTCTATTACCAATATCAGTTTTTGCTGACATTTTCATAACTTTTTTAAGTTGATTAACAGATTGTTGACGAGGTAGTGATTCATTAGTTTCAATTACAACATCAATTGTACCATCATCATTAAATTGTGCCATCCAAGGCCCATCACAAATCATAATAGATTGACCTACTAATTCTGGATTAATATTTTCTGGTCCAAATTCTTTTACGGTTTTAACACCCTCATCTTCTATTACAAAATGAAATACATCTTCTTTGTTTTTTTCAATGATGGATTTAATCTTTCCTTTCATAGAAATGAATTCAGCGGAACCTCCAAAAGGTTTCAGTCGTGCTCTAACAATGTGCATAATCTTTCTTAATAATTATTTTATTGTATTATATATTAAATAAAAAAACCCACTCTTTTGAAGTGGGTTTAATTTTTTAAGATAATTAATTAAAAATCATCATCTAACTTATCAAAGTCAATTGCTTTGTCAGATACTTTTTGATACTCAGCAACTCTTTTTTCAAAGAAATTTCCCTTATTTTGTAATGAAATCATATCCATAAAGTCGAAAGGATTTTCTACATTGTAAACTTTTGAACATCCTAATTCTTGTAACCAAAAGTCTGCAGTAAACTCAATGTATTGTTCCATTAATTTACCATTCATTCCAATTAAAGAAACTGGTAAAGATTCAGTAACAAATAATCTTTCAATATCAACTGCTGAACAGATTATCTCTTTAATTCTTTCATGACTTACTTTATCTTTAATATATCTATTATGTAATAAACAAGCAAACTGACAATGTAAAGCCTCATCTCTAGAGATTAACTCATTAGAAAATGCTAGACCAGGCATTAAACCTCTTTTCTTTAACCAAAAGATAGAACAGAATGAACCTGAGAAGAAGATACCTTCAACTGCTGCAAAAGCAATTAATCTCTCATCAAGTGAATCAGATTCAATCCATTTCAAAGCCCAATCAGCTTTTTCTTTAATAGAAGGAAAGTTATCAATTGCGTGAAACAATCTATCTTTTTCTTCTGAATCTTTGATATAAGTATCAATTAATAAAGAATATGTTTCAGAATGAATATTCTCCATAGCAATTTGGAATCCATAAAATGATTTAGCCTCTGGATACTGAACCTCTTTCAAAAAGTTCTCAGCTAAATTTTCATTTACGATACCATCTGATGCCGCAAAGAAAGCCAGAACCATTTTAATAAAATGTTGTTCATTCTCATTTAATTTTTCATTCCAATCAGTTAAATCTTGAGCTAAGTCAATTTCTTCTGCAGTCCAAAATGAATGTTGTTGAGTTTTATACATTTCCCAAATATCGTGATATTTTAAGGGAAACATTACAAAACGATCTTTGTTTTCTTGTAAAATGTGTTCCATATTTTAAATTAGTTTGTTATTTTTATAGTTAATAAATTAACTTTGTTTAGTTTTTGGATTATTTAATTAAACTTCCTATATTTGTATATATATTAAAAAACATGGAGATTCAAAACAAAAAAATGCGTGAGTTGGGCATTTTTAAAAACAAAACACAACTACAATCAGATAATGGAATCCTAATGTTACATCAGGATGACATGATGTCTTATAATTCCTGGTTTCTAACTAATCATCATTTAATTGATAAAGTTGTTTTCAGGGGAAAAATTGATGATGTTCCTAATGATATTCCAAATATCAAAGAAGGTTTGATGAAAATTGGAAATCCAAAGAATGTTATTATCACATTCTCAAATCAAGATACTTACTAATGAAGTTTTTTTACAATGGTAAAGGTTTTCCATGTAAGTGGAAAAATCAAATCAAAGGAGATATGTGGTATAGTATGGAACCCGTTAAGTTAACGGTTACAATTCCTCGATCACTATATGATATAATTCTCTTAGATATAAAACTTGATGATACTAAAAATACACTAAATGATATTTTTAGGTTCAAACTATTGCTACAAAAAGGTGAAATGTCTAGAGATAGAGATAAGTTAGTAGTTGAAACTAATGAATTCTGGGAAATGGAAACATATCTAAATAGAGCTACTATATCTTCTAAGTTTAGAAACGATGATGTAAAAGTTGTATTTGATATATCAGTATTTGAAGAAGTAGAATTGGATAAATCTGAATTAAGAAATCTTTTACTAAATGAACTTGTATGAACATATTAGATAGACTTGCTAGAGAAGATGAATGGATAAGTGTTGTTGATTGTCATTTATGTAATAAGGAGACACACATTATTCCTGTTGATTATGAATACTTTGGTGTGAAAGGATATATGCATGTTCAAGTTTGTAAAGAATGTTATAGAGAATCACAATTAAACAAACTTCTTTAAAAGCGAGAACACCGAGGAGCGAATTCGGTGTTCTCAATAGTAACCCGATGGGGTTATAACTATTCCGGTCCTAAGTCGGATTAAAATATAAAGTATATATTAAACTTTCTACTTCCTAATCTATAAAACAAAAGTAAATCAATGTTAACAAAATAATTTAAAAAATGATCAAACACGAAATTAAAGTTGAGTTTAGTAACTCAGATGTTCTAAAATCTATTATTGAAAAAGCCTATTTTGAAGAAGGTTATATGGGTAAAATTCTTCGAAAAGAAGACCACTTCATTAAGATAGTAGAATCTGATGAAATAAATTACACAATATTCAAAGGTCTTAATGGAATAACAACTAAAATTATAAACGAAGAGGTTGTTGACGGAGCAATGAGATTTATGGTCGATGAAACTCAAGGAGAGTTAAGACTTTATCCAATCTCTATCTATTGCGTCAAAGAAGAAGGTAGATATATCTTTTATTAAAAATAAATCAAATTTATGAAATATGACTGGAATGATGTTTCTATTGTGCCTGAAACATTAAGTACGATTGCCTCAAGAAAAGAAATTAATCCATTAAGTAATGGTAGGTTACCATTATTTACAGCACCAATGGATAAAGTAATCGATGAAACAAATGTTAAATCATTTGATGAGAATCTTATTAATGTTTGTCTACCAAGACACGTCAAATATGAGGATTTGAAAAATGATAACTATTTCTATTCATATGGATTAGATGAAATCATTGAAATTATAAACTCTGGTAAACCTCTTCCTAAAAGAGTTCTAATTGATGTTGCTAATGGTCATATGCAAAAGTTGTATGATACCGCTTCTTTAATTAAAGAAACCTTTGGAGATAATATAGAATTGATGATTGGGAATATCGCTAACCCAGATACTTACCGAAAGTATTGTGAAATAGGCGTCAATTATATAAGAGTTGGAATTGGTGGTGGTAGTGCTTGTACTACCTCCGCCAATGTTTCCATCCATTATCCAATGGCTTCGCTTATTAGCGAATGTGCTGATTGGAAACATATTTATGATAAACCAACTAAAATAGTTGCTGATGGTGGATTCAGAAACTTCTCTGATATTATAAAAGCACTTGCTTTAGGAGCTGACTATGTAATGTTGGGTGGTGTATTTAATAAATGTTTAGAAAGTTGTGGTGATAATTTTCTAAAAGATGCGAATGGTGTTTATCATACAATTGAACCAGAAATAGCAACTTTGAATTTTAATACTGGGATTGATGTCTATAAATATTATAGAGGTATGTCTACTAAAGAAGTTCAAAAGTCTTGGAATAAATCTGAGTTAAAAACTGGAGAAGGTATAACTAAATACAATAAGGTTGATTATACTTTAGAAGGTTGGTGTGAGAACTTTACTGATTACTTAAAATCTGCTATGTCATATACAGATAGTAGAAGTCTTGAAGATTTCATAGGTGAAGTCAGATGGGAAGTCATTAGTCAAAACTCATTTAATCGATTTAACAAGTAAGAGATCTTGACTCTTAAAAATCAAGTGGTACTCCGTGTGAACAGAGCAAAAAACCCAGTCGATGACTGGGTTTTTTTTATTTGATTAGATATACACTATATATACCTATGGAAATCGGATTTAGAAGTCTTAGATGCTGAGTAGTAACCAGTAGCTAATATTTCTAAATTATTTTTAATAGTAGCTACTTTAATTTTAGCATGTAATTTAGAAACAGCTCGAACATTCATAATTGTTCCAGAATTTCTACCATAATCATCTGTTCCATAAACTTCCCAAACATCCCAATCATCAGTCATAGTTGGATTAGATACTATAAGGTGTTCTATATTATTCATTGCTTTAGTATATTCTTCTTCAGGTGAATATACATACATTTTTAAAAAGAAGTTATGATAAGCTTTACCCAATTTTTCTTTGAACTCGATAATATCAGATTCAACATCAATTGGTTCTTTTAATGATTCATTAAATTTTTTTAAGTGTTTCATTTACTTTTTATTTTTTCACCATAATAAAGAAACTTGATGTTGATTGACCTTTAACTTCTTCTTCAACTTCTTTTACTTCTTCTTTACCTTGTGAAACTAAGTCAGCTGCGTTAATCTTAACGCCGCCTGGTAAGGAAAAATCGTACCTACCAACTAGATTACCTAATTGTTGTTTAGCGTATCCAGCAACATACTTAAAGAATAAATCATCTTTGAATAGATTTTCAGCAGGAATATTAGCATAAGCTTCCATAATAACATCATACTGAACATTAGTTAAGATATGTATTCTATGATTCAATTGATTAAACTGATACTTCAATGTATATTTATTCAACTGATTCAACATATCAGACATCGAATCTAATACCGTTTTATAAACACCTAATTCACCAATAGTTGTAACATAAGATGATAAATAAGGTTGATTGGTAACACCTAAGTTTACTGATAAGTTAGGAGTATTAATACCTAATTGAAATAAACTATCCCCTCTAACCTCATAAAGATAAACAACTGATTGAATCTCACAGGGAACATTAACATAGTTATATTTTGTAAATTCTTCAGAAAAGAAAGCTTCTTTTCTTATTAAGAAATACATTTTCTGAACAGCAAATTGATAAGATCTATAGAACCAAGGCAAAGCTCTTGTTTCAATTATTTGTCTGATGTTAGCATCAGGTAAAGTCTTTGGTAATGCACAAGAAATTGTTAATTCATTTTGAACAAGATCTACCATTTCTTCTATCGTATAACCCCCTTGGTAGGGAACATAAGCGTCACCATATCCATTTATATCATTTAATGCCATAAATTATGTTTATTTTCTTTATATATTAATTTGGAGAATCTACTTATTTTTTATATCTTTGTAAGACAAATAAGATAAATCACTACAAAAAACTATATAAAATGAAAAACGGTAAAATTCACTTGGGGAAATTCACAAAAGAAGACGCTATGAAAGCAAACAAAATGGCCTCAAGAGAAATGTCTTTAGAAAATTCTACTGGATGGGTTTCTGTACTTAAGAAGCATAAGTCTGTAAAAGATTATACTCGTAAGCCTAAACATAGACTTTTAGACATCTAATCTTAAGCTTGAAAATTCTTAGAACTCTTTAATTTCTCAAGAGTGTATTTTTCATCCAACTCAATTTTCTTTGGAATTTTAATACTTATCTTAACATAAAGATCACCAAGTCCATAATTAATATCTGGAATTCCTTTACCTGATACTCTATAAACCTTTCCGTGTTCTGTTCCTGGTTCAATAGCAATTGGTATCTCACCATGTGGTGTTGTAACTTTAATGTTTGATCCAATAATAGCATCTATAACAGATATAGTTTTTTCCACAACTATATTATTATTCTCTCTTCTAAAAGAGTGGTCAATTATTTCTTCTATTATGATTTGTAAATCACCGGCCATTCCATTTTTAATATAATTACCAAATCCTTGCATTGTTAGTTGCATTCCATTAGAAACTCCCTTAGGGATTTCAACATCAACTACTTGTTCTTTAATACTTGTTCCTTCACCTCTACAAGAGTTACACTTCATAGCAACAACTTTACCACTACCAGAACAATCTGGACAAGTAGCGACTTGTCTGATTTGACCGAATGGTGTATTTTGAACAATTGTTCTTTGACCAGAACCATTACAAGGAATACAAGTTCTTGGATCAGTACCACCTATACCATTACAAGATGAGCACTTATCGTGTCTTTTATATTTTAGTTTCTTAACAGCTCCTTTTAGAATATCATCAATAGTTAGACTAACTTTTATTCTTAGATTAGATCCTTTACTTTGTGGTCTTTGTCCACCACCACTACCATATCTTTGATTAAATGAATTTCCAAATACATCACCAAATTGTGAAAAAATATCTTCCATATTAAATCCACCTCCACCAAATGGATTTCCACCTCCACCAAATGGATTACCGGTTGTTCCATATCTATCATAACTAGATTTTTTATCCGGCGATGATAATGTATCATATGCCTCAGCAGCTTCTTTAAATTTAGACTCTGCTTCTGGATTATCTGGATTTTTGTCTGGATGCAATTCCATAGCTTTCTTTCTATATGCTTTCTTTATTTCATCCTCTGAAGCGCTTTTATCTACGCCTAATACTTTGTAATAATCTTTACTCATCTTATTCTAATATTTGTCTTATTTTTGATTCTCTATATATTTGTATGGGTGTTTCTGTCAGTTTTATAGTTACCCATCTATTATAATCTATTCTAAATTCATTGTTATAAATTTTGGCTGACATAATTGGGAGTTCTTCTATTATTTCCTTAAAGATGTTATTAGCATCTTCTAGTTTCCAATCTTTCATCTCAGTCAGTCGATTACAAAAGTAATCCATACAAGGAGAGGCTGTATCTATGACATTTCCTAAATACCTATCTCCTTTGAATCCTTCTGGAGCTGAGTCGGATATTTCAACATACCAATCAATCATAATATTTCTTCTGATTTTTCATCATTTAATATCTCATTAATAGACTCTTCTCTTTTTGCTTGTTTCAATATACCATCAATTGCTTCTTGATGATCTTCAATACTTAGAACTCGTTGAACTAAATCAGCAACATAGTTATCAACTATTAAAGATAATGTTTCAGCAGTTCTATCAATATGTTCAAAGTGTTGAAGACAATCTTTTGATTTAATAAACATATCAATTAGATAATCAATAAATTCATCAGCATTGAAATACATAGTGAATAATTTATATCTAGCTGTAAAAGGACCTCCACTTTTAAATAGAGATGGTTGATCAATGAAAACTTTTCCAAAAACTCTTCTAACTGCTGGTAAAACTAAATCTAAAGTTTCATCTTCATCTGAATATAAAGAACCTTTGAATTCTTCTCTGTCGAATAGATGATATTTTTTATCTATCACATAATCTAATAAAGACTTAAAAGAATAAATATGTTGACTACCTATACCTTGACACAATGTATCAATGATGGTTTTTTTATAGTCAACATCTTTATAAATTTCTAATAAGTTTTTAGTTTTCATTACTTACCAATAACAATTTTTGGGTGTCTGAAAGGTTTACCATTTAACATATAACCTTTACTAACAACATCAATAACCTCATTCTTACCAGTAGGCACTACACTGATAACTTCGTGTAACTCATCATCATAAGTTTCAGTTTGAATACTTTCGATACCTTGATTCTTTAGGAATCTTTCTAACTTTTGACCAATTAGTTCAACTCCTTCTCTAGTTACATCATCTTTGATATTTTTGACAGCAATAGAAATATCATTATCCATATCAAGAATAGATGTTATCATAGATACCTTTGTATTGTTTTTGATATCTTCTTTTTCTTTTTGAACTCTCTTCTTATAATTATCAAACTCTGCGAAAAGTCTAACATACTTATCTTCAGATTCTGATAATTTTAACTTTAGATCCTCAATAGGATCCATTGTGTTTTCAATAGTTTCTTCAGGGTTTGTGTTTTCCTCCATAATTAATAATTAAATTTTAAAAGTTTTTTTATATTATTTGAGTTATAAAACTCATAAGTTACGTTTTTATCTACAACTTTATGAATCTCAATCTTTTCGATATCTACTTTCATTACTTCTACATAATCTACTAAGTCTTTTAAAGACTTTGACCAGTAGCTACTTGGTACCCAATAATCTGGGAATTTATCTACAAACTTATCAACTGATAAGTCAAATGTTCTTTTTCTTACAAGTGTGTAGTCATTATGTTTGATGGATTTATTTGTTAAAAATTCCATTATATAAGTATTAAATTTATGAATAAGATTATCTGTTTCAATAATCTTCAATAAACCTATTACAAGTGCATCTCTTTCAGGGATTTCCATTTCAGCATTTTCTTTCAGAATTTTTTCTGCTTCTTTCTCTGATCCAACTATGTAATATACATAGTTATCCCATAAACACATTCTTACTATATCTTCTGGATAAATTTTGATTGTCATTTTAAAATAGTTATTTTTTATCTTATAGAGCTAGAACCTAACAAAGTTTTCTATTAAAACTTAACCTAATTTATAGCTATTAAAATTTATTAAAAATTTATTAAAAAAATCAAAAAAGTTGACAAACTTGTAAAAAAATATGAATATATAATTCACTTTTTGCACACAGCATAAGCTATAAAAAATCACATTAATCTATTGAAAAAATCTGTTAATTCGGAAGTGGATACACCTGACGGTAAAGCCACTCTATGTAATTTTTATGTAACTGAACTTGGTTATATAATGGCTAAAATCTTCTACCCAAAAAAGAACGCATGGGTAAATCACAAAATAGGAGATATTAAAAATCTGTTAGATGCAAAAAATCTAAAACTAGCATCCGAGTGGACGAAAAGTATACAAATAGAAAATAAGTTGGATAAATAACCAACTTATTTTATTTTAAAGATTTTTTTATTATATTTGTGAAAATATGAAATATGACTATCGAGGAAAAAATTGAAATAAACAAACAAGTTAGATCCTATAAAGGAGATAATTCTTTTGTTCTTTCTATTCAGAAACAATTAAAAACTAGTAAATATCTTACTAAGGTTGAGTTTGGAAATAGACAGGTGAAGATTTTGAGTGATAAGCAATATGAAGCTATCATTAATTCTCTTTCTTAACCCTTTTTATTTTTAATTATCCAGATAATATTGGCTACTAATCCACCATAAATGGCAATAAAGCTTCCAATTCTTGGATACCAATCTTCTAAATAACCGTCTCTTAACCACATTGGCCATAAAACTGCAGCTGTTCCTAAAAGGATAATAGCTAAAATACTTGAAATTAAATTTAAATTCATAACACTTACTTATTTTTTATATTTGATCAAACCTTTTTATCTTAAATATCGAACTGATATTAGCTAGTTTCATTTTAATCTGACTAGCAATTAAGCCTTGAATACGATTCAATCTTCTATTCTTTTCTAATTCATCCATAATTTTAATAGTTTCTTGAAAATATTTATTTCTAAATCTTTCAGAAGCGGTAAAAGCATCAGATATATTTTGTAGTCTATCAGATAACTTTATTATAAGTGCACCATTAGACATATTTATCATTTTATTTGTAAGATAGTCTCCTTTATTACCCTCATATTCATCATCTATTTCATCACCATCTGAAGTCAATTCAGAAACCAAATCAGCAACACTTTTTCCAAAAATATCTTTTAACTCATTATAACCTACTTCTGGATCATCATAACAATCCTCTAAGACATCATGTAGTAAAGACGCACAAAGTATGTCTTCATCAGTCGTGTATTGTTTTACGATACCATTAACTTTAACAACGTGTGCACCGAAGTAAGGTTTATTGATGAATTTTCTTACTTGTCCTCTATGAGCTTTCTTTGCAAAGTCCCAAGCTAATTTTTCTTTTTCTGTTAAAGGTCTATTTGGCATAGTCTATATATAAACTTTTAAAAATTGAAGATGTATAATAAAAAAATAAAATAAATTATGATGGATGAAGTAATGTCAGAAAGACCTAGTTACCGTTACGAGAATAAAGAATATCTTTTAGAAGTAATGATGAAACAATTAGGTATCACTGAAGCGGATTTAGAAAATGAACCTTCTTGGATGAAAGCTAAAGTTCGTGAAATGAATATCGAAAGAGTTTTAGAAAACGAAAATTAAAAAATTAACCTCACTAAGTTGAGGTTTTTTTATGCCTTTTCCTTATCTTTGTATTTCAAATAAAGAAGATATGATAACTGATACTAAAATTAAATCTATACAAGACAAAATTAAAAAAGCATTTGCTCAAATTGAAAAAGAGGAAAATGTTAAAATAGAATTTGGAACTATTAGTTATAATGTTGCGAAGTATTCTACTTCAATGTCAGTGACAACTCTTGAAAAAAATGAAAGAGTTGATAGAGCATTGGAAGGAGTTTGTAAAAGATTAGGATTTACTCAGAATATTATAGGAATGCAATTTCATGGAACCAATGGTATTTATGAAATAACTGATATTAAAACTAAGAATAGAAAGTATCCTGTAATTGCTTTGTCTGTTTCAAGTGGTACATCATATAAGTTTTCAGCAGACCATATTAAAAAACTTATCGGTGGTGATAAGATTATTAATAGAAATGCTAACTTAGATAAGCTTTTAGGTAAATAAATGGATATTTCAAATAAAACGGCAAATACTAAACTATTCAAAGAGTCTGATGAATTAGAACTTGAGTTTGTTTATGAGACTAATGAAGCTGCCTTTTTTGGAACAGAAAAAGAAGGATTGATTTATTGGTTGATAGAAGTCTTTGAAACCGGTGAGATTATGGTTACTAGTGAGGATGGTGAGGTTTTTGAAAAAAGTGAAAGATTATTAAATCTTTTTAGATTAAAAATATAGAAATTATATGAATATAGTAATTATGGGACCACCGGGGAGTGGAAAGGGAACAGTCTGTCAAAAATTAGTTGGAGACTTTGATTATAAACTAATAAGTGCTGGTGATTTACTTAGAATAGAGAAATCATCTGGAAGTGTATTAGGTAAAAAAATAGCTTCTCTTATAGATAAAGGAAATCTTGTTCCAGATGATGTTATAACTAGTATTATCTATAATGAGATAAAAAAACCAATTTCAATATCAAAATCTTATTTAATAGATGGTTATCCAAGAACTATTGAACAAGCGTTATCATTAGAAAGTATGATTAATGTTCCATTGGTTATATGGCTTGAGATTAGTGATGAAACAACAATAAAAAGAAATTTAAAAAGAGGTTTAACATCTGGTAGACCGGATGATTTAAATGAGGATATAATTAAACAAAGAATTGAAAATTATAAGAGAGATACTTATTCACTTAAAAAATATTACAAAGATAATATAGTGGAAATAGATGGTGAAATAACACCTGAGGAAGTTTATCAAAAAATTGTAGAAACTCTTTTTCAGACATATAAAGAACCCAAAGATATAACAGATATACTATAAAGATAAAACCAGATTAATTATAATCTGGTTTTTATATATAAAATATGAAAAAATTATACAAATATACAGAGTTTATAAAGGAAAGCGTTTCAGTGAACTCTATTCCAACATATGAACAATGCTTAGAGTTATGTTTAGGTGAATCAGCTCCATTTTATGAATCTAAAATGTTAGTAGATGGATTTAATGTATCTGTATTTAATTACCGTCTTGCCCAATACAAAGACTTTGCTAATCCTATACCTGAGAAACCAGAATTAAAAGGATATGAAATGAGAGGGTTAACTTTTGTATTCAATGAAGATGGATCACTGTTCAATAGATATGTATTGCTTGAAAAGTTCTTTAACTTAAATCAAGTACCAGAATCTTTATACTCAGTTGTTAAGAACTATAAAATCAAATTTGTAAATAACAAAGAAGATGGTTCTATCGCTTCATTCATTAAACTACCAAATGGTAAAGTTGTTGGTAAATCTAAAATGGGATTCGATAATGACCAGGCTGATGGTATCAACAGAGTTTATAAAACCAATAAAGAGATTAAATATTTAGTTGATTGGGCTTTGAATAATGATATTGTGCCTATATTTGAATATGTAGCACCAAACAATCGTATTGTATTAAGATATCCAAGTGAAGAATTAATCTTATTAAGATTAAGAGATAATGTTACTGGTAAACATATTGATATTAGAGACCATTTAGATAAAGTGGGTTCTATTAGAGTTGCTCCTTTTGAAGATGAAATTCATGACTTAGACCAATTGATTGATTTAACTGCTACTCAAGTAGATAAAGAAGGTTCAATTGTTACTTGTGAAGATGAACACGGAAGAGACTTCTTCTTTAAGTTGAAGACTCCCTGGTATTGTGAACGTCACGGCTTACTTACCGAAGACTTATATAGAGAACACGTTATTATTGGTTATATCTTAGATGATAAGATAGATGATATCTTAGGTCAGATACCAGAAGATGAAAAAGAAGCACACATTAGAATTAATAAAATGATTTCTATTGTTAAAAAAGCTCTTAATGATAAGTCTATTGAGATTGAAAAAGACTACCAATATTATATCAAATCTGGTATGTCTAGAAAAGATTATGCTTTATCACCAAGAAAGGATAACCCTAACTTTGGATTTGTAATGGCAATGGTTAAAGCTGATGATATGAGAAAGATGTCTAAAGATGAAATTATTAATCATTATAAATCTATGGAGTCTTATGAAAAAGCATTACAAAGATGTTTACCATATGAAATGGCTAAAGAATGGTTGAGAGATTTAACTAAAAGATTAAATTTATCTAGAGATTGGCTACAAACAAAGGATAAAACTTTATTTTTTCAAGATCCGGAAGAATCTGATGATAATTAATTTTATATATAGTAATAATGAGACACTTAAATAGATATGAATCATTTTTTTATAATATTAAATTAAATGAAATGAATACAAATCATAAATGTAGTATTTGTGGTTCTAGATTATATAGAACTGATGGTGGTGGTAGATCAGTTACTTTACAATGTTCATCTGATGAAGCTAAATTTTGGAACTTTAATAGAGGAACCGAAGAACAAAGAAAGTCACACGAACATTTTACAAAATCTTCAATTTCAATTCCATTAGAAAAATGGAATGAGGAAAATTTAGTTAATATCTAACAACCACCTCCAATATTTTGTAAAGTTGGTGCCGCATTTCTAATACCAGATATAGGTGTTATTGATTTAATTTTGTCAGTCTTTATAGAAGAAGTCATTTCATCTGGGTATTCAGTAAAGTAATCTATTAATAATTTCATATTTTCTTCTTCACTCATATCATCATCCCAAAGATGTCTTAAATTCATTTTATTGGTTTCAACAAAGTCTAAAACTTCCTTATTTAATGTAGGATTCCACTCAGACCATTCTTTTATAAATTTCATTAGTTATATATTAAACTTTTTGATGCCAAAAAATATAACCATTAGTGTTAACAAAATTATATGACATAATGTCATAGATTAAACTTTGGCACTCAGATTGATATAATAGTAATAAAAAAAAGAAAAAATAAATATGGCAAAAGACGTAATTATCGGAATAGATCTTGGGACCACAAATTCTTGTGTAGCTGTAGTAGAGGGTGGTGAACCAATCGTAATCTCCAACTCTGAAGGTAAAAGAACTACTCCATCTGTTGTCGGGTTTACCGACAAAGACCGAAAAATTGGTGACCCTGCTAAAAGACAAGCGGTTACTAATCCAAAAAATACTGTTTACTCTATTAAGAGATTCATCGGTAAAGATTTTTCAGCTTGCACTGATGAGGTAACGAGAGTTCCTTATGAAGTTGTTAAAGCTGGTAAAAATGTACCAGGTGTTAAAATCGATGATAGAACTTTCACTCCACAAGAAATCTCAGCAATGATTCTTCAGAAAATGAAAAAAACTGCTGAAGACTATTTAGGACATGAAGTAAAAAGAGCTGTTATTACGGTTCCTGCTTACTTCGGAGACGCTGAAAGAACTGCAACTATTGAAGCTGGTGAAATCGCTGGTTTGAAAGTTGAGCGTATAATTAATGAGCCAACTGCGGCAGCTCTAGCTTACGGGTTAGATAAAAAAAATGTAGATTCTAAAATCTTAGTTTTTGACTGTGGTGGTGGTACTCATGATGTATCAGTTCTAGAAATTGGTGATGGTGTATTTGAAGTTAAATCTACTGATGGTGATACTCACTTAGGTGGTGATGACTTTGATAACGCAATCATTACTTGGATGGTTGATGAATTCAAATCTGAACACGGAATGGATCTTTCAAAAGATGCTATGGGTCTTCAGCGTTTGAAAGAAGCTGCTGAGAAAGCGAAAATTGAATTATCTTCAACTTCTCAATCAGAAATCAATCTTCCATACATCACTGCTAAAGATGGTATTCCTTTACACTTCGTAAAACAATTAACTAAAGCTAAGTTTGATCAAATGACCTCAAGTCTTGTTGATAGAGCTATCGCTTGTGCTAAAAGTGCTTTGAAGAACGCAGGACTTAAACCATCTGATATTGATGAAGTAATTCTTGTTGGTGGTTCTACAAGAATACCTTCTATTCAAGAAGCAATTGAGAAGTACTTAGGTAAGAAACCAAACAAATCTGTTAACCCTGATGAAGTTGTTGCTTTAGGAGCAGCTATTCAAGGAGCTGTTTTGAGTGGTAGTATTACTGATGTTCTTCTTCTTGATGTAACACCTCTATCTTTAGGTATTGAGACTATGGGTAGTGTGATGACTAAGTTGATTGAATCTAACACAACAATTCCGACCCGTAAGTCTGAAACGTTCTCAACAGCTTCTGATAATCAACCATCTGTAGAAATTCACGTTCTACAAGGTGAAAGACCAATGGCTAAGGATAATCGTTCTTTAGGTAGATTCCATCTTGATGGTATCATGCCGGCTCCGAGAGGTATTCCTCAAGTAGAAGTAACATTAGATATTGATGCTAATGGTATTCTATCTGTATCTGCTAAAGATAAAGCTAGTGGAAAAGAAAACAAAATC
>Ga0114969_10001793_pt1 | contig 18004 bp, 17 predicted proteins | sample M_130807_MF_Meta_FD_87316 | JGI IMG/M metagenome (GOLD analysis project Ga0114969, IMG submission 87316) | Freshwater microbial communities from Lake Montjoie, Canada to study carbon cycling - M_130807_MF_MetaG | ecosystem: Environmental > Aquatic > Freshwater > Lake | place: Lake Montjoie...
AGTAATCTTTGTTGACGCTATAAATGCTGCATTTACGGCTACTCCTTCAGGAGGGTTGGCACCTTTAACGGTAGATTTCTTGAATTCAAGTTTTGGTGCCGTTTCTTATTCTTGGAGCTTGGGTGATGGAACGACCACTTCAGTTACTAACCCTTCAGATATTTATCATTTCCCAGGAGATTATAATGTGGTTTTAATTGCCACAAATGCTAGCGGATGTCAGGATACTGCTAGACTATTAATTCATGTGGATGTAGTATCTAATTTGGTTATTCCTAACACATTTACACCAAATGGTGATGGACATAATGAGGTATTCCGTCCGATTATTGGTACTTGGATTACTTCATTCAAAGCAACAGTATACGACCGTTGGGGGTTAAAAATGTATGAATGGTCCGATGTAAATGTTTATGAAGAATGGTCCGATAAAAATGGTGGTTGGAATGGAGAAGCTAAAAATGGCAAACCGGCTCCCGATGGCACCTATTATTATATTATAGAAGGCAAAGGTGCAGATGCCAAAAGCTATTTATATACCGGATTTATTACGTTGATAAGAGAAAAATAAGCTTAAAAAAATAGCTTAAAACACACGAATGATTTGATTGTTCGTGTGTTTTTTTTGGAGAACAATGCATTTCTGAAACTTTTATCATTTAAGATACAGAAAAGGCTCAAATTTACGCCTAGAAAGTAAATTTTAACAGGGTATTGAAAAGTAATGAGGAAGATTTTTATACTCAGATGCAACTATTGTGTTTAAATAGGTGTCTTATAGATAGAAAAAGATTTTTTTATTATCAAATTAGTAATAAATTAGCCGAATATTAATACTAAAAACAAAAAATTAAAGATGAAAAAACTTGCCTACTCACTAGTAATTACATTGTTAATGGGATTATCAGTAAATGCATTTGCTCAAAAGTCAATTTCAACTATGGCTTATTTGAATGCTAAAACTGCAAAAAAGGTTGTGGATGATAAAACTGCAATAGTTTCATTTCAATTAAACAATATTGCTGACCAAGCGACTGCGGATAAATACAAAAAGCTTTTTTCAGCACAACAACGTATTATGTCGGTAACAACTAGTTTGCAAAAAGGAAATATGGCTACTTTCGCTATTAAAACTGACAAAGCAGGAACAATTCAAACATTGCAAAGATTATTCATGAAAGCTCATGTTGAATCTGTGAATTTTGATGGTACAGAGGTTGCTACAAAAGATCTTATTATTTACAGAGACAATCAGAAAGCTAAAAAATAATATTTTCATATTTAAATAAAATGGGCATTGCAGTTTTGTAATTCCCATTTTATTTTTTTTACCCATTCCATATTGTGGTCGACCCGATTAACAAACAATTACATTTTATTATTGGTATTGGACGTTCGGGAACTACTATTCTGAATAAAATATTAAATGCTCACCCTTTTATTCATAGCTTACCAGAAGCTAATTTTCTTGTTTTTTTTCTAAAAGATTTTAAAGATGTAAAAGTTTTTACTTCTAAACAGATTGAATTGATTTTTGAGCAAATACGTGTTTTTTCATTATCTCACCCTTTAATTGGGTATGAATTTGATAGGGAAGCAGTAAAAAATAAAGTAATTGAAATTGCTGCTTCAAAAGAACTATCCTATGAACAGCTATGCAAAATTATTTATTCTGAATTTAAAGTTGTCGGAAATGATAAGTCTTCCGCAGGGATTCTGATCGATAAAAACCCCTCCTATACAATTTTTGTAAATGAAATTGCAGAAACATTACCTGAGGCTAAATTTATATTTTTATTGAGAGATTACCGGGCAAATGTATTGTCAAGAAAACAAAATGTGGACTTGAATTCAGCTGATGTGGTTTATAATTCCCAACGGTGGAAACTATTCAATCGTGTAGCCATGGATTTTTTCAAAAAAAACAAAAACAAAGTATTGATTTTGAAATATGAAGATTTGGTTCTAAATAGCGAAAAAGAAATTATGTTTGCTTGTGAGTTTTTGGGCATAAAAGCAGAGGACATAAAAACAGAAAGTGATCTAGAGCAGAAAGTGAATCTCTCCCATTTCAATATCGATTTAAAGCATAAAGTAAGGTTTGCAAAAAAATATTCCGATCTAAGTAAGCCTCTTAATAGCGATCGACTGTATTCATGGAAAACAGAGCTGACTCAAGAAGAAATTAAAATTTGTGATGTAATTTGTTCCGATTTTGCAACTGGATTGGGCTATATTTCTTTTTTAAAATTGAGCGGATATGATAAATTGAAAGTAAAGTTCAAGAATATTGTTCCTATTTTTAAAGCATGGATTGATGTAAAAAAGGATCATCTTGTTTACCAACTTCTTCCAGTGCGTTTTAAACTTAAAAGGTTGAAAAAGCACTATACCAGAATAAATTTCATTAAAAAATAGTTGCGATAGTATAGAAGATTCGTTGGTTATACTTTCCTTTTTGATGTTGGAGCTTGATAACGGTAATGAAGCAGAATTCGATATATTGTTGTTTTTAGATAAGAAAAGCGATAAAGCAATTTAGCAACAATAGGAACGGGTGTACTTGGAGAATGTTTCTTATATCCAAATGTTAATGCTAGTTTTTCGCATGCAAAATCAAGGATGGATATTTCATCTTCTTTTAATTCATTAACAAAAGCATTGACTCTTTCTGTATTTACTTTCTTTTCTAAGTTGCCATGCATTCTCTGTATTTTCTCGTTCTTTTCCCTAGAAATATTGTGAACAGCCTGTTTTTTCATTTCTTTTGATAGTTCTTGAAAATTCAACATCTCATCCGAATAAGTTACACCTAAATAACTGCAAAGCAATTGCAACGAATCTGTTGGATTGCTTGCTAGGTCTTCATATTTAATTAGATGATAAGGGGTGTTGCTATTTGAAAGACTAAGGGAAATTTGTTCGTAATAAAAATTCCAATCTGCAGCCAACTTATGAAGTGGAATGTTTTGATCAGAGTATTTTTTTCTAGATACAATGTTGTCTCTGTAATCTCTTACAATTACAATAAATTTTGCATCTGGAAAAATGATTTTTAATGTATCAATGTGTAATGAATAAAAAGGATTTTTGTCGATTACAAAACGAACATTTTTTTTATCTTTTTGAGAAAAGGGATAATTTAAGTAGGTCAGTTTGCATACATTTTCAAAGCTTTTATCTTTTAATTGGAGAATGTCGTTCCTTAATTCATTGCCTGGTTTCCAAATACTAATCACACGGTTAAAATTCTGATTAAACATATCTATAAAAGCGTCAATAACTTTTATATCATTAAAATCTTTTTGATAGAAGGTACGATAGGCGTGAATAACAAATTCATTTTCAGGGCAAGCAACAATTTCGGGATTGGAATTGAGCATATTGGTAAGCAAGGTGGTGCCAGACCTTCCCATCCCCACTATAAATGCAATTTGAGGTAAAAGTGATGATGATGTTGAGTTGCTCATTCTTCTGCTAAATTAACAATAATTCTTTTATTTTAGTATATTTGAGATATTTTTATTACATAAAAATTGTGCCCAAGAAATGAAAATAGTCGACAAATATTTCCCTATTATAACTTCCATTCCTAATCAGGAGAATACTTTATTAAGTATTGCTCGTTTGCGTTCATTTACGATCATTTTAATTCAGTTTTTAGCGGTATTTTATATTGTACAGAAATATCAGTTTGAAAAATCTTCAGGTATAATGGATTATACCATTTATATTATTGTTGCTTTTGTGGTGTATAATTTTTTTCAAATAAGATATAGGCCCGCTTTATTATTTGCTTTTAGTTTAGTTATTCTCTATTCTGCATTTGGAATACTTGCAGCATCATTTATTGTTTTTACTGGTTTGACTTTTATTGTTGTTTGCCATCTTCCAATAAAATTTAATTTTCGTTTGGCACTTATTTTAATGGGTGCGCTTGGAATGATTGTTTTTCGAACAGAAATTATTTTTATTCCGTGGCTCACTATGTCAGCCATGTATTTGGCTCCAATGTTTATGTTTCGACTTATTATTTATTTGGTTGAGATTAAACATGGATTGGTACCTGCATCAAAATGGCAAAGTTTAGTGTACTTTTTTATGTTCCCAAATATTTTTTTCTTGTTTTTTCCTATTGTTGATTATAAAACATATATCAAAACATATCATAATGTTGCCGAAAAGGAAATATGGCAAAAAGGAATACGGTGGATGTTAAGAGGTTTGATTCATGTTTTTTGTTACCGTCTTCTGTGTTTTAATTTGTTGCTTGAGCCTTCAGATGTGAAAGATATTTCTACTTTGCTTCAGTATCTGGTTATTAATTACACTTTAATCTTAAGAATTTCGGGTATATTTCATTTTATTGTAGGGCTATTGTGCATGTTTGGATTTAATCTTCCTCAACTTTTCGATAACTATTTTACTGCTACTAGTTTTGTTGATTTGTGGAGAAGAATAAATATTTATTGGCGCGATTTTGTTCTAAAAATATTTTTCTATCCTATAATGTTTCAGTATAAGAAAAAGATTAAAAAGAATTTATTGGCTGTAACGATGATGACTGTTTTTGTTATTACATGGTTATTACATGGTTATCAGCTTTTTTGGATAACAGGACATTTTCCTATTAAACTAATTGATATTGTGTTTTGGATGACGATTGGTACATGTATCACAATCAATTCTGTTATAATTGAAAGGAAATCGTTGTCGGGGAGAGTAGAAATTCCCATACAAAATAATCTTAAGAATTATTTTGTCAAAATAATTAAAATGATGGGAATGTTGCTTTTTATGTCTTTTATGTGGTCGTTATGGAAAAGCAGAACGTTTGAAGATTGGCTTTTTCTTTTCTCGAAAGGAAAAATTGTTTCTTCTCAGCAAATAATTGTAATAGGGTTAGTTGTTGTTTTGATTTTAGTTTTGGGCGTTCTTATACAAGTAGCATTAAAAAACGATAAAATTAATCAGCTAATAAATGCTAAAGCGCATCAAACATTAGTGTTGTGTTTAACTTCGCTTACTATACTTGTTTTGGTTTCATTTAAAAGTATAAGCACTCAAATGCCTGCATTTGTTCAACACATTATACAAAATATGGGTAATGGCGCGCCTAATTTGATTGAAAAAGAGAATGCAGAAATAGGTTATTACGATATGCTAATAGAAGGGGGGGGAGAAAATACAATTGGTATAGGAAGTAAGTCTTTTAAAACTGAAATGGTTGCAAGACCTTATGCTGATGCGTATTTTCTTACAAACGATATAATGTTTCGTAGGATGAAGCCTCATCTAAAAATCGATGGTATTGATCACGATTTTCAAAGTAATTCTTTTGGAATAAGAGACAAGGATTATTCAATAGTAAAACCTCCAGGAACATATAGAATGGCATTGCTTGGGGGTTCTTATCAAATGGGTTCTGGTGTTAATAATAATCAGGTTTTTGAAGCAATTATTGAGGAAAGAATAAACAAAGAAAGAATAGACAGTAATCACAAACAGATCGAGATTTTTAATTTTGCTGCTGGAGGTTATTATTTATTACAACAAGTTGAACTCATAAATACTTCGGTTTTTAAGTATGACATGAATAGTGTGATTTATTTTGCACACACGGATGAGAGAGGAAAAATAGTTCATTTTTTTGCTAATCTTATAAAGCGAGGACTTCCATTGAAATACCCCTTTTTGGAATATGTTAGAGATGCGAGCGGTGCAAAATCTTATATGAGTGCATTACAAATTAGCGAGCTTTTAGAGCCTTATGCTGATGTTATTATGAAATGGGGATATACTGAAATTGCTAAAAAGTGCAAAGAAAACAATGCCACTCCTCTTTGGGCTTTTATGCCTACAACAACTGAAAATGTGGATATAAAAGAATATAATGAGCTAAAAGCATACGTTGAAACATTAGGTTTTGTAACTTTAGATATGCGTGATGCTTATGGAAATATAGATAGAAAAGAAGTACAACTTTCGGAATGGAATACACATCCAAATGTTTTAGGTCATCGTTTAATTGCCGAAAGATTTTATAGAGAATTGATGAAGAATAAGAGTCGAATTTTTAAAATAAATTAATTATGAGTTTAGAAATTGATCAAGTAAAAGAAAAAGTAAAAGCTTTTGTTATTGAGCGTTTTTTGAAAAATGCAGAAAACAAAGAATTGACTTATTCAACACCTTTAATAAGTGGTGGATTGATTGATTCTATTCTTACTATGCAATTGGTTGTGTTTTTGGAGCAGACATTCAACTTCGAATTTCAAGCTCACGAAGTGGATAAAGACAATTTGGATACCATTGATATCATTGCTGCTTTTGTTGTTAAAAAGCTGAATGGATAAGGTTGAAATGCTATATGAACTGCTAGAAAACTCTGCTGGATTGTTTCCGGAAAACACAGCCGTTTGTTATTTAGATAATTCTATTTCTTATCGCCAATTAAATTCTTCTTCCAATCAAATTAAAGAAACACTTCAGTCCATCGAAGTAAAAGAAGGAACTCGTGTTGCAATTTGCGCTCCCAAGTCCATTGAATTTGTTTCTTCTATTTTTGGAATATTAAAATCTGGAGCCGCTTATGTACCTGTCGATTATAGCTCCCCAGTGGAACGTAATCAATTCATCATTCAAAATTGCGAAGTTGTTGCAATTATTATCACTAAAGAGCTATACGAACATTTTAAAAACGAATTTACTTTTGTTTCTGATTTAGGAAATGATTTAGTAATTGCAAAAAACAACAACTCGTCTTTAAAAAAATCACCCGAAGATTTGGCTTATGTGCTTTATACTTCTGGTTCTACAGGTGTTCCTAAAGGTGTAATGTGTTCAAATAGTGCAGCACTTGAATTTATTAACTGGAGCTCCGTAACATTTAATCCGACTAACAAAGATCATTTTTCTTCGCACGCGCCTTTTCATTTCGACCTTTCTATTTTTGATTTATATGTTTCCATTAAGCATGGAGCAAAATTAGTTTTAATAAAAGAAGAGGTAGGGAAACAGCCACTGTTATTGGCTCAACTGATTGCTGAACAAAAAATTAGCATTTGGTATTCTACTCCGTCCATTTTAAACATGCTTTCCGAATACGGTAAAATGGAAAAATATGATTTTGGAAATTTGAGATTGATTCTTTTTGCTGGAGAACTTTTTCCGATTATTAAATTCAATGCCTTAAGAAAGAAAACTCCATCTGCAGTTTATTATAATTTATACGGACCAACAGAAACAAACGTCTGCACCTATTATCGTTTGCCCGAAAATCAAGAAACAGCTATACCAATTGGAAAAGTATGTGAACATTATCAAAGTTTAATTGTTAAAGAAGAGTTGCTCATAAGCGGAACAGGCGTGATGCTAGGTTATTGGAGTTTACCACAAAAAGAATCTTTTTGGAATGATAATTCTGGTAAACAATGGTATAAAACAGGAGATATAGTGGATGTTGAGGTGAATGGGAATTATGTTTTCAAGGGCCGTAGAGACCGTATGGTAAAAAGAAATGGTTATAGAATAGAGTTGGACGAAATAGAAACAGCCTTGGATAAACATGCTGATATATCCAAAAGTGCGGTTATTGGTTATGCTGATAAAGATCAGCAAATGACTATTTCGGCTTTCGTTTTAATAAAAAAAGAGGATGAAAAATCAGTTATTAAAATGAAGGAATATTGTATGAATAACTTACCTTCGTATATGATCCCGAACGACTTTATTTTTGTGGAGGATTTGCCCTATACATCAAGTCATAAGGTAGATTATCAAAAATTAAAACAACTAGTATAATGGAACTTTCCTTCACATCAGAGCAAAAGCTTATTCAGGAAAACATTATTGGTTTTGCTAAAAAAGAACTAAATAAAAATGTAATGCAGCGCGACCAAAATCAGCAGTTTTCAACTGATTTATGGAAAAAATGTGCGGAGCAAAAAATAATGGGTTTGCCTGTGGATGAAAAATTTGGTGGAGCAGGATTGGATCCGCTTTCATCTATTTTAGCTTTGGAAGCATTGGGTTATGGCTCCGATGATGGAGGGTTGAATTTTTCTATTTGTGCACATTTATTGGCATGCGTGATTCCAATTTGGAAATACGGTAACGAAAATCAAAAGAAAAAGCACCTTCTTGATTTATGCAATGGAAATAAAATTGCGGTGAATGCAATGACTGAAAGCGAATCGGGCTCTGATGTTTTTAGTATCAAGACAACAGCTAAAAAACAAGACAACGGTTTTGTAATAAACGGAACCAAAACATTTTGTTCCAATGGGCCCGTTGCAGATGTTGTGCTTGTTTATGCTCTAACGGACGAAAGTAAGGGCTATTATGGAGGCATTAGTGCTTTCATAGTCGATAAGAATGCAAAAGGATATAAAGTGGGTCAGCAATATGAAAAAATGGGATTGCGCACTTCAGGAATTTCAGAGTTGATATTTGAGAATGTTTTTGTTTCGGAAGAGGATATTGTTGGCGGAGTTGGTGGCGGTGCAACCGTTTTTAATCATTCAATGGAGTGGGAGCGGACAGGAATGGCAGCTTGCCATTTAGGAACAATGCAGAAATTGTTAGAGAAATCAATTGAGTATGCGCAAACTCGGAAATCAGGCGGAGAAGCGATCGGTAAAAAGCAAGCCATTGCACATCGTATAGCAAACATGAAGGTGCAATTAGAAGCAGCGCGTTTGCTCACCTATAAATCAGCTATTGGCTTGGAAAAAAGCAAAGAAAATATGGTGAATGCAGCAACGGCTAAACTGTTTGTGAGTGAAGCTTTTGTTGCAGCGGCAATGGATACAATGCAAATTTTTGGAGGCAATGGTTATATGACGGATTATGGCATCGAAAGAATTGTTCGTGATGCGCTTGGAAGTACCGTTTATTCAGGTACATCCGACATTCAACGAAATATTATTTCTCGATTGCTTGGTCTTTGATTTTTTAACAATTTATAATATATACTATATTTATTATGAAACAATATGATGTAATAGTTATCGGAGGAGGACCATCGGGTTCTACTTCTGCGATTCTTTTAGCTCAAAAGGGATTAAATGTTCTTTTGCTAGAAAAAGAGTCATTTCCTCGTGAACACGTTGGCGAATCATTGATTCCGACATCTTATATATTATTAAATAAATTAGGATTAATAGACGATCTTAAGAAAATTGCTACTCGTAAACCAGGCGTAACTTTTGAATCTTATGATGGAAAAAGTAAATCATTGTGGTGTTTTAAAAGTGTTTTGAAAGATGATTCTTATTTAGCTTTTCATGTTATTCGTTCTGCGTTTGACAAATTATTACTTGATAAAGCTAAAAAAGAGGGTGCTCATGTGCATGAAGAATGTATGGTGAAAGATGTTATTCTTGATAGGCCAGACAAAATTGCTGAAGTACATGCGATATATAAAGATGGAAAGGAAGGGCAATTTGAGGCGAAATTTATTATTGATGCAAGTGGACAAAGTACATTTCTTGGAAAAAAATTAGGAGTAAAAAAGTCATTCCCTGATTTAGATCGCGTTGCTACTTGGTCGCATTGGACAAATACTGATTTTGATAATCTATTAAAAGAGGGGGTCATTAAGATTGTATATCTAGGAGGAGAAAAAAAAGGTTGGATATGGGTTATCCCAGTCAGTAAAGAACATTTGAGTGTTGGCGTTATCGTAAATAACGATTATTTAAAGCAACGGAAGAAGCATTTTCAAGATTCGAAAGATTGGAAAAAGGATTATTATTTGAGCGAGCTTCAAGAATCATATTTATATAACAGCGTTTTGAAAAATGCTAACATGGAACATAAGGTTGCTATGGCTGGTGATTATTCATATACTTGCGAAAAAAAATATGGTGATAATTATGCATTAGTTGGTGATGCCGCCACTTTCATTGACCCAATTTTTTCTAGTGGAATTTATGTTGGAATGCATAGTGCTGAGCTAATCGCAGATGGAATAGAAGCTAAAATTAAAGGGAATGGGGATGATCTAATCGCTGAAGCTTACATCAATATAAATGGAGCTGTTAATTTACTTGAAAAATTTGTTCGTTTATTTTATACACCAGAAGCACTTGATCTGTCAAAAGTTGGTACACCTGAAGGATTGTTGATGTATAATAAATATAATGAAGTATATTCAATTTTTCATTATTTATTAGCAGGTGATTTTTTTACAAATTATCAAAAGTATACTGACTTTATCGATCTTCTTAAAGATAATAAAATGATGAGAAAATTTGAGAACCTAATTGACGATAAAGCTGTTCCGCAAAGTTGCGGGGAAGAGTTTGAAAGGATGTTTGGAGAAATGACACACAATATCGAATTTGATCACAAAGCGTTTGAGTAAATAGAAATCTCTCCATCATATTGGAAAAACAGTGCTTTCAGAAAAATAGAGCGGTCACCTTCATTACCATTTTTCTAGCCCATGCAGGAAAGTGATCCAGGAAATAATAATTCTGAAATTTTAATTGCCACCAAAGTGTCGCATTCACCTCAGAGCAAATTTTCTTTTTTTCGTGTTCGAACTCTTCTCTTAAAATATCTATAATCAAGACCCAACGATCTTCTTTTGTATTGTTCCAAACTTCATGTTCATAGGCATCACAGAAAGCAAATAATTTGCCGTTCTGCCACGTAGTTTGTTCATCTCTAATACGCATTCCTATTTCGGGTAATCCGTTTTTGCAGTTTAAAGTGAGGTGGCAACGAAACATCACATTGCTGTCTCCATGATGCGGTTTTATGCGTGTATCAGCCTTCAATATAGAAAATAAACAGGACGTCATGGCCGGGATGCTTTCAATCAGTTTTGTTGTTTCAGGACATTTAGCACAATTTTCTGCGTTTTTTTTGCTCCACATATACATGGGGAAAACAGTCCAGTTTTCTGCTTTACTAGCTAGCGTTTGGTTGAGGTAGGGGATAATGTTTTTATCTCTCGATTCAATTACTTTCTGAAACTCGTTTAAAATAATTTCATAATTATTTTCCAGCTGCTTTGCCCAAGACAACTGCGTCACGTCAAAAAAATTAGGCTCAGGGCCTTTGTATGCGCCATTCTCCGCAAACGAATACCATTTCTTTAGCTTTTTCATTAGTATACCTTTAACACATTAACACACACAATAGCAAGTCTTGTAAATGGATGTAAACATTTTGCTAAAAACTTTATCGTTTCAGCAGATAATTTTTTTAGAATTGGATATTTTTGCCATCTTTTTTGCAGGAATTGAGATGTCATAACTGTTGCACAAATTTTTGCTTTGTCGTTTTTAAATTCATTGCGCACAACGTCCACCACAAAAATAAAGCGGTCTCTATCTGAATTGTTATAGGATTCGTGATTATAGGCGTCTATAAACATCATCCACTTCCCATTTTGCCACGGGCGAATTTCTTTCTTTACTCTAAAAGCGCAATCGCTTAAACCAGCTGGTATATCAAGCCCTAGGTGGCACCTGTAAATAGTGTTGGTGTCACCCAAATGAGGATGAATTTTACTTTTTGCTTCCAATAAATTAAAAGAAGAAGAAGTAATCTCAGGGTATTTTTGAATAAGGGAATAGGTGATAGGAAAATGTTTTTGATTTTTAAATTGTTGAATTCCCCATGTTCTTAATGGAATTGTTTTCCAACTATTTTCACGCGACACCATCGATTTAATGAAATGGCCTACAAGGTTGTGATTCTTGAGGTATTCTTTGAGTTCAGCATAAATTACTTCGTAGTTTTCTTCAAACTCTTTTGCCCAGCGGAATTCTGTTGGTTCAGCAAAAGGAAGCTCTGAACCATGATATTCCTCATGAACGTTATATATGTTGAACCAAGCCTTTTGCATCCACTCTTTATTTATTATATTTGTTTTAGTAAAACTAAATCAAATGTCTGAATTCGAATTTACAAATAAAAATCCTAAGTTCTTTTATGATCCTTCTCAGTTTCCATTTTTGAAGCCCTTAGTCGATAATTTTGCTGTTATTCGTCAAGAACTACTTGATATTATTGGAGCTGGAAAGGAAAACCAATGGATGAATACTTTTCCGCATTATGTAAAATCTGAACAACACAAAGCCTGGAAGGTGTTTTCATTTCTTTTCTTTAACATGAAGCTTCCGCAAAATGCGAAGTTATGTCCTAAAACAGCAGGTTTAGTTTATTCCATTCCTGAAATCCTTTCTTGCGATTATTCTTATATGAATCCGCATACACATGTATTGCCTCATAAAGGTTATTCACGCATGGTTTTGCGTTGTCATATTCCTTTGATTGTGCCCGATGAAGAACTTTGCGCATTGCGTGTTGGTGATCAAATCAAACATTGGAAAGAAGGTGAATTAATTATATTTGACGATTCATTTGAACACGAAGCGTGGAATAAATCCGATAATCGAAGAGTGGTTTTAATGTTTGATATCCCTAATCCGCTTTGGGGGTATTCGGCTCACGAAATTTCAAAATACAAAATTGATCATATTGATGATCCTTTTCTTTTGTCAATGAAATCAAAGGAAGAATGGATGGAAGCTTTTAAGAAAGGGGTATTCCCTTTGGAAAAATTTAAGGAGTAAGCAAAACATTTATCGCATCCATATTTTCATCGCACGCATTTCCACTGTATTTTAATTCAGAATTTTGATCACTCAAAATAGCAGCAGCCTTATTTAATTTTACTCCTATAGTTTTGTAATCGTCCACATGTAATTCGTACATCTGGTTTTCGACTTCTTCTTGTCCAGGCATTAGTTTATAGCCCAGCAGCTTATTGTAGTGAATTGCTGATTCGTTATTTCTTAATACTCTTATGCGAGAAATCTTACTCACATTTAATTTTAGGAACATGAAATTCAGGAGACATAAAGTGGCAAAAACAGCAGCAAATGAATTGATGTAATCCTTATCACTTATAAAAATTCCGCCTTCGCCAAATCCTAAATCCGCATTAAAATTTTTTGCATTGATGAGCCCAACTTGTTTGCCTTCGAACTCAATAATAAAATAATAATTGTTCTTATTGTTCACTGATAGGAACCAATTTTTTTGTGCTTCGGGAGTAATGAAATTGCGGTATTCCATGTAATTGGCAATATCGCTTTGGTTGCGCCAATTTCGGACTAGCTCTATGTCTTTTTCTTGAATTCGAACCAGACGAACCCCATATTGTTCAAGGATTAACATACTTCATCTTCGTTATAAGAAGGAGCATTGTTTAAAGCTTTTAGCGCTTGACTAATATATTGCGCCACAATTCCAATGCAGAAAATAATGATGCCAGTTGAAAATAAAATACTAACAATAAGTGAAGTATATCCTTCCACATCAATTTTCAATAAAAACTTTTTGATGAGGAAAAATATTCCAATAATAAAATTAACAGATGCAAGAATCACTCCAATGTAAGTCACCATTTTTAAAGGTAGAGTAGAGGAGAACATAATGATCGTAGAAGTCAATTTAAATAAGCCAGTCATTTTGTAGCGCTTCTTCAGTATGAAATCTTTATTTGGCGCTACATCTACAAAAGCTAATTTTTTTGTATACCATAAACACAATTCATCAATGAAAACAAATTGCTTGTGATTTTCAACTAGTTTTTTTGTTAGAGAACTTTTTATTAATCTAAAACTGCTGCCTTTTCCTTGTTGAGGACCTTCCAACTTTGCCAACATTTTGTAAGCACCAGAAAATAGGCCTCTGAAAAATGGTTGGTTTTGTTTTTTATAACAACCGTAAACTAAATCGGCATTGCTTTTTTTTTGATTGTCAATCAATTTTTGTATTTGAGATGGATGAACTTCTAAATCATCATCAATAGTAATTATAAAGTCGCCTTTTGCATGTTTAAATCCACACACGGTTGCACCATGCTGGCCGAAATTTTTACTTAAACGAATAATAGTTGTGTTAGAGGAATATGCTTTTATTTTTTTTAAAACTTCCCAACTATTGTCTGTGCTAAAATCATCTACAAAAATAATTTCGTAAGTGTATTTGTTTTCAAAAAAGGAAACGAGACTATGATGAACTTTTTCAAGTGCATTTTCAGATCCATAAACAGGAATAACTACGCTATAGTTTACGCTCATATTTTATTGTTTAAAAGTAGTCCGCCATCCATTTTTATAATGCTGCCCGTAATCCATTTGGAAGATGCACTCAATAAAAATACAGCTGTGTTAGCAACATCTATTGGTTGTCCAATACCAAGTGGATAACGACTTTCTATTTCTTTAACTTCTTCTTTAGAATAAATTTCTTCTGCCTGTTCCCAAATTTTTGTTCTAACTAATGCCGGAGAAATAGTGTTCACACGTATTTTTTTAGAAGCAGCTTCCAAAGCTAATCCAGTTGCAAAAGACTGCAATGCTGCCTTGGATGAAGTGTATAAGGCCCCACCAGTATAAGGATGTTCTGCTGATACCGATGATATAAAAACAACCGATGCTCCTTCACTTAATTTTTTTGTCGATAACAATCCACTTGATAGTAGAACAGCTGATGAGAAATTTATTTTAAAAATATCATCAATGTGTTTCGATTTTAAATATTTAATTGGTAAAGGGTTGATGATACCTGCACAATGCACAAAACCATCTATTACTGGAAGTTTCGCAATCAGTTGATTGATTTCTTCCTCCGAAGATAAATCAGCAATGTGAGCTTCTGATTTGTTTTTAATTTCAGCTTTTGTTTTGTTTAATTCATCAGCATTTCTTCCTGTAATAATTACATTTGCTCCGAGTTGATCAGACAACATAGCTGTTGCTCTTCCAATTCCGGAAGAAGCACCTGTTACCAATATTGTTTTATTTTTAAGCTCGATCATACTCTAATAAATTGGTATAAACATTTTCAGTTCTCAAAATTACACTGCCCCAAGAAAATCCAACTCCGAAACCACTCATGAGCAAAGTTAATTTTTTTGTTTGAAGTTCCTCTTTCATTTTATAACACATGGTCAATGGAATAGAAGCAGAGCTTGTGTTGCCAAATAAATCAATGGAATACGGTACCTTCTCAATTTCTATTTTTAATTTTTTTCTTACACTTTCGTTGATGAGTTTGTTAGCTTGGTGTAAAACAAAAAAGTCAACTTGCTCTTTAGTGAAATTACTTTTTTCGAAAAGTGTATTGATGTTTACAGCCACTTCTTTCAATGCAAAATTAAAAATACCCATTCCATCCAAAACTAAATTTCGTTTTGATCTGCTGATTCCAGGTTCTATTTCAATCATATCATCCAATGTTTTGTCAAATGGATTTCGGGATTGTCCGTGTTCAATGATAATGGAATTTTTTCCAGAACCATCACTTTGTAAATTAAAATGCCAATCGCTTGAATTTGGTGAATGTTCTATTAATGTTGCTGTTCCGGCATCACCAAAAAGAGGATAAGTGCTTTTATCTTTAAAGTTTGTGGAAGTTGTAGATTTATCTCCTACCAATAATAATCCTTTTTTTAATTGTCCACTTTGTAGCATATTGCTCATGACAGACAATCCATAAACATAACCAGAGCAGCCCAAATTAATATCAAAAGCGACACAATCTTTTTTTAAATTTAAACGCTCTTGCAATAAAATTGAAGTAGCAGGTAAGTAATAATCTGGTGATTGAGAAACAAAAATCACGATGTCAATTTCGTCTGCACAATTGTATTTATCTATAAGAGATTTGGCTGAAATGTAGCATAAATCAGAGCATGCAACGTCTTTGTCGGCAACTCTTCTTTCTTTTATTCCCGTAGTTTTTATAAATAAATCTTGTTCTTCGGATGTAATATGAGTGTAGTCCGTTGTCTTTTCTATTCTCTTAGGAACACAACTGGAGATAGCAACAATTTTTGAGTGAGATGTGTTTAGATAAGCCACTACTTTAGTTTTTCAGTAACGATAGAATATAAATCACGAATAGTTTGTGCTGATTTAATATCAGCGCCAGTTAATAGAACATCACAATTTGAATCCACAAAAGCTATAATAATTAAAGCATGCATGCTGCTCCAACCTTTAATGTGTTTAAAAACAGTATCAGGATTTATTGTTCCTGGTTCTACTTCTTCAAATTCAGCTTCTAAATTTTTTGTAAATTGTTCGATACTCATAAAATTATTTTTTGTCTACGTAAATATAGAAAAAAACTTACCAATACTTTGCTTAAAATAGTTCATTCTATATTTTGTGAGGTTGGTATAGGATGTGTCTAGCCAATTTGGCACCATTCTTTCAATAGATGCTTATAATCGCACAATGGTTGCAGCCCAAGACAAGCCAACTCCAAATCCTGCTAACACAATTTTTTGTCCCGGTTTTGCTTTCCCCGCTTTTATGGCTTCGCTCAACGTAATTGGTATACTTGCGGCAACTGTATTTCCAACACTTGCCATGTAATTAAAAACTTTTTCTTCCGGAATTTTCATTTTTATTCGAATAGAATCAATTAAAAATAAGTTGGCTTGATGAAAAATAAAAAGATCAATGTCTTCAATAGCTACTTTTTCTTTCGACAATAAATCTTTAATAATCGAGGGAACCGTTTTTAATCCGAAGTGAAAAACACTAGCGCCATCCATGTGCAAATTAGCATTGGTAGTAACGTTGCCATGCTCGTTTTCGATTTCAACAATTGATGTTTTTGAAATAGGATTTCTTGCCCCACCATCTCTGATGATAATTTTCTCCGCCATTTTCCCATCTGTTCCAAAAACAAAGGAGCTAATATTAGCATTTTTTTTACTCGAAGAAATCAGCGTAGCAGCAGCTCCATCTCCAAAAACAAACCTTGAACTTCTATCCTTTTTGTGTATGTTTTTTGTTAGCGTAGACGACGTAATCAGCAATACATTTTTTAATCCTAACGATTCAATCATTCCTTTGGCTAAGCCTAAACCGTATACAAAACCGCTACAGCCTAAAATGTAATCCATAGCACCAGCGGTTGAAGGTATGTTTAACTTCGCTTGAATAATGGAGGCAGAAGCTGGAAAAATATAATCAAACTCCAAGGCGCAAAAAAGTAAGAAATCAATCTCCTCGGGTTTGATTTTATGTTCTTTGAATAATGCAAGTCCGGCTTTTACAGCAAGATCAGAAGCCGTTTCGCTAAGGTTAACAATATGTCTTTCGGTTACTCCAATTCGCGTGTAATTGTCTTTTTGGTCAATAGCAGCAGGGAAATCCTTGAAAAAATCAGCGTTGCTGTAGATCGTTTCTGGGAGGTGATAACTAATTGCTTTTATGTGTGCCGACATTTAAAATGAATTGTAGTTAAAAGTTTTGAACACTTTTTTGTTTTAAAAGTACAAAAAATACTTCCTAGCCATGCTAAAATCTTAATTATATTTGATGTGGATAGTTTACTAAGTGCTCAAATGAAAAAAAATAAAGAAAAAGAAATTTCAGAAAAAAAGATGAAGGTGAATGTGTTTAGCGAAAAAAAGCAGAACCGAAGAATTGCTTTGTTTTTTATTTTGGCTTGTTTTCTAATTTATGGCAAAAGTGTAAAGAATGATTATTCGATGGATGATGAATTTGTGATTAAAAATAATGTACAAGTTCAAAAAGGGATAAAAGCAATTCCCGAAATATTTTCGAGTACCTATGTTGTCGACAATCAAAAATCAAGTTACGAATACCGCCCCATCGTAAAAGCGTTCTTCGCCATTGAATATCAGATTATAGGCGCAAAACCGCACATCAGTCACTTCATCAATGTTTTGTTGTATGCAATTTCTATTGCACTCTTGTATTCTGTTCTGTTAAATTTGTTATCGGGTTATAATAGGGTCTTTCCTTTTTTAATTACCCTCTTTTTTTTGATTCACCCCTTGCACTCTGAAGTTGTTTTAAGTTTAAAAAATAGAGATGTTATTTTGAGTTTTATCGGATGTTTATTAGCCTTTAAATTTTACATGAAGTTTATTGAAAGCAATAAATATTACGATCTTTTTTTTGGCGCTTTTTTCATTCTTTTTGCTCTGATG
>Ga0114969_10001794_pt1 | contig 18002 bp, 13 predicted proteins | sample M_130807_MF_Meta_FD_87316 | JGI IMG/M metagenome (GOLD analysis project Ga0114969, IMG submission 87316) | Freshwater microbial communities from Lake Montjoie, Canada to study carbon cycling - M_130807_MF_MetaG | ecosystem: Environmental > Aquatic > Freshwater > Lake | place: Lake Montjoie...
AGAGCCTGTGCCGATGAGAACCCCAAGGAGAGCACCTCGTGAGAATGTCACATATTAATTTTAATCATCTGTATTACTTCTGGCAGGTTTGTAAGGCGGGATCGGTGGTGGGTGCTGCGGAGGCACTGTTTCTGACCCCACAGACCATTACCGGCCAAATCAAGGCGTTGGAAGAGCGGCTCAATGGCAAATTGTTCAAGCGCCAAGGACGCGGGCTGGTGCCTTCCGAACTGGGGCAACTGGTTTTCCGCTATGCCGATAAAATGTTTATGCTCAGCCAGGAAATGCTGGATATCGTCAACTATCGCAAAGAGTCCAATCTGCTGTTTGATGTTGGTGTAGCGGACGCTCTATCCAAACGCCTGGTCAGCCAGGTATTGGAAACGGCAGTGGTGGATAACGAGCAAATTCATCTGCGCTGTTTTGAATCAACGCATGAGATGCTGCTTGAGCAACTGAGCCAACACAAGTTGGATATGATCCTGTCGGATTGCCCGGTGGACTCCAGCCAGCAGGAAGGGTTGTTCTCACTGAAGTTGGGGGAGTGTGGTATCAGCTTCTTCTGCCGCCAACCGGCACCGGATTTGCCATTCCCAGCCTGTCTGGAGCAACGGCGTTTACTGATCCCTGGCCGGCGTTCGATGCTGGGGCGTAAACTGCTCAACTGGTTTAATACTCAGGGTATTAAAGTTGAAATACTCGGGGAGTTTGACGATGCGGCATTGATGAAGGCATTTGGCTTGTATCACAACGCGATCTTCGTCGCCCCAACGCTGTATGCGCAGGATACCTATAGCGATGATGAGGTGGTGGAGATTGGGCGGATCGACAGCGTGCAAGAAGAGTATTACATCATCTTTGCTGAACGTATGATCCAGCATCCGGCGGTACAGCGGGTGTGCAACAAAGACTTCTCGGCGCTGTTTGCTCTCTAGCAGCAGATTGCAGATGTAAAAAAACCGGCCGAAGCCGGTTTTTTTAACAAGCAGACAACGTAAGGCTTATTGCATTGCGTTGATACGCGCAGTCAGGTTTGACTTATGGCGTGCTGCTTTGTTTTTGTGGATCAGGCCTTTAGAAGCCTGGCGATCCACAAGTGGTTGCATTACGAGGAATGCGTTTTGTGCTGCTTCTTTGTCGCCAGCTGCGATAGCCGCGTCTACCTTCTTAATGAAGGTACGCACCATTGAGCGACGGCTAGCGTTATGCTTGCGGCGTTTCTCAGACTGTACGGCGCGTTTCTTAGCTGATTTGATATTAGCCAAGGTCCAACTCCCAAATATATCTATTGAGGACAATTCAAAGGCCGAGGAATATGCCCTTTTAGCCTTCGTTTGTCAATGGATTTGTGCAAATAAGCGCCGTTTGTACGGGCGGCACTTGCTACGTTGTGATGGCGCAGGATTTTACCAGCTTCGGCCATGGGAATACAGTGTTTCGCGAGAAAAATCGCCATGTGATTTGCATCACACTCTGCAAGCGGCTGGTGGTAATGGATTATCCCCCGTCTTTCAAGCTGCTGCCAGAAGGCCAGCTTGATATCAGTCGGCTAATATACCACGCATTGGGCCGGATAATCGGGGTAGTTAAGGCGATTTTCCTCGGGTATGGTATGACTATTACATCAAAGGAAACAATCGCCGGTTAACCTTAACCGCTGTACAAGGTATAATCCGCCGATTTCCACTGTTTTGAGCCAGCTATGCAGCTAATTCGCGGCATCCACAATATCCGGGCGCGCCACCATGGTTGCGTGCTTACAATCGGCAACTTTGACGGCATACACCGCGGTCACAAGGCGCTGCTGGAGCAGTTGAAACATGAGGGGCAACGCCTCGGGCTGCCGGTAATCGTCATGATCTTTGAGCCGCAGCCGCTGGAACTGTTTGCAGCTGACAAGGCCCCAGCACGTCTCACGCGCTTGCGTGACAAGGCTAAATATCTGGCGCAGGCCGGGGTGGATTACCTGCTGTGTGTCAAGTTTGATCCCCGTTTTGCCGCCAATACCGCACAGGCGTTTGTTGCCGAACTGCTGGTAGAAAAACTGGGCGTGCAATTTCTGATGGTGGGAGATGATTTTCGCTTTGGTGCTGGCCGCGTAGGTGATTTCACCCTGTTGCAGAAAGCCGGGGAAGAGTACGATTTTGCGGTGGTCCGCACGCCAACCTTCCGTGAAGGAGAGCTGCGTATCAGCAGCACAGCGATTCGTAATGCGCTGCGTGATGACGATCTGCCGTTGGCCGAAACGTTGCTTGGCCATCCGTACAGTATCTCAGGCCGTGTGATACATGGCGATGAACTGGGGCGCACCATCGGTTTCCCCACTGCTAACCTGCCGCTCAAGCGCCTGGTGGCACCGGTGAAAGGGGTTTATGCGGTTGATGTTTATGGCCTTGGTCCTGAGCCTCTGCCGGGCGTAGCTAATATTGGCACGCGGCCAACCGTGGCTGGCGTGCGTCAGCAACTGGAAGTCCATCTGCTGGATATCACGATGGATCTTTACGGGCGCCATTTAGACGTGGTGCTCCGCGCAAAATTGCGCAATGAACAGCGTTTTGCTTCGCTCGATGCGCTGAAGCAGCAAATCGCCAACGATGTGGTGACGGCCCGAAAATTCTTCGGGCTACAGACACCGATTTAATGTCTATACCCTAAATAATTCGAGTTGCAGGAAGGCGGCAACGCAGTGAATCCCCAGGAGCTTACATGAGTAAGTGACTGGGGTGAGCGAGGAAAGCCAACGCACCTGCAACTTGAAGTATGACGGGTATATAGCCGAAAACGGAACCGAGAATCTAATGAGTGACTATAAGAATACCCTGAACTTGCCGGAAACAGGGTTCCCGATGCGTGGCGATCTCGCCAAGCGCGAACCTGGCATGCTGGCACATTGGTATGAGCAGGATCTGTACGGGATTATTCGTGCTGCCAAGAAGGGCAAGAAATCCTTTATTCTGCATGACGGCCCTCCGTATGCGAATGGCAGCCTGCATATTGGTCACTCCGTTAACAAGATTCTTAAAGACATTATTATCAAGTCCAAAGGGATGGCCGGTTTTGACTCGCCTTACGTACCCGGCTGGGACTGCCACGGCCTGCCGATCGAACTGAAGGTTGAGCAACTGCATGGCAAACCGGGCGAGAAACTGACTCCGGCAGAGTTCCGCCAGAAATGCCGTGAGTATGCGGCCGAACAGATCGAAGGCCAGAAGAAAGACTTTATCCGTATGGGGATCTTGGGCGACTGGGAACACCCGTACCTGACCATGGACTTCAAAACCGAAGCCAATATCATTCGCGCGCTGGGCAAGATCATCAGCAACGGCCATCTGTTAAAAGGTGCCAAGCCGGTGCACTGGTGTACCGACTGCGGTTCATCGCTGGCAGAAGCGGAAGTGGAGTATTACGACAAAGCGTCTCCGTCGATCGACGTGGCGTTCCACGCGGTGGATGCGGCGGCGGTTGCGGCTAAATTTGGCGTGCACAGCGTTGATGGCCCGATCTCTCTGGTGATCTGGACCACGACCCCTTGGACTCTGCCCGCCAACCGCGCGATCTCGCTGAATCCGGAATTTGGCTACCAGCTGGTGCAGGTTGAAGGCCAGTGCCTGATCCTGGCTGCGGACCTGGTTGAAAGCGTGATGAAGCGCGTCGGTATTACCAGTTGGGCCGTGTTGGGCGACTGTAAAGGTGCCGATCTGGAATTGATGCGCTTCACGCATCCGTTTATGGGCTTTGATGTGCCTGCGATCCTGGGCGATCACGTCACGCTGGACGCCGGTACCGGTGCGGTGCACACCGCGCCAGGGCACGGCCCGGACGACTTTGTGATCGGCCAGAAATACGGTCTGGAAGTGGCTAACCCGGTTGGCCCGAACGGTTGCTATCTGCCGGGGACCTACCCGTCACTGGATGGCAAATTTGTATTCAAGGCTAACGATCTGATAGTTGAGCTGCTGCGCGAAAAAGGCGGGCTGCTGCACGTTGAGAAATTGCTGCATAGCTACCCGTGCTGCTGGCGCCACAAAACGCCGATCATCTTCCGTGCCACGCCACAGTGGTTCATCAGCATGGAGCAAAAGGGCCTGCGTCAGCAGTCGTTGGCCGAGATCAAAGGCGTGAAATGGATCCCGGATTGGGGCCAGGCACGTATCGAAATGATGGTGGCAAACCGCCCAGACTGGTGTATCTCGCGCCAGCGTACCTGGGGCGTGCCAATGTCACTGTTCGTGCACAAAGATACCGAGCAACTTCACCCGCGCAGCGTCGAGCTGATGGAAGAAGTGGCGAAGCGCGTTGAGCAGGAGGGTATTCAGGCGTGGTGGGATCTGGACGCCGCCGATATCCTCGGCGCTGAAGCGGCTGACTACGTGAAAGTGCCAGACACGCTGGACGTATGGTTTGACTCTGGTTCAACCCATTCTTCGGTCGTGGATGTGCGCCCTGAGTTCAACGGCCACGGGGCCGACATGTATCTGGAAGGCTCTGACCAACATCGCGGCTGGTTTATGTCATCGTTGATGATCTCGACCGCTATGAAGGGGAAAGCGCCTTATAAAGAAGTGCTGACCCACGGTTTCACCGTGGATGGCCAGGGCCGCAAGATGTCCAAATCCATCGGCAACACCGTCAGCCCGCAGGACGTGATGAACAAGCTGGGTGGCGACATCCTGCGCTTGTGGGTGGCTTCTACCGATTATACCGGTGAGATTGCGGTTTCTGACGAAATCCTCAAGCGTGCAGCCGACTCCTATCGCCGCATCCGCAATACCGCGCGTTTCCTGCTGGCTAACCTGAACGGGTTTGAGCCAAGCACCGACTGCGTGGCTCCAGATGAGATGGTGGTGCTGGATCGCTGGGCGGTTGGCCGTGCATTGGCGGCGCAGCAGGATATCGAACAGGCATATGCCAACTATGATTTCCATGAAGTGGTGCAGCGCCTGATGCAGTTCTGCTCGGTTGAAATGGGCTCCTTCTATCTGGATATCATCAAAGATCGCCAGTACACCGCGAAGGGCGACAGTATCGCTCGCCGTAGCTGCCAGACTGCGCTGTTCCACATTGCAGAAGCGATGGTGCGCTGGATGGCGCCAATTATGTCCTTCACCGCCGACGAAATCTGGGCCTTCCTGCCAGGCAAGCGCGCGCAGTTCGTATTCACTGAAGAGTGGTACGGCAGCCTGTTCGGGCTGGCCGAAGGCGAAGGCATGAACGATGGTTTCTGGGACGATCTGCTGAAAGTGCGTGGTGAAGTCAACAAGGTGCTGGAGCAGGCGCGTGCGGATAAGCGCATTGGCGGCTCGTTGGAAGCTGCAGTCACTCTGTATGCGGATAACGATTTGGCTGCACGCCTGAATAGCCTGCAGGATGAACTGCGTTTTGTGCTGTTGACCTCGGCTGCCACGGTGGCACCACTGGCCGATGCTCCGGCGGATGCGCAGCCAAGCGAACTGCTGAAAGGGCTGAAAATTGCGTTCAGCACCGCGGCTGGTGAGAAATGCCCACGTTGCTGGCATTACACCACCGATATCGGCCAGGTGGCGGAACATGCGGAGCTCTGTGGCCGCTGTGTCACCAACGTCGCCGGTGACGGTGAAAAGCGTAACTTTGCCTGATAACTGAATGCCTGAAAAATGAGTGCCTGATGAGTAGACCGATAAGTTCGACCGGCTTGCGCTGGCTTTGGCTGGTAGTGGTGGTGTTGGCGCTGGATCTTGCCAGCAAACAGTGGATCCTGAATAACTTCGTGCTGGGCCAGACCCAGCCGTTGTTCCCGTCATTCAACCTGTACTACGCGCGTAACTACGGCGCGGCGTTCAGTTTCCTGGCGGATCACGGTGGTTGGCAACGCTGGTTCTTTGCCGGTATTGCTATCGCGATCGTGGCGGTACTGCTGGTGATGATGTATCGCAACAGTGCGCAGCAGAAGCTGAGCAATATCGCCTATGCCCTGATTATTGTTGGCGCGCTTGGCAACCTGTTTGATCGCCTGTGGCATGGTTTTGTCGTGGATTTTATCGATTTCTACGTCGGTAACTGGCACTACCCGACCTTCAACCTGGCAGACAGCTTTATCTGCGTCGGGGCAGCCATGATTGTGCTGGAGGGTTTTCTGCCAGCGAAGAAAAGCGTGAAGAGCGAAGGTAAGTAATATGATGGCTCAGGTTAATAGCAACAGCGCGGTACTGGTGCATTTTACGCTGAAACTGGCGGACGGTTCGACCGCAGAATCCACCCGCGGTAATGGCAAGCCGGCGCTGTTCCGCTTGGGTGATGGCAGCTTGTCAGCCCCACTGGAGCAGCAATTGCTGGGCTTGCGGGCCGGTGACAAATGCGTCTTCACCCTGCAACCGGAAGCGGCATTCGGCACAGAGAACCCGGATCTGATCCAGTTCTTCTCGCGCCGTGACTTTGCTGAAACTGGCGTGCCGGACGTAGGAACCATCATGCTGTTTACCGCCATTGATGGCAGTGAAATGCCGGGCGTCGTGCGTGAAGTGGCGGAAGATTCCATCACCGTTGATTTTAACCATCCGTTGGCGGGCCACCCGGTCACCTTCGATATTGAAGTGCTGGAGATCGACCCGCAGCCGCAGCAGGAGGACACGCATGCAAATATTGCTGGCTAACCCACGCGGTTTTTGTGCCGGGGTTGATCGTGCGATCAGCATTGTGGAGCGTGCGCTGGAGATTTACGGCGCACCGATCTATGTGCGCCACGAAGTGGTGCACAACCGCTATGTGGTAGACAGCCTGCGCGAACGTGGTACGGTGTTTATTGAAGAGATCTCGGAAGTGCCGGACGGCTCGATCCTGATCTTCTCTGCGCACGGGGTTTCTCAGGCGGTACGCGCCGAAGCGAAAGCGCGCGAACTGACCATGTTGTTCGATGCCACCTGCCCACTGGTGACCAAAGTGCATATGGAAGTAGCCCGTGCCAGCCGTAAGGGCACGGAGGCGATTCTGATTGGTCATGCCGGGCACCCGGAAGTAGAAGGCACCATGGGCCAGCACAGTAACCCGAAAGGGGGCATGTACCTGGTGGAGTCGCCGGAGGATGTCCGCAAGTTGCAGGTAAAGAACGAAGGTAACCTGTGCTTTATGACGCAGACCACGTTGTCGGTGGATGATACCTCCGAGGTGATCGATGCGCTGCGCAAGCGGTTCCCGAACATCATCGGGCCGCGCAAAGACGACATCTGCTACGCCACCACCAACCGCCAGGAAGCGGTGCGTAATCTGGCGGGGGATGCTGATGTGGTGCTGGTGGTGGGGTCAAAAAACTCCTCCAACTCCAACCGTCTGGCCGAACTGGCGCAGCGCGTGGGTAATCCGGCTTATCTGATCGATTCTGCGGCAGATATCCAGGAGTTTTGGCTGAAAGATGCCGCTACCATCGGCGTGACCGCAGGTGCTTCTGCACCAGACGTGCTGGTTCAGGACGTGATCAGCCGCTTGAAAGTGCTGGGCGGTCTGGAAGTTCATGAAGTCAGCGGTCGTGAAGAGAATATCGTGTTTGAAGTGCCGAAAGAGCTGCGGGTAGATATCAAGCAGGTCGATTAGGCCGCTACATAGCGCGTCAACAACGGGAAGCCAATGGCTTCCCGTTTTTCGTTAGGGTCTGCAATACCCAAGACATTTCAAGTTATAGAGCTTATCAAGCGCCATTCGTGGCGCTTTTTTTATCTGCGCTATCCCTGCTCAAACTGCCGCTAAACCGACGATACAGGTTCTGCTACCGGCCACACTACCCCAACCGAGTGAACACTTATCGTTCGCTGCGTACATTCGTTTAAGCAGTGTGGCGCTGTAGCTAGCACCCAGGGAGTGGGATAGCGGCGTACCTGCAGAGGGGGGTGATTAAGTGGTGGTTAACCGCTGAAAGCACGTTATCAGCCCGGCATTGCCCGGGTTTTTTGAACCTGGCGTATGGCGATAACCTTCTATCCACAACGATGAAATTTAACGAAATGATGAGGATTACCATGAAAAAGATAGCGATTTATTCATTTGTAACAGGGGTTCTGGCATCAAGCGGCGCGTTTGCTGCCAGTGACAGTATTGTAGCAACGTCGGCCCCACCTCAGTATGAGGCCCCCAGCAAACAGGCCAGGGCGCTGTTCGCGGGTGATACCACAACCTATGTAAAATGTGTCTACAAAGTGGGCGGCCAGGATGACAGCAATCCAACCTCATCTTGGCTATGGGCGAAAGTGGGTAGCAACTATGCGAAGCTGAAAGGGTATTGGTACAACTCAATGCCGCTGGCAAACATGTTCTATACCGAAGCACCCTATGCGGAGGTGATGAACTTGTGCACCAGCACTCTGGCGTCCGCAGGCGTCAGCTCCACTATTGTTATCCCTTATGCCTCTGATTACACCCTGTCCTATTACTATGTGATTTGGAATCAAGGGGCTAACCAGCCGGTTGTCAACGTTGGCGGCAGGGGGCTTGACCGTATGGTGGTGTTTGGCGACAGTCTGAGCGATACCATCAACGTCTATAACGGCTCATACGGTACCGTGCCGAATAGTAAATCTTGGCTATTGGGCCACTTCTCTAATGGCAAGCTTTGGCATGAATACCTTTCTACGGCCTTGAATCTGCCAAGCTATGTGTGGGCGACCGGCAACGCGGAGAGTGGAGAGAAACCGTTCTTTAACGGATTCGGTAAGCAGATGGATTCGTTCAGGGATTATCATGCTCACGCTAAAGGTTACGATCTTGGCAAGACGCTGTTTACCGTATTGTTTGGCGGGAATGACTTTGTAACGGGCGGAAAAAGTGCCGACGAGGTTATTGCTCAATACACAACACAGCTGAATCGCCTGGCCCAATTAGGGGCAAAGCAGGTAGCGGTGTTCCGGCTGCCAGATTTTTCAGTGATACCTAACGTTGCCAAGTGGACGGACGCTGATAAGGCTAAGCTGAAAGAGAATAGCGTTCAGTTTAATGACAAGGTCGAGAAGCTTATCGCTAAGCTGAACGCCGAATATCCTCAAACGACGTTTTATACGCTGAAGCTGGATGAGGCTTTTAAACAGGTGTTGGAAAACAGCGGCCAATACGGTTTTGTGAATAAGACGGACACCTGCCTGGATGTTTCCCAAAGTGGCTACAGCTATGCCGTGGGGGGCGCAGCGAAAGCGGCATGTAAGAGCAGCAATGCGGCGTTTGTATTCTGGGACAATATGCACCCCACCACTAAAACGCACGGATTGTTGGCTGAGCTGTTAAAAGCTGAGGTGGTGCGGGGGCTTGCGGCTCCATAACCTATCGCCGAGCTTAGCTGATTTTTAGATTGGCATAACCCACCCGCCTTATTGGCGGGTTTTTAATGGTGTATCCGTCCGGTGGTCCAGCCTCCCGTGCCGATCTTTTTTCTGCATAGAAACTGCATAATTATGTAAATTCATGCGCGCGTTCTTGCTTGTCTGATTGTTAATCAATTGATAGCGTTACTGATAAAAGCATCGGGATAACATAATATTCTAATTCTGCATGAAATCCTCTGGCGGTGATCAGGCAGGGCAGTTACTCTGAACCTTATGCTCGTCATAGGGGCACCAAAATCAAGAAGAGAGAAAAGTATGACTGATTCACAGATCCGCATCGCGATTGCGGGTTCCGGTGGCCGCATGGGGCGTCAATTGATTCAGGCGGTGCAGCAGGCGCAGGGCGTGGTGTTGGGGGCGGCTTTGGAGCGCCCAGGATCAAGCCTGGTGGGAACCGATGCCGGTGAACTGGCAGGTGTTGGGGCGTTGGGTGTCACCGTCAGCGACAGCCTGGATAGCGTGGCTAATGATTTCGATATTCTGATCGATTTCACTCGTCCAGAAGGCACCTTGGCACATCTGGCGTTCTGCGTGGCACATAAAAAAGGCATGGTCATTGGCACCACCGGTTTTGATGATGCTGGTAAAGCGGCGATCGGCGATGCTGCACAACATATCGGCATCGTGTTCGCGGCCAACTTCAGCGTTGGTGTCAACGTGATGCTCAAACTGTTAGAAAAAGCCGCCAAGGTGATGGGCGACTATACCGATATTGAAATTGTCGAAGCGCATCATCGTCATAAAGTGGATGCTCCTTCCGGCACTGCGCTGGCAATGGGCGAAGCCATCGCCGGGGCGTTGGGGCGTGATTTGAAAGAGTGCGCGGTTTACCAACGCGTTGGCTATACCGGTGAACGCGATCCGAAGAGCATCGGCTTTGCTACTATTCGCGCCGGGGATATCGTGGGCGAGCACACCGCCATGTTTGCCGATATTGGCGAGCGGATAGAAATTACGCACAAAGCATCTAGCCGCATGACTTTTGCCAATGGTGCGGTGCGCGCAGCATCCTGGATCACCAAGCAGCAAAAAGGGCTGTTTGATATGCGTGATGTCCTTGGTTTAGAGCAGTTATAATGTTTTGCATGCCATCGTGATGTGGTTGTATTGATCATAGTGCTATGATAATCGGACAATAATTTCATTGTCCTTTTTTTTAACCATAAAAATAGGGCTTACGTTCAATATCTATGATGTATGGCCTTTTTAAATCAGTTATCTTTTGCTTTACCTCCTTTTTCTCTCTTCATTTGTTCATTGGGGCTCTGTTTTAGCGGTCATCATGGATTTTCTGTGTCATTGTGTCTCGCAACCGTTTACTAGCCCGAGTTTCCGTATGTTTTTATCGGTGTGAAGCCCATAAAACCGTGAGAACAGCAAAAATACGATAAAAAATGGCGCTTTGAGTAGACAAGTCAGATGCTCATCATTAAAATGCGCCCAATTTGCCAAAAATTAGCCATGATGGTGGTTTTTGCATTGATTTAGGCGGTGAAATCTGAATTAATATGCAAATATTATGATTGATTATTCCTTGGAGGGTGTTTTGATTAAGTCAGCGCTATTGGTTCTGGAAGACGGAACCCAATTCCACGGTCGGGCCATCGGGGCAGAAGGTACGGCAGTGGGGGAAGTGGTCTTCAATACGTCGATGACCGGTTATCAAGAAATCCTCACTGATCCTTCCTATTCCCGCCAGATCGTTACTCTTACTTATCCTCATATCGGCAATGTCGGCACCAATGCTTCCGACGAAGAATCCTCCGCTGTTCACGCTCAAGGCCTCGTCATTCGTGACCTCCCACTGATTGCCAGCAACTATCGCAACGAAGAAGGTCTTGCCGAGTACCTCAAGCGCAACAACATCGTGGCGATTGCCGATATCGATACCCGTAAATTGACCCGTCTGCTGCGCGAAAAGGGCGCACAAAACGGCTGTATCATTGCCGGTGATGTCACTAATGCTGAATTGGCGCTACAAAAAGCCAAAGCCTTCCCTGGCCTGAAAGGCATGGATCTGGCGAAAGAAGTCACCACCAAAGAAGCTTACGCCTGGCAGCAGGGCAGTTGGACCTTGGAAGGCGATCTGCCAGAGGCTAAAACAGCGAGCGAACTGCCCTACCACGTGGTGGCCTATGACTACGGCGCCAAGCGCAACATCTTGCGTATGCTGGTGGATCGCGGCTGCCGCCTGACGGTGGTGCCTGCGCAAACCCCTGCCGCTGACGTGCTGAAAATGAATCCAGACGGCATTTTCCTGTCCAACGGCCCGGGTGACCCGGAGCCGTGCGATTATGCGATTACCGCCATCAAACAGTTCCTGGAAACCGACATTCCGGTATTCGGCATCTGCCTGGGCCACCAACTGTTGGCGCTCGCCAGCGGTGCGAAGACCGTGAAGATGAAGCTCGGCCATCACGGTGGTAACCACCCGGTCAAAGATCTGGATAACAACACCGTGATGATCACCGCGCAGAACCACGGCTTTGCGGTGGATGAAAATCATCTGCCCGCTACGCTGCGCGTCACACACAAATCCCTGTTCGACCACACGGTGCAAGGGATCCACCGCACCGACAAAGCGGCGTTCAGCTTCCAGGGGCACCCGGAGGCCAGCCCAGGCCCGCACGATGCAGCGCCGCTGTTCGATCACTTTATCGAACTGATTGAGACTTACCGTTCCAACGCCAAATAATCAGGAGCCATAACAGCCATGCCAAAACGTACAGATATAAAAAGCATCCTGATCCTCGGCGCTGGCCCGATCGTTATCGGCCAGGCGTGTGAGTTCGACTACTCCGGTGCCCAGGCGTGTAAGGCGCTGCGTGAAGAGGGTTACCGCGTTATTCTGGTCAACTCCAACCCGGCAACCATCATGACCGACCCGGAAATGGCCGATGCGACCTACATCGAGCCTATTCATTGGGAAGTGGTGCGTAAAATTATCGAAAAAGAGCGCCCGGATGCGGTGCTGCCGACCATGGGTGGCCAGACGGCGCTGAACTGTGCGCTGGAATTGGAGCGCCAGGGCGTGCTGGCCGAGTTCGGCGTGACCATGATTGGTGCCACGGCCGATGCCATCGACAAAGCGGAAGATCGCCGCCGTTTCGACATCGCCATGAAGAAAATCGGCCTGGATACCGCGCGTTCCGGCATTGCCCATAATATGGAAGAAGCGCTGGCGGTGGCCGCAGACGTTGGCTTCCCATGCATTATCCGCCCATCGTTCACCATGGGCGGCACCGGTGGGGGTATCGCTTACAACCGCGAAGAGTTTGAAGAGATCTGCGAGCGCGGTCTGGATCTGTCGCCGACCAAAGAGCTGCTGATTGATGAATCGCTGATCGGTTGGAAAGAGTATGAAATGGAAGTGGTGCGCGATAAGAACGACAACTGCATTATTGTCTGTTCCATCGAAAACATCGACGCGATGGGCATCCACACCGGCGACTCCATCACCGTCGCCCCGGCACAGACGCTGACCGACAAAGAATACCAAATCATGCGTAACGCCTCGATGGCGGTGCTGCGTGAAATCGGCGTCGAAACCGGCGGCTCCAACGTGCAGTTCTCGGTAAACCCGAAAACTGGCCGCCTGATCGTGATCGAAATGAACCCGCGCGTATCCCGCTCTTCGGCGCTGGCGTCGAAAGCCACCGGTTTCCCGATTGCCAAGATTGCCGCCAAGCTGGCGGTGGGTTACACCCTCGACGAACTGATGAACGATATCACCGGTGGCCGTACTCCGGCGTCCTTTGAGCCGTCCATCGACTACGTGGTGACCAAGATCCCTCGTTTCAACTTCGAGAAATTTGCCGGTGCTAACGATCGCCTGACCACCCAGATGAAATCGGTCGGTGAAGTGATGGCAATTGGCCGTACCCAGCAGGAATCCTTGCAGAAAGCGCTGCGTGGCCTGGAAGTGGGCGCGACCGGTTTTGATCCGAAAGTGAGCCTCGACGATCCAGAAGCGCTGACCAAGATCCGCCGCGAACTGAAGGAAGCCGGTTGTGATCGCATCTGGTATATCGCTGACGCTTTCCGCGCCGGTATGTCTATCGATGGCGTGTTCAACCTGACCAATATTGACCGTTGGTTCCTGGTGCAGATCGAAGAACTGGTGCGTTTGGAAGAGCGGGTGGCCGAAACGGGCATCAACAGCCTGAACGCCGAGTTCCTGCGCACGCTGAAGCGTAAAGGTTTTGCCGATGCACGCTTGGCTACGCTGGTGGGCGTTTCCGAAAACGAAATCCGCAAGCTGCGCCACAGCTTTAACCTGCACCCGGTCTACAAACGTGTGGATACCTGCGCGGCTGAATTCGCTACCGACACCGCTTACATGTATTCCACCTATGAAGAAGAGTGCGAATCCAACCCAACCAACGATCGTCCGAAAGTGATGGTGCTGGGCGGTGGCCCGAACCGTATCGGCCAGGGTATCGAATTCGACTACTGCTGCGTGCATGCCTCGCTGGCGCTGCGTGAAGACGGTTACGAGACCATCATGGTCAACTGTAACCCGGAAACCGTGTCTACCGACTACGACACCTCGGATCGCCTGTACTTCGAACCGGTGACGCTGGAAGATGTGTTGGAAATCGTGCGTATCGAGAAGCCAAAAGGTGTGATCGTGCAGTACGGTGGCCAGACTCCGCTGAAGCTGGCGCGTGAGCTGGAAGCCGCAGGCGTGCCGATTATCGGTACCAGCCCGGATGCGATCGACCGTGCCGAAGACCGCGAACGTTTCCAACAGGCGGTTAACCGCCTGGGCCTGAAGCAACCGGCTAACGCCACGGTAGCCACCATTGATCAGGCGGTAGAAAAAGCCACTGGGCTCGGCTATCCGCTGGTGGTGCGTCCATCTTATGTGTTGGGTGGCCGTGCGATGGAGATCGTTTACGACGAAGTCGACCTGCGCCGTTACTTCCAAAACGCGGTCAGCGTGTCCAACGATGCCCCGGTGTTGCTGGATCGTTTCCTGGATGATGCGATAGAAGTTGACGTTGATGCCATCTGCGACGGCGAACGCGTGCTGATTGGCGGCATCATGGAGCACATCGAACAGGCTGGCGTGCACTCCGGTGACTCCGCGTGTTCATTGCCGGCTTACACCCTGAGCAAAGAGATCCAGGACGTGATGCGTCAGCAGGTTGAAAAGCTGGCGTTTGAGCTACAGGTGCGCGGTTTGATGAACGTGCAGTTTGCGGTGAAAAACAACGAAGTCTACCTGATCGAAGTGAACCCGCGTGCGGCACGCACCGTACCGTTCGTCTCCAAAGCCACCGGCGTGCCGCTGGCAAAAGTGGCGGCGCGCGTGATGGTTGGCCAGTCACTGGCTGAGCAGGGCGTGACTGAAGAAATTATCCCGCCGTACTACTCGGTGAAAGAAGTGGTGCTGCCGTTCAACAAATTCCCAGGCGTTGACCCGATCCTCGGGCCAGAAATGCGCTCGACCGGTGAAGTAATGGGTGTTGGCCGCACCTTCGCCGAAGCCTTCTCCAAAGCGATGCTGGGTAGTAACTCCGGGATGAAGAAACAGGGTCGTGCGCTGCTGTCGGTGCGCGAAGGTGACAAAGCCCGCGTGGTGGATTTGGCCGCCAGCCTGCTGAAGCAGGGCTTCGAACTGGATGCGACTCACGGTACCGCAGTGGTGCTGGGTGAAGCGGGGATTAATCCACGCCTGGTTAACAAGGTGCATGAGGGCCGCCCGCACATTCAGGATCGCATCAAGAATGGCGAGTACACCTACATTGTGAACACCACGGCAGGCCGTCAGGCGATTGAAGACTCCAAGCTGATTCGCCGCAGCGCGCTGCAATACAAAGTGCATTACGACACCACGCTGAACGGCGGCTTTGCCACGGCTATGGCGCTGAAGGCGGATCCTACCGAGCAGGTAACTTCGGTACAGGAACTGCACGCGCGTATCGGCAAGTAATCTTTGTATATTCTAGGGCTTGAAACCATAGCGTGGTTGGCTACGGTTTCAAGCCCTGCTGTTATACAGAGGTTTTTCGGAGCAGATCAAAAGCGGAAAAGATGCTCCATGCTTTTCAACAGTTCGAAGTGTTGTTCCTGATTACGCACTGTCAGATGTTGTTTAAGCACCTTCAGCGATGTGAGCTCACGCGTTTGTTGTTCATCTTCAGCGATAAACCCTCGCAGCATTTCTTCATGTTGCATAAGCTTTTTCTCAATGGCTGATTGAGTTTTGGCACCGAATTTAGCCCACACTAAACCTTCTAGCGAGTCCGCATGAGTATTCAAACGGCGATATTCTATTTTTAATTGTTCGACCCGGTTAGAGAGAAGTGAGTTAAGCGCAGGAAGTTCTTTTTCAGCAAAGTCGCCATCGGCATCAACATGCTGTTGATATAGGCTGATGATAGTCCAGATGTCCTGTGTTTTTTTGGCTTGTGCAAGCTGGATCATCAGGTCATGCTTTTCCTGCTTGGCCGACTCATCCATTTCACGATCCGGGTGGAACAGTATGGCTAATTTCTTGTACATGCGGTTAGCGGCTGATGCACTAAACAGTGACTCCATTTTTTGTTGCTGTTCTGCAAAGATCGAGGAGTGATTTTGGTCGTCATCAAAGAATGAAAAATCGTCGTCCTGGTCATCAAAGTGAGGGTTTGTATCATCATCTAACCGTTGCTGCTCCATTTCCGCCTGCATTTTCTCCTGCAATTTGTGCGGATTCTTCATTAGTTCGCTTAATTCTGCGTCTGAGAGGGTATCTATAAATTCAAACTCTTCCTCTAACAATGAGCGCATATGAGCCAGCTCGTCGTCTCCCAATTCAACGTGCTCAGGAATAGCACAAGTCTGTAGGAGTTTTTCTTTTAATTCTTGTATATCTGCTTGTTCTGCAAAGGGATTATCTTGCAGGATATTGATTTCTTCATTAATCCAATCAGTAAGAAGATCACGTTGGCTGTGACTAAGGGATTTTCTTTGCGTAAAAGAGAGCAGTTTTTCTATTTTTAGATAACCCGTCTGCAGGAACTGTTTTTCTATCGGCAAATATTTCTGCTGAAAGCATGCGAGTAAAATCGACTGTTGTTTCTTCAGGTTATCAATATTGAGTTGCTGTTTTCTCACTTCCTGGCAATAACGGTTAAATTGCTGTCGGGGAGTTCGTGGCTGCACTGTCTTAGTTTTTTGTTTGGTAACCTGTTTACTCATAACGTTTCCTTAAATAGGGGTATCTTCCGATTTGCTCAACTCAGGGCGACTTTAATCCCGAGAGCGATCAGCATCCCACCCAATAATTTGTCGACCACTTTTTGCGTTTTCTCCAGCCCACGGCGCACCGGCCCGCTCTGGATCAAAAACACCAGCACCGGCCACCAGATGGCCGAAAGGCCGAAAATAATCCCTGCGTACCACAGCTTTTCGCCAATACCGGAATTGATTTGCAGCACCTGAGTAAACACCGCCAGGAAGAACAGCGTGGCTTTTGGGTTGAGCAGGTTACACAGATAGCCCTGCACAAAGGCGCTTTTCAGGCTGACCTGCTGCTGGGGCAGGCTGCTGATGTTCATTTTGCTGCTACCGTGCGAACGCAGTGCCTGAATGCCCACCCAGATCAGATAGACCGCCCCGGCATATTTCAGCACATTGAACAGCCACGGCGTGGTGGTGATCACCACTGCCAGCCCGGCGACGCAGTAAGACATATGGGTGGCGACGCCACAAATCACGCCGAATGCGGTCATCATTGCAGCCAAACGCCGATAACGGGCGGCATTTTTAATCACCAGAAAGAAATCTGGCCCAGGCGAAAGCATCCCCAGCGTGGCGATACCGGCAACGAATAATGAAGTTTCAAGCATGATGGTGTCTCAGAAGGAAAGGTATAACTGCGCTGATAATAACGCGACTCCCCCTGATGCGCATCAACCTATTGCAGTCATCTTTGGTTATATGATGAACATTCATTCAGGGGAGTGGTTGGGGACTATGAAGCAGGAATTAACCAGTGAAATGCCGGGCGTACACCGGCAGCAGCGTGACATCACACGCCTGTGTATTCAGTGTGCATTGCTGTTATTGCAGCATGGTGCGGAAAGCATGGTGGTGGAGCAGTTATCAACTCGTCTGGGCTTGGCGCTCGGCATGGACAGCGTGGAAAGCTCGATTTCCGCCAATGCCGTGGTGCTGACCACCATCAGTAATGATGCCTGCCTGACGACCACGCGTAAGAACGTCGATCGCGGTATCAATATGCAGATCGTCACCGAGGTTCAGCATATTGTGATCCTCGCCGAGCATCGCCTGGCGGATGCGCAGGATGTGGCAAGGCGCTTTGACAAGATCCGCCCGCTGCGATATCCGCGCGGGCTGGTGGTGCTGATGGTGGCTTTGTCGTGCGGCTGTTTCAGCGTGCTGAATGGCGGTGGCGCGGATGCTTTTGCCGTCACTTTCTTGGCCAGTGGGGTGGCGATGTTTGTGCGCCAGATGCTTACGGCCCGCCATATGAATCCGTTGATTAACTTTTGCCTGACGGCGTTTGTTGCCACGTCGGTTTCCGGCCTACTGCTGCGGCTACCGATGTTCAGCCAGACTTCAAGCGTGGCGATGGCGGCCAGCGTCCTGCTGCTGGTGCCGGGGTTCCCGCTGATTAACGCGGTGGCCGATATGTTCAAGGGCCATGTAAAT
>Ga0114969_10001796_pt1 | contig 17985 bp, 16 predicted proteins | sample M_130807_MF_Meta_FD_87316 | JGI IMG/M metagenome (GOLD analysis project Ga0114969, IMG submission 87316) | Freshwater microbial communities from Lake Montjoie, Canada to study carbon cycling - M_130807_MF_MetaG | ecosystem: Environmental > Aquatic > Freshwater > Lake | place: Lake Montjoie...
ATTTTTATTAGCATCATTATTTAATTACTACCATAATAATACAATAGAATCAATAAGTATATTTATTTTATATATAACATCATTCATTTATCATTATAATGGTGAAAAAACTATAAATATAATAAATAATAATAATATTAAATTAAATTATAAACCAAAAATAATTGATTTATATTGTTGTTGTAGTATAAGTTTAATATGTATATTATTGAGTTTAAAAAACTATAATACAACATTAAACTATAATTTGTATCCTACATTTTTTATATTATTTATTAGTATTATGTATTATTGTGGAATAGCACATACAAATATATTACATGCTATACTAATTCATTTACCTGGATCATTAGCTTGTTTTATATATAATATTAATAATATTTTTTTTATGTCTAAAACTATAACATCACAACTATTAATGATATGGATATCATTAATTATAATTTGTTTTCTTTATTTATTATATTATGATTTTTATTTATCATATAAAATAAAACTATTAAATATAAATATAAAAAACTTAAAAATAGATTATATAAAGAAAGTAAAATAGAAATATAAACTAAATACAAAAAATTATATAAAAGATGAATACTATCCATAGTATCCATACAAATAATAATACACTATCTTGGTTAGAAAAATATCGTCCACAAAAATTAGTTGATTATTATATATCAAAAAAACAGTTAGATGTAGTAAAAGAATGGATAAAAGATTTTAGAGATAAAACAGAAGATGCAAAACCATTTTTAATACTACATGGAAGTGCGGGTATTGGTAAAACAACTCTGGCATATTTAATTTTAGAATATTATAATTATGAAATTATAGAATGTAATGCCAGTGATACACGAACAAAAAAAACTATTCAAGAAACACTCGGACAAATTAGCAAAGTTTCAGTTTGCATGGATGATAATGATAATTTTAAAGAAACAGCTATTTTAATGGATGAAATAGATGGTTTAAATGGAGGTGAATTTAATTCAGTTCAAGAATTAATTGATATCATTACAAAAGATAAAGATACTAAAACAAAAAAAAATATATGTCCTGTTGTATGTACTTGTAATAGTATTAAAAATAAAAAATTACAACTTTTAATGAAATATAGTGTCGTATTACATATTAATAAACCATCAAATAATGATTGTAAAAAATTAATACAAAAAATTAGCACTTTAGAAAAGTTTAGTATTACAGAACAAAAAATAGAAGAAATAGTAGAAAAATCTTTTGGTGATTATAGACAAATTATTATTTTATTATATGAATTTTATAATACGTTGAAAACAAATAAACTACAAAATGAAATACCAAATGATACACCAAATAATACACCAAATGAAATACAAATAAATAATGAAATACCAAATGAAATACAAATAAATAATAAAATATCTTCTTTAAAATTAAATAATTATGAAGATGAGGACGCATTTTTTACAATGATTAAAAAAATAAATAATGAATGTGAAACACCATTAGAAAAAATAAATTATATATTAACAAATTATACTAAATTACAAGATATAGAAACAATAAGTAATGAAGATGCCAATATTTATTATATGAATTTTTATATTAATGTCATACCTATTATTTATGAATTACAATTAAAAAAAAAAAATAATGTATCTAAAGAAGATTTATTATTTTATTATAAAAAATTAATTTCAATATATGATTTATTAAAATCAGCGGATTTAATGAATAATAAAATATTTATAGATAAAGAATGGGAATGTTTAGAATATTTTGAATGTATTGGTATAGCTTTACCACTACAATTACTTTATAATATGAATATTAAACATAGTAAAATAATACATACTTTAAATAATTATTATGTACCTAAATTTATGATACAACATCATTCTCAATATAATTTTATGAGACAAGAACAAACTTTAATTAGAAAAAAAATAAATACAGATTATACATTATCATTTGAAACAGATTTATTTAGTATATATTATTACATTAAAAGATTTAAACATAATAATAAAGAAGACATTGAAAAAACATTATTATTAAAAAAAAAGAGAAAAACAGGTAGCGATACAATGAATCAAAAATATTTAATAAATAGATTATATGAAAGAATAATAGATAAAATTGATGAACTATTATCTTAATTTATCTATAAATTATTTATATCAATATCTTCTAATTCTTCTATATTTTCAAGTTTAAAAGGTTCTAATGGTTTTTTATTCTTACACTCTTCTTCTGTATCTAATCCTTCTATAGTTGCTAAATCTTCCTCTTTCTCTTCTCTTAATAATTCTTCTTTTAATTCTTTTAAATCAATACCTTTTAATTCTGGATAATATATATTTTTGACTTCATTATTTTTTGTTTCAAATGATATTTTTTGTGTTTTAGTATTTATTTTATTTATTATTTTATTTAGTTTAGGACCACTTAGTGTTTTTTTTTGTTTTTTAAACATAGTAGGATTATGTTTTTTTATAAGTTCTTTCATTTTATCTGATATTTTTTTACTAACATATATAAGTTTACCATTATATTGTTTTTCAATAATATCAGATTTGCATAATCCACCCGCTGTTTTTAAGGCAAGACATTTATAAACTTCTTCACGACTTCCTGTTTTTTTAGTGTTTGTGTTTGCATTTGCATTTTCCATTTTTAAATATTTTATTTATAAGAATTACTTATTTAAGAATTACTTACAAATATCAAATATATAACTAAATATAAAAAAACGAATTTATATTTAATATAAAAATATAAACATAAAAAAATATAAACAAATAAAAGTATTTAACTAATTAGCAAATCATTCAATACACAAAGTTTCAATCATTTTAGCACATACTAAATAGGGGTCTAAATTTGCGGCTGGTCTTCTATCTTCTAAATATCCATAGCCTTGTTGTTTTACATTAATTGGTATTCTAATACTTGCTCCTCTATCACAATCACCAAATGTAAAAACATTTATACTTGACGTTTCTTGTTGTCCTGTTAATCTTACTTCATTACCTTCACCATAAACTAACATATGTTCTTGATGTTTATCTTTTAATTTATTAATTGCCTTATAAATATGTTCTATCCCTCCTTCTTTACGCATTAAACTTGTAGAGAAATTAGTATGTCCACCAGAGCCATTCCACTTTATACCAAATGGTTTAGGTGAATATGAAATACATATATCGTGTAATTCGGCAACACGTGATAATATATATCTGGCTACCCAAAGATGGTCAGCTACAATAAATGGCGGACATATACCTATTTGAAATTCCCATTGGCTGGGTGCTACTTCAGAATTTATACCACATATAGATACACCAGCTTCTAAACAAGCTTTCATATGTTCCATTACTATTTTCCTTCCAAAATTTCTATCACTTCCAACAGAACAATAATATTTACCTTGTGAAGACTGACTAATGTCTTCATTCCATTGATATGGAGTTTTACCATATTTATCTAATAGAACATATTCTTGTTCTATACCAAAAAGAGGTTCACACTCTTTAAGTTTGTCTTCTCCTATAGATAATAATGTCTTTAATAATAAATCTCTTTGATTTGTAATATGAGGAGTTCCATCACTATTAAATACTTCACACATACATAATAAATATTTATAAGTTTCACTACTTTTATTAAATGGATCATTAAATAAACTACGAGGAACTAATATTAAATCTGATTTGTGTGTTTCACTTTGTCCAGTACTACTACCATCAACATTCCAAGTTTCAATTATAAATGATTTTACTATTTTATTGGTATTATCATCTTCATCTTGATTTGAATAAGTTGATTTAATAATACGTGTTTTAGACCTTACATTATTATATCCATCTATAAATATATATTCTACAATAATAGATTTTAATTTACTATTATCGTCACTATTAGCAATTATATTATCCATTTTAATAATAAAACTATTAAATAATAAAAAATAGAATTAATTATATTTATAAATAATTATATTTTTAAGTTAATAAAAATAATAAATAAGTTTTTAAAGATAAATAAATTTACTCATCATTTAATAATTCTTCAGCCATAGCAATATTATTCTTTTCTTTATTTTGTTTTGAAACTTTATCTGATGTAATTTTAATTTTCCACATTTCTGACATTACTGATTTTTTACTAATTGCCTCCATTATTTTACCAAAAACTTCTTCATCATTTTTAAGTTCATTATAGATAGCATCTGTAACTGATACTTTATTAAAGCCATTAGCTTTATGAACGACAACAGATTCAAGTTTTTTACCTTGATAAGTTCCACCAAGATTTACATTGCGAATTTGATTTTCACGAAGATAGGTGCTTAGTGATAAACCTAATTGTTTCTTTTTTTGATTACGCGTTTTAATAGCATTAAGTAATAATTTTATTTCTTCTTCTATTTCTAAATATTGATGTAATGCTGTATTAAATCCTTCAATATTTGTAGCAATATTAGTATTAGTATTAGTATTAGTATTATTTTCTTCTATTGAACTATTTTGTGTCGTTTCACTATTACTACTACTATTAGCCATATTAGCCATATTTTGAATACTTTCTTCTATTAAAGTATCTATTTTTTGTTCTACATTATCTATACTATCCATAGTTATACTTTTATATTATTATAATTTTTTATTTTTAAATCTATAAAATTGATTTTTATATTATTATATTTAAAATATTAATATTAAATTAATAATATATTATGTTATAATTTATCTTAAAACAACGCAATTAATATTATTAATTTTATAAATATTTTATAAATATTTTACTATGGAAAATAAATATACTAAGATTACTAAATCAAGTTTAAAAGGTGAAATATTTATTCATACCAGAAAAACTTATATTGCTCTAATAGCAGAAGATATTTTAATACATAAAATAATACCTATTGAATATATAGATAAACAATTATATTTAATAAATTTTAACAAAGGTATAAGTAATAGTATAAGTAATGGTATATTTGATGATACACAAAGATTAAAATATATAAATGATTTATTACTTAAAGAATGTATTAAAGGCACATCAAAAATGATTAGTAATATGTGTTTATAAATAGAAATAGTTCTGGAATACCTTTTTAATTTATAAAAATATAAAATTTAAAAATATATTTATAAGAATATACATAATAAAATATAGAATAAAATATAATATAAAAATAAAAAAAACTTAATACGAATATATTAACATATACATATTATACATAAAATGAATGAAGAAGATAAAAAAAGATTTTTAAGATATAAAAAAGGATACATGCCTACAATAGAAGAAGAAAATGAATTAAATGGTATTAGTAATAAAACTAAAAATACAAATACTAATACTAATACTACAACAAAAATAGGTTTCATTGAAACTATTAATATTAATAAAAATGTATTAGTTAATGACATTATTATAAATAATAGTAAAAAACAAGTAACAAGTAATAAATAATTTAGTAATCTTCTACATATTTTTTTTTAGAATGTAATTTAAAACATTCAAATATACTTGTTTTACCTTTATTAGTATAAAAAATTTCATTTTGTATATTTATTTTATATTTACCTTTTTGTAATGTAATAAATAAATCAATAGTTAGTGGAACAGTATCTAATATTAATATTAATTCTTCTTTTTTATCTTCTGTAATATCAATAATATATTGTATTCTATCTTTAATAAAAGTATTAATAACTTGTAATACAATCATTTTTTTTTCTATTCCAGATAAATAATTATATTTATCTACTAAAATCATTAATATATTTGTTAATGTTCCCATATTTGAAAATATTTTATCTAAGCAATAATGTTTTTTAACAATAATAGTAGTTAATTTATCTATAAGAGAATGAATAATTTGTCCTGGTTTTGCTAAAATGATATCATCAATATCATCATTTTGATTTTTATCATTTTTATTTACGTTTATTTTGGTACAATTTATAATTAAATCAATAAGATTATTTAATGTATTAATAAATAATTTTTTATCAAATAAACATAAATCTAAATCAATAACAATTAAACGATTTAATGCTTTTACAACAATATCTTTTTTTTTATTATCATGTTTTAGTTCTTTATAATTTTCAATAATTTCAATTGCTTTACAAATAATAATAATATAATTATGTCTATTAATAGTTACATATCTACAATAATCTTGTAATTTATTGTATAAAAAATCTATATCATCTATATCATTATTTTTATCATTTTTATTATGTTTATTATGTTTATTATTATTTGTTGTATTATTCAGTAACATAGTAGTATGTTTTTTTACTTTTTTTGTATAACTTATTTCTGAATCTGAATAATTAGAACTTAAATTTAAGGAATTATTAAATGTATTGATTTCTTTAATTTCATTTAAATTAATATTAGTAAATGTAACTTTAGGTGCTATTTCATTTTTATCTTGATTGAAATTACTTATTTTATGTGTAATTTGATTTAAATTATTAATGTCATCTATAGATAAATCAGGTATAACATCTTCAATTTTATTAATACTATAATCATTATTAGTTTGTTCTGTATTTAATGTATGTGTTTGTGTTTGTGGGTTTGATTGTGTTTGTGTTTGTAGTTGCGATTGTGTTTGTGTATGTAATTCTGTAATATTATTAATATTATTTTGAAATTGTTGATAATTATTAATGATAGTATTTTCAGTATTTTCAGTATTGACATCATTATTAATTATTTCATTATTATTAATAATATCATCAATATTAGTAATTACATCAGTATTAATAATTTCATCACTATTAGTAATTACATCATTACCTAATTTTGTTTCAAATAAATGTATTGATTCTGATATAATATCAATATTATTTTGAATATCATTATCATTACTATCATTACTAATATTTATTGTTTCATATTGATTTAAATCATTCATAGTTGTAAAATGAGTATCATCCATTTTACTTTTTACTATTTCCTATTTCTTATTTCCTAATTTCTATTTCCTAATATAATATAATATAAAAAAAAAGTTAAAAATATAAAATTAAGCTATAAGCTAATAAAATTTAAAATTTAAATATTGACATTCATTTAGTTTCATCAATAGCAACAGTAGCAACAGTAGAATTAGCATTTTCAGTAGAATTTATAGATGGTGTTGTTTGAAATACAGGGATAGTATCATTTATATTTGCAAAAATACGCCAATATAATTTAGATGCTGGTAGTTCAAATAAAAATTGTTCTATAATCGTATTTGTAATAGGGGTAGAATTAGATTTATATAATTTATGTAATTCACCACATAATGGTTTTAATGAATATGGAATATCTGGTTTATTAAATGTTTTCTTTACAAAAGAATAATGATATACTTTAAATAAAGTCAATGAATAAGTATGTATTAATGAATAAAACCACATAAACATTTGTTTATAAGTCATTGATACACCTGATACATTAGTATCAAATTCTTTAATAAATTTATGCACGTTTTTCTCTTTTATTAATCTTAAATAGAGAAAGAATAAATTTTTAATATTAGATTGATCTAATGTAATAGGTTTATTACCTTTTAAAGCACATAAATCTTTGTATTTTTGATTTGTAATTTTGGTTCTTTCACCATTTACACCATATAAAATATACCCGTGAAAAAACTTAGATTTATTATTAACAATATATTCTAATTGTTCCAATGTAAAGGTATTTACATCTATTTGTTCTTTTACTTCTGTATTATTAATAGTTGAATTAGAATTAGGACTAATTTTTTCAAAACTTTTAACAATTTTTGGAACATAAAAATTTATATTTACACCATTATTTGTTAAAAATGTCTTATAATTTGCTACTTGAATTTGTGTTACCATATTAGTAGCGAGTGTTTTAAATCCATCATAAATAGATGTATTAATATCAGGGGTATTTTCTATAAATTTAATATTTTTAATAGTATCATATTCAAATTTTGAAAGTGTTTCAGGTTTAAATTGAAATACAGCACATAAAGTATTTGTATTACGTTTCATTGTAGATATAATATTATTTTCAGGATGTTCTATATTAAATACAAGAACAGTATCTTTAATTAAATGATCTGGAATATCATCTAATTTTGTATTATATACACGATTATTTTCTTCAAACATATCTAAAAATGATTTATTACTACCAAATTTACCAGTTCCTAAAACTTTGCGTGTTGAATACATAAATTGTTTATTAAATTTAATTTCTTTTTCTAAATCTATGTCTAAATTTAATCCATCAGTAAATTTAGTTTCTAAATCTTGTATTTCCTTATCCATAGTATTCATAGTATCACTAATCTGAATAGTGGCTGATTGTATGTCAGTTTTGACATATTTATCTTCCTTATTATCATCTTCTTCATATTCATCATCACTTTCATCATTAACTATGGTAATATTATATTTTTTAAGACTTGGATTATAAGTCATCATTGTTCCTTCTGAAAAATAATACAAACGATATTTTTCATTTTTAGTTTCATCAATACTATTATAATTCGTTTCCATATTAGTCTTATCAATAGCATAAGTTTTACAAAACTCATCTAATTTAACTGCTTTAGGGATACCAAGTGAAATAATACGCATAAATCTCAAATCAATTAACATATGACGACATATCATCGTAATAGGGTGTGTACTCTTATAACCTTTAGCAGTCTTTGAATAATACAAAAGTGCTATATAATCATTTGACATACGACGCTTAATACCATAATCATAAAATAATCTGTAAAGGAAATATTGAGGAAAGGGTTGTAAAGGTTTAAATTCTTTTTCCGCAAGTAAATCAGCTGTTTGTTTAATTAATAATTGTTGATGTTCAATATAAACATCTGCCATAAATTTATAAAATTCATCAACCAATTGATTAACAAATGTAAATGAATGTTCTTCTTTAATAGGGACAATTTCGGAACTCATTTTTTAGAAATGAAATAATGAATTAATGAAATAAATTGAGCAATGAAAATAATGAAATAAATTATAAATTTTATAAATGTTATAAATGTTATCTGGTATAATAATTTAAATAAGTATAGTTTTAAATTTCAATTTTTATAATATATTTTTATAATATATATTTACAGAAAAAAGTAGTAATAATAATAATTTATAAACATAATTTATAAATAAAAAAATAATATAGATAATAGAAATGTAGCGTAAATACATTCAGTTATACTTCTATTATTAATAAAATCAATTAATGATTTATAGGATTTATAGAGTTTAGATTTACATTTTATATTTTCGTCTTCATCAAGATTACTTACTATTCTCTTTAGTATAAATAAAGTTGTAAATAATACTAATATGAATATTAAGATATAACTTGAACCAAGTATAGGTATAGTTGCTAAAAATTTATTAATAGGTATAAAAATGTTAATGACAGCAATAATCATTAATAATGAACTAAGCAATTTGCCATTAGATATGTATAAACTTTTTGATAAGGGACATTTCTTTTCTCCTACAGCTGTAATAAATTGAGTAAAATATAAACATAGTAATGTAAAAATAAGACTAAAAATAATACGTAATGTAGTCCATAGAGATAACATTTTGTAAAATATACTATTATACTATAATATTTATTATTAAGATATATATAAATTATGTAAATTATGTAAAATATGTAATTTATTTATAAAATAATAAAAAATAAAATGTAAAATAGAATAATTAAAAATGTGAAAATGTGAAAATAATAAAAAGTATAAATATAAATATAAATACTTTAAACAATTCTTTTCAACTCACTAACAAATTGTTGTGTGCCTTCTAATTCGTTTTGTATTTTATTTAATACTTTGACTATTTGAGTACATCCAGGTTTAATAATTTCAGCAATTAATGTTTCCATATTATCAGTTTCGCCTTGTATAGCAATGATAATATGTTTTTCCAAAGGATGAGGTCTTTTATAACCAATAAATTTTAATTTTCGTTGTTCTTTTGGTAATAAATAATCAGCATATAATAAACATAGATGTGTTTGAATAATATTACCTAAAGTATCATCTTCATTTTTAATAATAATATCATATCCGCCACTTAATTGTTCTGATGCTTTAATTGTAATTATTTCTTCATTTTTATTTACCAAATTAGTGATAAAAGTATTAATTTTTTCTTTAAGAATATCAATAGCACGATGAAATATAATTAATGGAGGAATAACACCAATAGTTTCAATTTTAAATGTAAATACGTTGGCTTCATCTTTATTATTTCTATAAAAGAAACGTGCTTTTTCAGTTAAATCAAAACGACGTGTAAGTTGTTCTTTACTCATAGGTGTAATATTTTCATTTTTAGCATTTTCAAGTTGTTTATCAATATATTCTTTAAGTCCAAGTTGTGCTTTTTCTGGATCAACCGTATTAATATAAGTAGCGCAAGATACAGGACTAAAATGTCCGTTTTCACGACTATTACTAATACAAGCCTTTCCTTCAATATGAAAATTCATAATATCATCTGTTTTCTTTTTAAATGTTTTCCCCATTTCATCTACAACTTCTTGTGTTACTGTTTTTGAAGGCACAAAATATTTAGGTCTCAACTTATCAATAAGTATGTAATCGCCTGTAATTGGATTTGGTGGAAAGAAACTTTTTACTTCATTACGTGTTAAAAACTTATTTGTGGATATACGTTTTATTTGAAAGTGTTCTGATGTAATATTCATAATAGAATTTGTATTATTTGATAACTCAATTATAAATAAATAATCATCAACATCAAATGTTTCAATATTTGCTACGTGAATAGGTATCATTGATAAACGATGTAATACAAATTGATTATGTAATGGCGTATCATTAGCATGAACTGTAATTTGACAAGCTTTATAAGGTTCTGTGCGAAAACCTACTGTTTTTACATCAGAAATCATTAAACGTCTAATCGCATTAGCCATAGATATTTGAATATTAGCAGCTTCAAATTCAACATAATAATTATGCTTATCCCAAGTTTTAGCATAAGGATAACGAATATTTGTAATGTGATTTGCTTTATTATGAATTGCTTTTTTTTGTGTATCACTTTCAAGAGTTGCCATTTTTAGATTTGTTATTTAAACTATATGATTATTTTATATACTATTTACTATTTTATCTACTATTTAATTATATTATTTATTATCAATATTTAATATTATTAATTATAGTATTAAAAATATTTTTAAATCAATTTTTTTTATTGATAATATATATAATTTTTTTTAATTAAATTTGTATAATTTTTTATAATTAAATGTGTATAATTTCTAATATTTCATTCTTTTTAAGATAATAAAGATATATAAACTATTTAATTATTAATAACATCATCCAGAATTATCTAATACAATAATACAATAATCCAACTCTATTATGTCTCAAGGTCCACAAAAGAATTATCTTTTCTATAGTAATCAATGTCAACATTCAAAAAGACTTTTATTACAAATACAAAAAACAAGTATTTTAAATAATTTACAAATGGTAAATATTGATAATCCTCAAGTTCAATTACCTAATTTTGTGCAGTCTGTTCCAACCTTATATTTACCAGGTAAACGTCAAGTATTAACGGATACACATTTATTTCAATGGTTTGATGAAGAATTAAAAAAAGAAAGTGAAAACGCAGGTAAAGTTAAAATGGCTGATATTACAGGAGATGATAGTATTTTACCTTTTCAAATGAGTGAAATGGGAAGTGGTCTTGCTGGTGCTGTTTATTCTTTTATAGAAGAAGAAAAAAATGATTTAATGAACCAAAATTATTCTTTTCTTCAAGATAGAGATATAAATAAAATGCCAGATTTTACAAGATTTGATGCTAAAACTGGTACAAGTCAATCACAAGCAGCAGCAGCAACATCTAAAAAAACTGGTGGGACTACAGATACAGCTTACGACCAAATGATGAAGGCAAGAGGTAATGATATGCAGAAACAAATGCCACAACAAACACCAAATTTTAGTTCACCTTATTAAGTTTTGCCAAAACTTAACTAAAAGCTATAGAGGCTAAAGCCTCTCAGAATTAAAAATATAGTGTAAAATATATATAAAAAAATGTTTCTCTAATATTATGTGTTTTAAGTTTTTATACATATTTTACACTAAATTTTAGTTAAGTTTTTTTTAAAAACTTAGTTTTGGTTAAGTTTTTTCTAAAAACTTAAAAACTTATTTTATTGCGTATCAGATTAACTTTTATTTTCTCTTTTTTAATTAAACTTAAAACTTATTATATTATAATTATATACTAATTATTAATAACTAATAACTAATTACTAATAATTTACAACTTATAACTAATTACAATGGATTATACTTATCTTGATTATTTCAATTATTATCTCAAAGAATACCTTAGTGAACTTGTAAATACATTTCCAGAAACAAGAGAACCTATTCTTGCTAATTACCGTCCTCTTTTAGAAGGTTCAAATGATAAAAATGATATTTATGCGAAATGTTATTATACAAAAATTAATAATTTTTTAACACAAATTGCGAAAAAAGACGAAACCTTATTTCAAACTCCAGGTAAAATATTTATAGAAGGTGTTGATTTTCATTTAATTTGGAACCATACAGATGCTACTAATGAAAATAGAACAGCTATCTGGAAATATCTTCAAATACTTATGATACTTGGACGTAAAATTATACCTAACCATAAAGAAATTGTTGATATGCTTAATAAAGTTTCTAATGGTGATATTATGATACCTGCTAAAGTAGAAAAAACTCTTTCAACTAATGATAAAGATGAGGTTGAAGAAACACCTGGCGTCTTTGGTTTAGGTGATATTGCTTCAAGCTTAGGTGGTCTTAGTAGTTTAGCAAGTGGACTTGGTCTTGGAGGTGGCGGCGGGCTTTCAGGTCTTGGTGATATTGGTAATCTTGTAAATGGTATGAAAGATATGTTTACTAATCCAGATTTTACAAATGCGATGAGCCAATTAGCACAACAATTTGTGCCTCAAGCATCTACCGAAAATAATACATGTGAAGGACAAGAAAACAATGATGACGGTAATACTGAAGACTGTAATGATGAAACACAAGAGCCAAATACACAACCTACACAATCAACTACACAAGAACAAAAACCATCTATGTTTAATAATCCATTATTTAGTGAATTAGCATCAGAGATTGGTAATACTTTTGATTTTGCTGAAATGGAAAAAGAAGGTAAACCACAAAATATTGGTGATGCTTTAAGTCGTTTTATGTCTGGTAATAATCCTGCTAAATTAATGGAACTTGTTGGTAAATTTGGAGGTAAATTACAAAATGAAGTTAAAAATGGTAATATTAATCCTGCTGATTTACTTAAACAAACAATGAGTGCTGCTGGAGGACAACAAAATTTTGAACAAATGATGAATAATCCACAAGTACAAAATAAAATGAACCAAATGAAAGGACAAAACGCAACACGTGATAGATTACGTGCTAAACTTGATAAAAAAAATGCTGAAAAACAAAATCAATCTTAAACATAATAATTTAAAAAATTATTTTTTAATTATTTTTATATGCTAAAACAAAAGTGTATCAAGTGTTTCATTACTACCATTATTATTTTCACTATTATTTTCCCTATTACTATTTTCATCTTTGTCATTTTGCCATTCATTACCAACAAGTGTTTCATTAATATCAGTAAAACTATAGCTACTTTCTATAATATTAGCAAAAGTAAGTTCTTCTGGTTTTAAAAATAATTTACTATTATTCATTTCATTTTGATTCAATGTTTTCATCTTTTCTAATAATTCTAATTCAATATTTTTATCTAATCCGCTATTTGGTTTACTTATTTCTCCTATTCTATTTAATACACTTTCAATGTTTGATAATTTATCAATAATAACTTGTTGATTTTCATCTAATTTTGTAATTCTTTTATTTAAAGCATCATTAGATAAAGTTAATGATTTATCAATATGTTTCAAAGATTGATAAATATCTTTAATAAATGTAAAAATATTTAAATTATTTATATTAGACATTTATATTTATAGGTGTTCCAGAATACTTTATATAAAATAAAGATAGAAAATGATAGAAAATAATAGAAAATAAAGATATAAATGAATACAAATGATATCTGGAAACAGTTTATATTTATATGTATTATTAGTTATATGTATTATTATTTTTAAATAGTATTATTTTTATATATTATTATTTTTATATAATATTTATTTATAAATAATTAATTTTAGATAATTTAGTAAAATTAGTAATCATAGTAGTTACTGTAATACTAATTTTAGATAATTCTTCTACAGTTTTAGCATCAGTTTCATATGTTTTTATTAAATGTTGTATTCCATTTAGTGCTAAAGTCATTTTGTCAATAATAGTTTTAAATTCAAGTTGTATTGTTTCTGGAAGCTTATTTATTTTCATTTGATTTTTTATCATACATGTTTTTATATAAAGTGAATTGTAATATCTTTCAATATTATCAAATAATTTAGTAATAATCATAATAGCATCAGTTCTTTTAACATTATTATAGTATCTCCACAATCCTTGAAACATATAAGGTTCATCTGGTGTAATTATATTATCACTATTTACATATAATTTACAACCTTCTTTCATATTTGATAATCCTTCTAAATTAGTATAAAAATAATCAACAATTGTATCTGGATCTATTTCTTTTGACATTTTATTTATTATTATTTTATTTTATATATTAATTATATATAAATTATAAAATAAAAACTAATTAAAAAGTATATGAAATAAAAAACGAATTAAAAAGTATATGAAATAAAAAACTAATTAAAAAGTATAGAAACTAAAAAATTATTATAAATAATAACAAAATAAATAATTAAAATGTATGTTATATTTGCGTCAGTTATCATTATCATATTTATATTTTTTTGGCAATCTATTTATAATATATTTACAATAGCTATGTCAAAGACTACTAAGACAACAAATTCATTAATTGGTAATTTATGGTTTATATGTTTATTTATAATAAATTTAACAATAGTAGTTTTTATTTATCTCTTTTATAATTACAAATCAACAACAAAAGGTGAAATAGGTTTAGATGGTGAAAAAGGTTTTGATGGAAAATCAGGAGAGATTTGTTTTATTAAATCTGAAAATTGTAATACACAATACTAATACTCAATACTCAATACTCAATACTCAATGACTAATTAGGATTATCACAACCATAACATACATCTGAAACAACATTTTTCTTTACTAATCCTGTTAAATCATAATTAGGACAAGCACTTAATACTTTATTAATTGAATTTTCATATTCCGTTTTTGTAATTAGATTAGCATCCATCATTTTTTGATTATTAAGTAATTTTGATACAAGTTGAGTTTTTTGTTCTTTAGGTATATCTTTTGATTTTTGAATATATGAAATTAATTTATTTAATACATCAATTGGTATAGAAATATTTGTTTGAATACTATTTTTATCTTTTTCTAAACGTTTCATTACACTATCAATATTACGTTTTTGTGTATCAACATAAGTTTGTAATTTATTTTTATTCATTTCTCTATTAACTATAGTTGCTTTATCAACATTCATTTGGATATCTTGTGCCCGTTTGGTAAGTCTTGCTATACTATCACCTTGTGCTTTTAATTTTTCTAAATAAAATATTTCTTCTTGGTCCGCGACTAAATTAGGTGTCATATTAACATCATTTTTAATTTTTTTATTAATATTATAATAATTACGAGCACATTCATCTGCTTTTTCTAAATCATCAACAGCAGAGCATTTTTTTACACAAGCAACGACTTTAGATACTTTACCCTCTGGTAATTGATTTTTATTTGTGCTAATAAATGTTCCTATAAATGGATTAAAATAAAGAGCCCAATACTCATTATTTTTATTATACTCAAATACTTTATCTGAAGAATTCCAATCTCTTATATCTTTAACACAATGTTCTGGAACACAACATACACCATTACCAGCGTCATCTATATTTTTTATGTCATTTAATTGTTTTTGAACATTACAAAAAATATGACCTAATGCTCTATAGCCAATAGGTGGTATTGGCTTATATATTTTTAAAGGTAAATTTTGTATTGAATTATTATTTAATTCACTTTGAAATTTAGCAAAATTGATTGTATTCATTATTTTTGCTTTAACTTGTGTATTATAAGTAGTATTATAATTTATATCATAATTATTTTTGGGTATATTTGATAAAAAATCATTATTAAAACTGGTGATTTGTAATTTTATAATATTAGTACTGAAATTACTGCTACTCCCTCCAACAAATCCTTTAACTATAGGATTACCAATTTTACTCATAAAACTAAAATGCTCTATTGTTTTAGAATTAGATGGAATATCACTAAATGTTTCAGGAATAACAACATTAGCTATATTAAAATTAAAAAATGATACTTTATAAATTAGTTTCATATTTTTTAATATTTCTAATACTAATCCTAATAATGTATCTGTATTTGGTATAGATGTTACTATTGTATTATAATAGGTAGAAACTTCTGGATTAGTAGTAAGTGTAATTGTATTTACATCATCATAAGTAGATAAAAATGTTTTACAAACTTCTATTTTATCCATAACATCTAATACTGTATCTTTACTTTCAGTAAGATTTAGATAGTTTAAAAAAGCAACATTACTATTTTGATTATCATAAATTGTTTTAATATTATCACATAATGATTGTAGGTAATTTAAAATCTCAATGACAGGTATTAAATGAAATAGATTATATTCAAATGTTTTTATTGTTATATTATTTTCATTTATATTTTTAAATGAATTAGTTGGTAAAATACTAATAATTTGTGTTTTATCACCAGTTTGTTTATCATCAAGTTTAGATGGTATATCAAAGGAAATATCTACATTTGGATAATCAATTGATACTTGACCATTAACTAAAGTTTGTTTAGTAAAGATACCATTTACACCTGCTGGTAATTTAATACTTATTTTATTTGTAGCGCTTACATTACTCGTAAAATTAAAATTATTAATATTATTATTAAGTAATCCAATGATAGAAGTAGATTTATTATCTATTATCATATTAAAATTAGGTTCATTTATTAATTTTTGAGATAAATTTAGCTGTAACGTTTCTAAATTATTTTGTACTATAGTATTCATATTTACAAATGTTTTAGAACAAGTGTTAATATTAGTAGCAATTAAATTCATTTTTGAAATATCATCTATATAACTTTCAAATTCATAATATTTAGTATTTATAAATTCAGTACCAAAATTTACAATTAAATCATAATCTTTAGGTGGTTTAATATCACTGACACCTTTCTTAATTAATAAAGTAAGTTGACTTGAATTTGGAGGTCTATAATTTAAATTTTGACTAAGTGTATCTCCTAATTTACAATATTGTTCATTATTTATAAATAAATTTGGTTTATAAAGAGCAATTTCTTTAGATTGTTTTATAACGGACTGCATATTATAAATTTTTGTTGTCCAAGGCTTTATTATATTTTTATCAGTTAATACATTATTATCAACTATAATTTGATTTGTTTTATATTTAGATAATAAATCTATCGCATCACCATTATTAATATTACTTTCAATATTATTTTCAAATCCTTCTTTATATTTATTATTATTTGATAACCTTATATATAAAAATCTAAGAATAATAATGATAATAATGATAATACATAAATTTATTAATAATTGTTTATATTTATTTTCTTTATCCATTGTTCTAAAAAATATATTTCTTATTTTATTTTTTATTTATTGTTCTTTATAAAAAATATATATTTTTATTTTTAAAAATATTCTTTATTATATATAAATATTTATTTTTCTATATATATAAAAGTATAAATAAAGTAAAAATAAAAGTATAAATAAAGTATAAATAAAGTAAAAATAA
>Ga0114969_10001798_pt1 | contig 17968 bp, 21 predicted proteins | sample M_130807_MF_Meta_FD_87316 | JGI IMG/M metagenome (GOLD analysis project Ga0114969, IMG submission 87316) | Freshwater microbial communities from Lake Montjoie, Canada to study carbon cycling - M_130807_MF_MetaG | ecosystem: Environmental > Aquatic > Freshwater > Lake | place: Lake Montjoie...
ACCGCAAATACGTGAAAAACGTGCGGGCCATGAGCCCGCTGCAACAAGCCCTTCTCGATGCGATTGATGAGCGATCCGTTGTCTTGGCGCTCGGCCCTGCCGGCACCGGCAAGACCTATCTCGCTATCGCTAAGGCCGTCGATGCACTGGATGCCGGACGCGTATCGCGCATTGTGCTGTCGCGCCCCGCGGTCGAGGCGGGTGAAAGCCTGGGCTTTCTTCCCGGCGACATCAACGAGAAGCTCGCGCCTTATCTGCGCCCGCTCTACGACGCACTGACCGAGCGGCTTGGGACGAAGAGGCTGAAGACGCTGCTGGCCGAAGGCATCATCGAAATCGCGCCGGTCGCATACATGCGCGGGCGCACGCTCAACGATTGTTTCGTCGTGATCGATGAGGCGCAAAATTGCACCTACACGCAGATCAAGATGCTGCTCACGCGGCTCGGTTGGCGTTCGACCATGGTGCTGACCGGCGATCCCGATCAAACGGATTTACTGCCGGGCTTTTCGGGCTTGCGCGACATTGCGGAGCGGCTTGAGCGGGTGCCCACCATCGCCGTCGTCCGGCTCGGCGAGGCGGATATTGTCCGTCACCCGCTGGTCGCCGAAATGCTCGGAGTCCTCTAGACGGTTAAACTGGAAACCGGAATGGGCGGCCCGGCTTTCGGGAATAGCTTCGCCAGATAGTCGGGCTTGCCCTTTTCGGTGCGCGCCTCGGCCCACAATTCGCGTGTGCCGGTTGTGCGGACAACGCCCGCATAGAACCCGGCCGACACGATGTGCTGCGTCAGGGTCCGCTGCGTGAAGCCCATGCGATGGGCCATATAATATTTGCCCTGTTTGAGAGCGGGCCGGAAACCGTACATCATATCGATCGGCGCAATCGGACCGGCGGGACTGATGCCAATGACTTCCTCGAGCTTTCCCTGAACAACGAGTTCGGCCACCGTCAGCATGTCCGGCACGATAATCAGCGCAAAGCCGCCGGGCTTCAGCACGCGGCGGAATTCGGCCAATGCGAGCGCGACCTCGTGGTATTCCAGATGTTCGAGATTGTGGCGGCTGTAGACGGCGTCCATGCTGGCCGTCGCGACGGGGCGCATCTGCGTCATGGAGGCGACGACGTCCGGCTTTACGCTCGGGTCGACGTCGAGCCGCACGAGGTCCCAGTCCTTGAAAATCGGATGCGCTTGCTGGTCCCACCCGCAGCCGACATACAAAACGCGCTGCTTTTCCATCGTCCCCGTTCCTCCGCCCTCAGCACTTTATCAGGGCTGCGACCTAATAATGCCAGCTTAAAGGTGCACCGCAACTTGCAGGACAAGCAGCCCCAAAGCCAGGCTCCAATACAGAACCGCGGCGGTGGCCAGCCAGAAGGTTACGGGGTGCCAGGTCTTGGCGCGAAAGCCGCGCATCGCATTGTCGAACAGTAAACTCGGTCCGGCAAAGACGAGAACCACAGAGCGGATCGTGCGCTCGCGAAAACTTTCGGTGCTGGCGCGCGCCTGGGCAGCTTGGACAATACGGTAAATATTCGCGACGATGGCCGAGCCGGTGAAACCGGAAGCGATCGAAAAAGACAGCAACCACAACGAATGCATGAACGGCCCCTCCGAGGATGGGAGGAGTGCTGCAGGGACCGTGCCCGCTATTTGCCTCAATTCTGTACCGTATTGGATCAGTAACGCTGGACCGGCAAGGGTTGCGTCTCTTCCGGGGCCAAGGCTATGGAGCAGAATGAGCCGTGCAATGAATCCATTCACCGGGCTTACGAAGCGGCGCTCGGGTTGGCTGATCCCTCTTGTCGTCTTTTTCGGGACGGCCTGTCTATCGGCTCTGGTGCTCGCCTATTACTTTTCCCCTGCCGGCCCAGGCCGCGGGCAGGAAGAGCCGGCCCCCACGGACGCCACGCGGACGATTGATCTTTCTGTCGGCGCCAAGCGGCTGCGCATTCCCGCCAATTACATTCTGTTGGCAAGCGCGCGGCGCGGCGGAGCGATGAACGAAATCGGGCTGATCGCCATCCTGCCCGAACTGCAAGGCTACACGCTGGGCGCGGCGCCCGATCTCACCTCCAACGCGCCGGACTCGCGCGTGGTTCATATTGTGCTCAAAAGCGGCACACAATTGTTGCCGGAGCAGGAGCGGTTCGAGCGCGTCTACAGTACCCAGTTGGACGATCCGAAAGGCAAGCCGGGCCCATATGGGCTGAAGCAATATGGCTTCCGCGCCGATTCCGGATATCACGACCAGGATCTGTTCGCCGGAACGACGGACACCGGCCCGGTGATGTTTCTATGCGCCAAGATCGCGGCGGAGATCGTATCGCCCAGCTGCATGCGCGACCTGCCGGCCGGTGACGGGCTTTCACTCAGTTACCGGTTCAAGCGGGCGCATTTGAGCGATTGGCGCAAGATCGACGCCGACATTCGCACGCGGCTGGCCGCATTTTCCTCCCAAGAATGATGGATGGACAATGTGACGCTAGAGCGCAATCCGACGAAGTGGACGCCGGTTCGTCGTTAGATTGCGCGCCAAACTAAGGAATCTAGAGCATGATCCGATTCCGTTTGATCGGATCACGCTCTAGCGCGGCGCAGTGTTATCTTGCTTGGTATTCAGTGGTCGCATTACGTCCAGGATAGCTGGTTCTTGGGAAGCTTACCGGTCGGATCATACACCGTGACCTTGTGCGGAAGATCCGGCCCCCAGCGCCACAGTACGAGGTTTTGATCATCGGCTGTCGCACCGTTCGCGAAGCTCGGAACCAGCACTCCCGCATGGCCATCGGCGATCAAACGCCTGACGACGGTCCAGGATTCCGGTTTCCGCCCCGCGATCAGCGCATCACCCCATGCACAGGCGAGAGCGCTGTGATCGACACCCAGGGCAGCCCGGCCCGAGCCGGTCCGCAGATCGGCGACGTCTTCGCAATCCACATCATAGCTGCACAGCACGTATGGCGTCAGGCGATGCGCAAATCCGCCCGATACTTCGCGGAACACGGTGTGGTAGCTGAGTGAAAGATAGAGCGCGTCCAGCCCTGGCCAGTTGAACCGCCGGCCCCTGAGCGCGGCGCCGGCGCCCGAAAGCGGGCTCCAGGCCCAGTTGGGATCATGCGCCCGGAAGCACTCGCCCTTGAACCTCAAGCATATCCGCCGGTCGCGAGGTGATCGACATAATCGCGAACCGCCGTGGCGTTGCCGGACTTGACCAGTGCTTCGGCCGTGCGCCCGCCAAAGGCAGGGATTGGCTCAGCGCGATACCACGCCATCGCCTGCGCCGCTCCACCCGCCCAGCCCTGGACGAGATTGATGATCTCCACCATCTCGAGCACACGTCTCACCACCTTCGCGCTTCCACGACGGCTGGCCTTCTGGAAGACCTCGCGCGCTAATCCGGCTGTATCCGCCAACTGAGCCTTGGACATGTGGAAGACTTCGGCGACGTCATCCACTTTGACGGCGCCGTTCTCGTCCATCAGACTTGCCATCGAAAAACGACTGGTGGCGCTAGGACGGTCGAGCTTGCGGACACGTCGAGTGCCGAGTGTTGTTGTCTTTGCTGACTGGGTCACGCCCGCTCCACTGACCTATTTTACGGTCAATATATGGGCAGATGCATTCGCGTATCAAGCAAGCATCGTATGGCGGATGACGCCGCGTGGACAGTTCTCATGCCCCGGCTTAACCCGCGCCCGCGCGAACGATACGCCTGTGCTTACCCGCGCGAGGCAGGGGGAGGCGGCAAATCCATTTCCAGAATGGACATATTGAAAGCGTAGGAAATGTCGCCGTCTTCGTCATCTTTGAATATGAGGCCGATAAATTCACCGGCGACATGCACCTCAACGGAATCCGACTGAGGCCGTTCCAAAAGCGTGATCGTGTCGAGCCGGAACAGGTTCCGCAGATATTTTTCGATGCGCCAGATTTCACCGCGGGTCAAAAGCTTCGCTCCCTACTGTCCGGAATTCATTGCCGTTCGTTTCGAACCAAAACTGGAACCGTCTTAGGGGCGCCGGTTTAGGATCCGATGGTCACGTCGCATGCGAACGCGGATCGGTCAAGCGTTTGAGACTAGAGCATGATCTGATCAGATTGAATCAGATCATGCTCTAGATTTCCAGGTTTGTCGCGCAATCTAACGGCGAACCGGCGTCCACTTCGCCGGATTGCGCTCTAACCGGAAAGGTCGCACTCCCGCAGGGATTGATCCATGTCTTGGGATGGCCGTTCCGAGCCCGCTTTGCCGATGACGCGCGCCGGAACGCCCGCAACCGTCGTGCGCGGCGGCACAGGCTTCAGCACCACGCTGCCCGAACCGACACGGCTGTATTCGCCGATCTCGATATTGCCCAGAACCTTTGCGCCCGCTCCGAGCAGAACGCCGCGCCGCACCTTGGGATGGCGGTCGCCGCTTTCCTTACCCGTACCTCCGAGGTTCACACCGTGCAGCATCGAGACGTCGTCATCGATGACGGCGGTCTCACCGATAACGATTCCCGTGCCATGGTCGATGAAGATGCCGCGCCCGAAAGGCGCCGCCGGATGGATGTCGACCGCGAAGAGGTCCGAAACGCGATTCTGGAAAAAATACGCCAGCCAATGACGGCCGCCTTTCCAGAGCCAGTGCGCTATCCTGTGGCTTTCGAGCGAGTGAAACCCTTTGAAGAACAGAAAGGCCTGCAGATAGGAATGGCAGGCCGGGTCGCGCTCATAGATCGCCGAAAGGTCGGCCCTGACCGCGCCGGCGATCGCCGGGTCCGCCGCGAACGCCTCCTCGAAGATTTCATGGACCTGCATCGGCGACAGGTCTTCGCCGCCGATCTTCTTGGCCAGATGGTAGGAAATCGCTTCTTCGAGGCGGTCGTGCTTCAAAATGGTCGCGTGCGCGAAGCTCGAAAGCTCCGGCTCGGATTCGGCAAGCTGCTGGGCCTGCGCGCGCAGCGCGGTCCAGATGGGGTCGCAGCTTGCGACCTTTTCGGCGATTCGGGTGTTCGTATCCCGGCTCATGCGAACGTCCTGTCAGGAAGCATCAAAAACGATGTGGGTATGCGCCTGTTCCATGTCACCACCATAAAGGAGCGGACGGCGAAGCCCAACAATGGGGGAGGCGTTCACGGCGCCTCGATCTTGCCTTTCATAGCATCGGCGGGTCCCGTATGGTCCCGTCTACGCCGCCCTTGTCATGGAACGCCTATGTCTGATTATCCCGCTACTCTGAATATTCCGGTTCCAAACGCACTCGATTTGATCATGAGCCGCCGCTCCGGCTCTGCCAAGGCCATGAAGGGCCCCGGTCCCGATCCTGACCAGCTCCGCAGCATTCTCGCGGCGGGCATACGTGTACCCGATCACGGGAAACTGGCCCCCTGGCGCTTCATCGTGTTTGAAGGCGAGGGGCGCACGCGAATGGGTGCAATCCTGGCCGAAGTGGTTGCCGGCACGCCGGATGTTTCGGCCGAACGCATTACGCAGGAGCGCAACCGGTTTCTGCGCGCTCCCGTGGTTGTTGCCGTGGTAAGCCGCACGAGGGAGCAGATGCCCATTCCGCTCTGGGAACAGGAGCTCTCGGCCGGCGCTGTCTGCATGAACATGCTCACGGCCGCACACGCCATGGGCTTTGTTGCCAATTGGCTTACGGAATGGTGCGCCTACCATCCCCGGGTAATGGACAAGATGGGCCTGAAAGTGACGGAGAGGGTTGCCGGATTCATCTATCTCGGCCATCCCGTCGATGCGCTGGAAGACCGTCCGCGCCCCAAGGTCGAGGCGATTACCACGCGGTTTTAGGCTAGAGCATGATCCGATCGAAATGAATCGGATCATGCTCTAGATTCCTTGGTTTGCCGCGCAATCTAACGGCGAACCGGCGTCCACTTCGTCGGATTGCGCTCTAACGGTCGTAGATCACCGCGTTCCAGAAGCGGACGCGGTGGGCGCCGGTGCGGGAAAAGCCGCGCTTCGTGAGCACGCGCCCGATCATGGCGTTGAAATAGCCGTGCGCGACCAGAACGGCGACGCCGTCATTGGCTTCGGCCCGGCTCAGCAAGATGTCCGCTGCCTGTGCCGCGCGGATTTTCGCGCGCCGGTAATTTTCGATCTCGGGGTGATACCCCGCATGCCAGAGAATGCGGGCCATGACGGCCCAAACCGGCACCTTCATTTTGACCAGTGGGATGCGCGGCGCCGCCAGCGGAGCTTCGGCGAACAGCGGGTCGGCAATGATTTCGGCCTCCGGAAGCAGCGTGCGCGCGCTGTCGTTGGAACGCGGAAATCCGCTCGTGAACACGGCATCCAGGCCTTTAACCAAATCGAGCAGCTCGTCCGGCGGGGCGCTTTGCGGATCGAGTCCCGATTCCTGATAGGCATCGATGTAGCGCCGAAAACCGAGATGACTTGTCCGCGTGTTTGTGGGAATCGCGGGTTTGCCGTGCCGCACCAGGATAATGCGTGCGGGCCGGAGTGCGCGGACGGTCGATTCGCGCCGCGGGCTATCGAGCACCAGCGTCATAAACCGGCAGCCCGCAGGCAAATGCGATCATGCAAAACTATGGCGGCGCGCCCTGCCCTCATCATCATGGCGACCATATAGAACGGCGATAGCTTCGTGAAAATGAATTCGAGAGAGAAAGCCGCCGCTATTCCCCGGAAATTTGTCGCGCTGCGCCAACCCCGGTGCGCTTGGCGGCTGCTCCCGCTCAATGGGTGCGCCATTGTTCAGAAAAGCGCCAATGCTGTGCTCAAAGAATAGGCTTATCGGTGTCTGTAAGAGGGCGTTGCCGAAATTTTAGACGACTTAGTGGCATATAAGACACATTTCGGCACTGCAGCACGATTGTTTTTTGTCTGGAAACTTTTCTAACTGACACTGACGTTTCGGCGGGTGCTTCGTCAGCCCGCTGAAACCGAGACTCGCGACGCCATGCGCTGCGGGAAAGCGATAAGAGGGAAAGTAACTATGAAAAAACTGTCGATCCTTTTGGGCGCCGCCGGACTGGCTGTGGCCTTAGCCACGCCTGCGGTTTCCGCACCATTGTCCGCCAATGCCGCTGTAACGACAAACTATCTCTTCCGCGGCATTTCGCAGAGCGGCGGGCAGGCGGCGGTTTCCGCCGGACTCGACTATGATTTGGGCGCGATTGCTCCTGGCTTCGCCGTGGGCGCCTGGGCATCGTCGATCGACTTCGGCCACGTCAATGGCGAAGACACTCCGATGGAGTTGGACCTTTACGGCAGCTACACCGGCAACATCACCGACGTGTTCCAGTATTCGGTCGGCCTTATCACCTACAACTATCCCAACGCGCCTCACGGCGTGAACTACAACTGGCAGGAAGTTTGGGGCGGCCTCACATACAATTTCGGCCCGTTCGCCGTCGCCGGTAAGGTTTTCTATTCGCCGGATTACGTCAACCTCAGCGATTCCCAATGGTACTACACCGGCGGCGTGACCATTCCGATCGCGAGCTGGCTTTCCGCCAGCGCCAATGTCGGCCGCACCGAGATCGAACATCCCGTCAGCCCCATCATCAAGGGCTACACGGACTGGAATGTCAGCCTTGCCGCAACGTTCGACGCCTATACCCTCACGGTCGGCTATGCCAGCACGGATCTGGACGGCGCCTACAAGGTCTCTTCGGGCCCGTTCGAGACAGACGATCAGTTCTGGTTCTCGGTCGGCTTCAAGCTGCCGTAAGCCGTTTTACCGCGCCTTCAAAAGGGACCTGCTCTCGAAAGGGAGCGGGTCCTTTTCTTTTCAGTACGCCCGCTGCTCGGCCGCCCGGATCAGCCCGCGAATCAGTCGGTAGAGGGACCAAAATGCCAGCAACGGAAAGATCAGCAGACCAAGAAGCGGCAGCGTAAAGGTCCCCGGCCAGAACACCGGCCATTCGGCAACCCAAAGGCCAAGGGTCAGCGGCCAACTGAGCATGCCGAGGAAAAATCCGGCAATCACCACCCAGAAGGTCAGCACGACATTGTCGAAGTGGCTGGCCCAAATCGTGCCGGCGGCCTCGCGCCGTTTCACATAGGCGAGAATGACCGCGACAATCGCGGAAATCCCGTTCATCCAGCCGAACAGGAACAGGACATAAGCGGCGATAGCGTATGACCGGAAGTCGAAGGCGCCGGCCATGTCTTCGCGGGGCGCAGGAGGAGTGGGGGCAGGCGCCGGTTCGGTCAATGATCAATGCCTCTGTGGTTGCCGGGAATATGGGCGCCCGGGCCCTCCGCTACAACCGCAGCCATTGATCGAGCCTTGCCAAGCCCGTATCGAAGCATGTGGAACAAATCGGGGCGTGCGATGGTCGATTGGGTGGCGAAGCTGAAGCGGGAAGTGACCCGCCCCTTTCGCCGCAATGCGCCGCCTTCCATTCCGCTCGACTTCTCACGGTTTCAGAAGACGCTGCTTAAGAAGGTGCGGCCTTACACGATGACGTCGAACGAGCGCGTCGCCGTGCTCGAAGCAGCCGTCCGGCATGTCATCACGCAAAACTATCCCGGTGCGTTCGTCGAATGCGGCGTCGCCAAAGGCGGCTCGACCATGGCCATGGCCTACACGCTGATAGAACTGGGCGTCTCCGACCGCGACCTCTACCTCTACGACACGTTCGAAGGCATGCCGGAACCCGAGGATGTGGACCGGGGCCGCTTCGGTGAGCCCGCGGCGAAAAGCTGGCGCAAGAGGCGCGACGAGCAGGGACAGTCGACCTGGATCAATCACGGCATCGACGAAGTGCGCGCCAATCTGGCGCTGACGGGCTATCCCGCGTCACGGCTGCACTTCGTAAAGGGCAAAGTGGAAGAGACGTTGCCGCAGGCCGCTCCGCCCGGCGCCATCGCCATTCTGAGGTTGGACACGGACTGGTACGCCTCGACCAAAGCGGAGTTCGACCATCTCTATCCGAAGCTGGTGCGCGGCGGGCTTGTGATCGTGGACGATTATTTCCGCTGGCAGGGCGCGCGCAAAGCAGCCGACGAATACACCGCCGAGCACAGAATTCCGCTGTTTTGGGTCCGGGTCGACGACGCTTCGGTTATTGGTGTAAAACCCTAGCTCGAAACGTGTTTCAGCCCCTTGCTGTCCAGAACATTTCACGGACGCTTGATTTATGTCAGAATAGGCTGTTTTCAGCTGGGGGCATTCAGGAGGACCACATGAATTTGACCCGTACGCTTTTCTGCGCGACTGCCTTTGTGGGCATGACCGCTCTTGCACCGGTAGCCTTTGCGGATGGACCGCAGGCCGTCGGTATCGCCGGCAACCACGCCGGATTGGCTGCCAAGGCCGGCGCCGTTGAAATGGTGCACACGCACCTTCACCACGTTCTGAACTGCCTCGTTGGCCCCGGTGGCCAAGGCTTCGACGCAGCACCGGGCAACCCGTGCGGCATGGCCGGTGGCGCCATCCCGCAAACGGCCGACGCAGGCATGAAGACGAAGCTGGAAGGTGTTGCAACCGCTGTGCGCGGCGGCATCGCCAACAACGATCTCGCGGCAGCCCAGAAAGTCGCCACGGACGCGCAAACCGCGCTGAAGTAAGCGATTTCGTCGAGAAGAATTGAGGCGCTCGCCCGCAGGGGTGGGCGCCTTTGTTTTTGAGAACGCACAATTCGTCCGCGAGTGGATCGCGACGAAGGCCATGCCTATATTCGCTCTATGTCCCACAACAACGGTTCTGGGTTCCAACCCGTAGACGGTCTGGCTGAAGCTCCGGCGGCGTTCCGGCATATGCCGGGCGCGGAGATGAGCGCGTTCGTACCGCACCGGCCGCAGCGGCCGGAAAAGTCAGAGGGCGGCAAGCGCTTTAAGCTGGTTTCCGCCTATCAACCCGCGGGCGACCAGCCCGAAGCCATCCGCGAACTGTCCGAGGGCCTTGATGGGGTAGGCCCCAGCGGCGCACCGGAACGCGACCAGGTGCTGCTCGGCGTTACCGGCTCGGGCAAAACCTTCACCATGGCGAAGATCGTCGAGCGCCTGCAGCGACCTGCTTTGGTGCTGGCGCCCAACAAGACGCTGGCGGCGCAGCTTTACTCGGAGATGAAAGGCTTCTTTCCCGAAAATGCGGTGGAGTATTTCGTCTCCTATTACGACTACTACCAGCCCGAAGCCTATATCCCGCGCACCGACACCTATATCGAGAAAGATTCATCCGTAAACGAACAAATCGACCGGATGCGCCACGCCGCCACACGGGCGATTCTGGAGCGCGATGATGTGATCATCGTCGCCTCGGTCTCCTGCATTTATGGCATCGGCGCGGTCGAGACCTATTCCGGCACGGCGTTTTCGATCGCGCGCGGTCAGCGCATCGAGCGGTCCGACGTGCTGGAGCGCCTGGTGGCGCTGCAATTCCGGCGCAACGACGAGGCGTTTTCGCGCGGCTGTTTCCGCGCCCGCGGCGACACCGTGGACATTTTTCCGGCGCACTTTGAAGACCGCGCCTGGCGCGTGGCTCTGTTCGGCGATGAAGTGGACGCGATCTACGAATTCGATCCGCTGACGGGCGAGAAAACCGCCGAGCTTGACAGCGTGAAAGTCTATGCCAATTCGCACTATGTCACACCGCGCCCGACACTGGCGCAGGCAGCCAAAGGCATGCGCGAGGAATTGCGCTTGCGCCTCGAACAATTCCACCGCGAGGGCAAGCTGCTGGAAGCGCAGCGGCTGGAGCAGCGGACCGTGTTCGATCTGGAAATGATCGAAGCGACGGGCTCCTGCGCCGGCATCGAAAACTATTCCCGCTGGCTTACGGGGCGCCGGCCCGGCGAGCCGCCGCCGACACTGTTCGAATATCTGCCGGATGAAGCGCTCGTCTTCGTGGACGAGTCCCACGTTACGGTTCCGCAAATAGGCGCCATGTATCGCGGCGACTTCCGGCGCAAAACAACCCTTGCGGAATATGGGTTCCGGTTGCCGTCCTGCATCGACAACCGGCCGCTCAAATTCGAGGAATGGGACGCGATGCGGCCGCAGACGGTCTATGTGTCGGCAACGCCTGGACCATGGGAGATGGCGCGCACCGGCGGCGTCTTCACCGAACAGATTATTCGCCCCACCGGCCTGATCGATCCGCCCGTCGAGATACGCCCCGTCGAGCACCAGGTCGATGACCTGCTCGCGGAGTGCAAGGCCATCGCCAAAGTTGGCTACCGCACGCTCGTCACGACGCTGACCAAACGGATGGCGGAAGACCTTACCGAATATCTGCACGAAAACGGCGTGCGCGTCCGTTACCTGCACTCCGACGTGGAGACGTTGGAACGCATCGAAATTATCCGCGATTTGCGCCTGGGCGCCTTCGACGTTCTGATCGGCATCAACCTGCTGCGCGAAGGCCTCGACATTCCCGAATGCGCACTGGTTGCGATCCTGGACGCGGACAAGGAAGGCTTCCTGCGTTCGGAAACCTCGCTGGTGCAGACCATCGGGCGCGCCGCGCGCAATGTGGACGGCAAAGTCATTCTGTATGCGGATCGTATTACCGGCTCCATGCAGCGGGCCATGGCCGAGACGGATCGCCGCCGCAGCAGGCAGCAGGCCTACAACCTCGCCCACGGCATTACGCCGTTGAGCATCAAGAAGAGCATCACCGACATCATGGGCTCGGCTTATGAGCGCGACCACGTGCTGGTGGAGTCCGGACTTGCCAACGACCCGGTTCCCATCGGGCACAATCTGCGCACCCATATCGTGGAGCTGGAAAAGCGGATGCGGAAAGCCGCGGGCGATCTGGAGTTCGAAGAGGCCGGGCGGCTGCGCGACGAAATCAAGCGCCTGCAGGCGACCGAGCTCGCCATAGCCGACGATCCTTTCGCACGCCAATCGGCGGTGGATAACGCCGTCGATGCCGCATTCGCAGAAGACAAACCGCGCTCCACCAAGGGCCGCGCCGGGACCCGCGCCACGCGCGGCGCAGCCAAAGCAAAGGCCCAGCGTGGCCGATAATTCGACCGCCCTCGCTTCGCGAACCAATCACCACAATCTGGAGGGCGTGCTCGACCAGATCCTCCTCGCCTGCGATCGCGATTCAAGCGAATGGGTTTCCGTCAAGGACGTCATGGAAACTATCGGCAATCGCTCCTTCGGACCGCTACTGTTGGTGCCGGGACTGATCGGACTTTCTCCCATCGGCGCCATTCCGGGACTTCCGGGTATCATGGCCGTGATCGTGATTTTCGTGTCCGTCCAGATCCTCTTAGGTCGCGATCATGCCTGGCTGCCGGGGTTCCTCACACGCCGTGCCATGAAAGTGGACAGCGTGAAACATGGGATCGCCGTGATCCGGCCCTACTCGCGCCGCGTCGACCGCCTCCTCATGCCCCGTATGACGCTGCTGACCCGTGGCGTCTTTTTCTACGTGAACGCTGCCGCCTGCCTGCTTGTCGCACTCGTACAGCCGGTCATTGAGCTCGTGCCGTTGGCGGGCATCGTGCCGAATGCTGCGATTGTCGCATTCGCCTTGGCGATCATGGCGCATGACGGCTTATGGGCGCTGATCGCGCTCGCCTTTACCGGCGCCAGCGCCTATTTGATCGCTATGGCGTTTTGACACGCTTTCACGGGCTTGAGAGACCGCTGCACCGCTGTTCGCAGGCGGCAAATCTCGGTGTAAGATTCCGCCAAATTCCGGGAGGGACATCATGAAGACGCGTCATGCCGTTGCGGCCTTGTTGGCCGGATCCGTCGCCATTGCGGCGTCAGCCATTGCTATTGCGACCGCGGCGCCTGCCCCGGCCGCACCTGCGGCGCCCGCGGGCGGCGGCTTGCAGATTCTCGACTTCAAGCCGGCGTTCGACGATCTCATGACCATGCTGGTGCAGCCGCGTCACACCAAGCTGTGGATTGCCGCCCAGCAGCAGAATTGGCAATTGGCCGGCTTTCAGCTGAACGAGATGGGTTCGGCGCTGCGCCGCGTCGGCCAGACGATCCCAAAATATCGCAACATCAGTGTTGAGGCGACCGTCAGCTCGATCTTCACGCCGAAGATTCAAGCCGTTGCGGGCGCCATCGCGGCGAAGAACCAGCAGCAGTTCAACGCGGCCTATGGCGAGCTGACCAACGCCTGCAATCTCTGCCACGAGGCGATGGAACATCCGTTCCTGGTCATCAAGGTGCCGGATGCGTCGGCGGCGAATGCCTATCCCGATCAGGACTTCCGGCCGATCGCGGCGGCCCCGGCGAAGTAACGGTGCGCCTGACCGGCGCATTGGCCGCTTTGCTCTGTTTGTCCGGCACGGCCGCAATTGCTGCCGAAGCCGGACAGACCTGCCGGACCAGCCACAATCTGGTGGGCGCCTGTTTCAGCGTGCATGGTCGGCTGTACAACAGTCCGTCGGGGATGCGCCTCTCCTGGGACCAAACAGGGCGCACGCTCGCGGTTCTGGACCGGCAGTCAGGCCGTGGCGACGAAACAATTCCTGCGGAGATTCGCGCGCTGTTTGGGCCCAATTCAACGGGTGGAATCGAAGGCGACTATGTCGTCTGCCCCTTCGACCGCACGCATTTGGCCCGGATACAGGCCGTCTGCATCGAGGCGGCCTTGCACGCGGCCGGAAAGTAAATTGCCAATAATTGGGTCAGAAGTTTATAAAGAAACGCCGTAAGATTAACGATTGTCTTCAGACAGTAAGAGTTCGCTACTGACTGAATTTCTGCGAGGCACGCATGCTTAAGTTCGCCATTTTTCTTTTCGCCGTCGCGACGACAACGGCCGCATATGCACAGCCCACGCCGCCGCCCGCCGGAGGGAAGTATGTCGCGATGGGCAGTTCCTTCGCGGCGGGGCCTGGCATTGCGCCTGCCGCCGACAATCCAGGTAATCGCTGCCGCCGGTCGGCCCAAAATTATGCCCATCAACTGGCCCGCCGTCGCAATCTTTCGCTGGTCGATGTCAGTTGCGGCGGGTCAACCACCGAACACTTGCTAGGACCCTGGAATGAGCTGGCGCCGGAACTGGACGCTGTGGACGCGGACACACTGTTGGTAACGGTGACGACAGGCGGAAACGATCTGGGTTATCTCGGCGGCCTTGCCAGAATGTCATGCGTGAATGTGGCGGCGCAAACCGGGAAAGCACCACAAACGCCTTGCGGCACGCCCCCGCCGCTTCCCGGCGACAAGACCTATGCTGCAGTGGAAATGCGCCTCCGAATGGTCGTTTCAGAGGTTCACCGCCGCGCGCCAAAGGCACGGCTGATTATCATAGACTATGCGACCATTTTGCCGTCGGCGGGCGTTTGCCCTGTCGTACCGCTCTCGATGGCTCAAGCTGATTCCAGCCGCGGCATTGCCCGCCGCTTGAATGAAATCACCGTGCGCGTCGCCAAGGAGACTCGCACAGAGCTAATCCGGGCTTCTGCGATCACCGAAGGCCACGACGTCTGCACGAAAGATCCATGGCTCAATGGTTACCCAAGCCCCGGCGTTCCAGCCGAAGAAGCATTCTATCACCCGAGATTGGCGGCAATGACCGCAATCGCGGACGCTTTGGATCGGCAGATTTGGCCGTCCCAGACAGGCAGACCTTGACCGCTTAATCGAACAGGCTCGACACCGATTTTTCGTGGCTGATGCGGTCGATGGCTTCACCCAGCAGCGGCGCAATCGAAATGCGCCGGATGTTCGGGCAATTCCGCATTTCTTCGGTCGCCCCGATCGTATCGGTCACCACCAGCGATTTGAGCTTTGAGTCCCGAATGCGGGCCACGGCGCCGCCGGATAAAACGCCATGAGTCGCATAGGCGTAAACGGCCTTGGCGCCCTTGTTCAGCAGGGCTTCGGCCGCGTTGCAGATGGTGCCGCCGGAATCGATGATGTCGTCGATCAGCAGGCAGGTCCGCCCTTCGACATTGCCGATGATGTTCATCACTTCCGATTCGCCCGCCCGTTCGCGCCGCTTGTCGACAATGGACAGATCGGCGCCCAGGCGCTTGGCCAAGGCGCGCGCCCTGACGACGCCGCCGACGTCCGGCGAGACGACCATCAGGTGCTCGCCATCCAGATAGTCCTGGATGTCCTTCACCATGACGGGCTGCGCGAACAGATTGTCGGTGGGAATATCGAAGAAGCCCTGTATCTGACCGGCGTGCAGATCCACCGTCAGCACGCGCGATGCGCCCGCTTCCGTGATCAGATTGGCCACCAGTTTGGCGGAAATCGGCGTGCGAGGGCCGGGTTTGCGGTCCTGCCGCGCGTAGCCGAAATAGGGGAGCACCGCCGTGATGCGCTTGGCCGACGAGCGGCGCAGCGCATCGATGATGATCAGCAGCTCCATGAGATTGTCGTTGGCGGGAAAGCTCGTCGACTGAATGACGAAAATGTCCTCGCCGCGGACGTTCTCCTGAATCTCCACGAACACTTCCATGTCCGCAAAGCGCCGCACCACCGCTTTGGTGAATGGGACGTTGAGGTATTGGCCAATCGCCTCGGCTAGTGGACGATTGCTGTTGCCGGCCAGCAGCTTCATGCCACCATCCCTCTTCCGTGACGATTGTGTGATCCCGTGCTTGCGGTTCTTCTAGCAAGGCGCTTTGGGTGCGTAAACCTCTGGCGCAAAACGAATCACAGGCTCAGCGTTGGAGCACGATGGCTGCGATTTGACGGCCGTAATCCGGCTCTTTCCGGTGCGTCGTGCGGCGGTAGGAGAAGAATTCTTCGTCCCGTTCGTAGGTGCAGACGCCAAGGTCTTCCACGTGGTTGATACCGCTCTGCCGCAGGCGATGGGCCACATAGGCAGGTAGATCGAATTGCCAGTGATCCGCTCGTGGGGAGGGAACGAAGAAGCGCGCATTCGCCGGATTGGCACTGCGGAAGCGCGCCTCGAATTCAGGACCGACTTCATAGGCGGGCTGACGAATGCAGGGACCGATCGCGGCGTGAATGGTTTCGACGCGCGCGCCAAGCCGGAGCATGGCGGCAACCACTGAATCGGTAACCCCGGAGAAAGCGCCGTTCCAACCGGCATGAGCAGCGCCGATGACGCCCGCTTCCGCGTCGGCAAGAAGGATAGGCCCGCAATCCGCGGTCAGGATTCCCAGCACAATGCCGGGGTGGTTTGTCACCATGGCATCGGCCTTCGGATTTTGCGGGATATCCCAGGCTTCGGTGACCGTCACCGCTTCGGCGCTGTGGATTTGATAGAGCGTGACCAGCTTCGCGTCCGCCGCCAGGGCAGAGGCCGCGCGGCGGCGATTTTCGAGCACGGCATCTGGCGCATCTTTCGACCCCGGCCCGCAATTGAGGCTCCCGTAGATGCCTTCCGACACGCCGCCTTGGCGCCCGAAAAAACCGTGCGCGATGTTGGGCGCCGCAAGGCTGCCAGCTTTCAGGATCAGCATGAGAACCCCGGTACTCCCGGCGGTTGGCGTTCGCAAATGGCCATCGCTTTGAACAAGGCTCCCATTTGGGCCGGACCGGTCAATCGGCTGACCGCGGAATCGATATTGTCTGCCTGATCGGGTTGCATCTGCTTAAGACGGCTGGCGCGGGCGTGAATACCCAGGCTCTCCAACAACGCGCTTTGTGTTTGGATGGCGCACATATGGGCGCCCGCTTCCCGAGCGGCGCGAGCGAGCGCGGCGAAATCGACGTGAAAGGTCAGATCCGCTTCGCCAGGTTCGGCGAGGAGATCGGCATAGGCGTTGGTTTTCATCGCCTGAAAAGTATCGCCGAAACCAGTTTCGGCGTGTCCGTAGTCGACGATGAGTGCGATGCCGCCTTGCACGGTGATCCGGTGGGCGATGTCCTGGATTATGGCTTGCGAGGCCGGTGAAGATTCGAAGACGGCGCCTGCCGGTGGCGCCCCCGCCCCCTCCACCGCCTGCGGCGGTCCCCCTCCCCCGCTGCGCGGGGGAGGAAATGCGGCCTCGGGCGACAGCGCGAATATCAGGGTTTCGTCTTTCGCGGTGACCATGCGTTCGTGCCAGCCGCGTTCACCTCTCACAAACTGCCGTGCCGGCAGAGCATCGAAGAATTCGTTGGCGACCAGAAACAGGGGCGCGTCTTGCGGGACCTCACCCACCGATGCACACCAATTCACCTCCACGCCGGCGAGTGTCCGTGCTTGTATCGCGCGCAAAGCCGGGCTGGTTTCCACCAAGCTCACCGCCGCAGCGTCGATAAAACCGGGCCGGATCTTTGCCGCCCGCAGCAGGTCGGCCATTAGCGTGCCGCGGCCGGGTCCCAATTCCACGAGATGGAATCGCTTTGGACGCCCCCGGTCCTCCCATGCCTGCACAAACATCAGACCGATCAGTTCGCCGAAGATCTGGCTGATTTCGGGAGCGGTGATGAAATCGCGGCCGATGGGATCGGCGCGCATGTAATAGCCGCACTCCGGATCGCCAAGCGCAATCTGCATGTAATGCGCGACGGAGATCGGTCCCTGCGCGCGGATGAGGCGGAGAATCTTATCTTTCAGCGCCGTCACGGAATGGCGCGGGCAGGCTTCCGCAGCGCGTACCAGAAGAAGAAGGCCGCAGCCGCCCACATAGGCAGGCTCAAAAGCTGACCCATGCTGAACCAGGCGTAGAGCTTGGATTCGGAATCGCGGAAGAACTCACCGGCAAAACGGAAGAAGCCATAGCCAGCCAGGAACCACGCCACCACCAAACCGGGCCGCCGATGCACCTGGAAGTGCAGAACCAGGACGCGCAGAAAAATGAACAGCAGCACGCCTTCCATCAGCGATTCGTAGAGCTGGCTGGGATGGCGCGCAACGCCGGGCGGCAGCGCGTTGGGAAACACCATGGCCCAGGGCACGTCGCTGACGTTGCCCCACAATTCGCCATTGATGAAATTGGCGATGCGTCCGAAGAACAGCCCGATGGGCGTCGCGGCGGCGATCAGATCGGAGACCGCAAACAGGTTCAGTTTCCGGTTCCGGCAAAACAGCACCATCGCGATGACGACGCCGAGCAGCCCGCCGTGAAAGGACATACCGCCTTCCCAGGCCGCGATGAT
>Ga0114969_10001799_pt1 | contig 17950 bp, 12 predicted proteins | sample M_130807_MF_Meta_FD_87316 | JGI IMG/M metagenome (GOLD analysis project Ga0114969, IMG submission 87316) | Freshwater microbial communities from Lake Montjoie, Canada to study carbon cycling - M_130807_MF_MetaG | ecosystem: Environmental > Aquatic > Freshwater > Lake | place: Lake Montjoie...
TGACAATCACAACTTACACAACCTACACAATCAATCTTAATAAATAAAAAAAAAATAATAGAAATTAAAGAAAAAAAATTACAAGAAAAAATAGAAATTAGAAAAAAAATTAGATACAAAAAAAGTATTAGAAACAATTAAAATAAATCAAAAATATAAACGTGATATTAATTATTTACATTTTCAAACTGCTAAACGCAATAATAAAAAATTTAATAACAAAAGTTACTTTATCAAATAAAAAAATTGAATTTTAATTAAATTAAAATATTTAATTTAAAATTATAAAAATGGATTTATTAGAAATATTCGAAAAAGAACTTGTATCTGAAAATTTATTTTTAGATCTATATGCTATATTAATGTTAAGAACAACATCAAAAAAATATAAAGAATTAATTGATAATAAAAGTCATAAAGTAGATGTTTGTTTAAAAAAATGTGATATTTTACTTGATGATTTTTCTAAAATTCTTGAAAAAATTAGCAACAACTTTATTATCAATAAACTAGATATTCAAAATTGTATTTTTATTGATATTTTTAATAAATTTGATATTCAAAATTCTAATCCAAAAATCTGTAATCTAAAAAAAAATAATTATGCACAACATATAAAGTTACACAATATAATAAAAGATTTTTGTCCATTGCTAACTCAGCTTAATCTTGGTAATACAGGAGTTACTTGTTATAATCATTATATATACTCTTTAAAGAGATTTTTACCACAATGTGAAGTATTATATAATAAATAGATTATAAAAAAATTGAATATTTATTTGTATGATGTTTAATACATAAATAAATATTAAAATTAATGTCAAAATCAATTCCAGACTTTTTCATTGAAATAAATAATAATAATCTTATTGTTACATGTCTTAAATTTAATAAAGAGATACTTGATGAAATAACTAGACAAGCAAGTAAAATAATAGTATTAGATTTATCTCTTTGTAATATTTGTATAGACAGATTAAATTTTTTTGAGCTCCTAAAAATATTTAGTAATTGTAATATTTTAGAAACTCTTAAACTCAGTCTAAATAGTATTAATTTAGATGATGGTATTATTATTGCAACAGCATTAATAAACTGCTCAAATCTAAAAAATTTAGACTTTAGTAATAACAATTTATTATTATATGAAAATTATGATAAAACAGAAATACTAATAAAAAAATTTCAAAAATGCACATCATTAATTAATTTAAAATTAACTGGTAATTACGATCATTAATTTATTTAAAATTATATGCTATTTACATAGTTTGTTTATATAAAAAAATTGATTTTTTAAATTATTTTTACTTTTTTCATTGTTATTTTAATTATAAAGTAAAAATGAATGATTCTAATATCTTTATTATAAAACAGATTAATAAAGATAATAAATATTGGTATAAAAAAATATTTGAAAAAATGTTAAATTTTGAGTCTAAAAAAAATATTGAAGTAATATTAAACTTAACATTTTCTAATAATAAAGAATTTATTTTTAAAGAATTATATGATATAAGTTTAAAAAATAATATCAATAAACTTAATCTTAGAAATATCATTATTGAATATAAATATATTGATAATTTAACAATAATACTTGAACAATGTCCTATATTATTTCATCTTGATCTTAGTTGTAATCATTTAGGTGATTATGGAATAAATCAAATTTCAAGAGTATTAAAACAATATTCATTAATAATTTATCTTGATCTTTCAGAAAATGGTATTTGGTTAAATGGCGCAGAAAGTTTATCAGAAGTTATTAGACAATATACGTCACTAGAATATCTTAATCTCTCAACTAATTATTTACGTGACGATGGAATATTAATTATTTTGCAAGTTATTAGTCCAACAATAATATATATGAATCTTAGTCTAAATTGGATTGGAGATAAAGGTATAGAAAGCCTTGCAAATTATATTGTACAATATAATGCACTTAAAAATCTTAATCTCAATATGAATATAATTAAAGCTGAAGGAGCACGAATACTATCACAAGTACTAGGAAAATGTAATTCACTAATTCATCTTGATCTAGGGTATAATTATTTAGGAGATATAGGAGCTGAAAGTATTGCAAATGTACTTAAACAATGTTATTCTCTAAAAAATCTTTATCTTAACTGTAATCAAATAGGAAATAAAGGATCTAAAAGTATTGCAAAAAATCTTGGAAAATGTCCAGCACTAGAATTTATTAATCTAAGTTGGAATGAGATTAAAGAAGATGGAGCAATAGATTTAGCAGAAAATCTATTAAATTGCTGGACACTCAAATATATTAATCTTAGCTCCAATAAAATTAATAAATTAGGTAAAAATGCACTTACAAAAGTGCATCAATTTTGTCCTTCAATAATTTATTTTGACATCTCAAATCAAAAAAAAAATTGATTTTTATTTATATTGATACTTTTAATAATATTAAAGATCTATGAATTTGTAAAGTTACTTTGTAAAGTTCCAATCCAATAAAATGCAATTTGATGATTTAGAGCCATTTAAAAATCAAGATCAAGAACAAGATCAAGATCAAGATCAAGATCAAGATCAAGAACAAGATCAAGATCAAGATCAAGATCAAGATCAAGATCAAGATCAAGATCAAGATCAAGATCAAGATCAAGAACAAGTAATAGGACAAGTAATAGAACAAGTAATAGGACAAGTACTTGAGCAAACACAAACACAAACACAAATACAAACACACACAATTGCAACACAGCAACAATTGCAAAATAGTAAAGTATTAAATTTACTATTACAAGTTTTAATAGCTAACTATGATTTAGAAAAATACTGGCCTGTAAATAGTACTTCAAAGTTTTTAAGAATATCGAAGTATGTCAATAATACATTAAAGAATAATAATATCATTCTACCAATGGGAATTGTTGTTTCTAATTTTGATAATAAAACACATTATATGTGTGCAAACAATTTAATTTCTAAAATTAAATTAAAAACAAATACAACAGAATATGATCTTGCAAGAATAATTTCTGAATGTAAAAAACTTAAAGAACTTGATATTAGTGATTGTCATATTATGAGTGGCATTAGACATATTAATGAATTAAATAAAATATTTACAACTACAAGTTTAACTATCACATATATTAATTTCAGTAATATTATTTGTGAAAATATTAATCAAGTCCCAAATTTAATTAGCATTGTAATATTACGATGCCCACAACTAAAAAAAATTATCATCAGTAAGAATAAACTTAATGATCGTAGTGCATCAATAATTTATAGAGAATTGATCAAGATGAATGTAGAAAAAAATTTAGAAGCTCTCGATCTATCAGAAAATCGCATCGGATCATATGGATTCATCGATCTATCAAAATTCTTTGAAAAATGTCACGAGCTTCAACATCTAAACCTATCTGGGAATAATTTACAAAATGGTGCATTATCTTGTGTCACTAAAGCACTCTCATGTGCTACAAAACTTCAAAGTCTTAATTTGAGTAACACAAAATTAAATTCTGATTCAGCAATAAATTTTTCAAAAGCAGTTAGATCCAAAATATTTAGATCATTACTTATTCTCAATCTATCAGAAAATAATATTAGTGATATTGGAGTGATTAAAATAGCATATGTACTCCGAAATTTTATTAAATTAAAATCACTTAATTTAAGTGATAATAATATAAGCATGAAAAGTGCTTTTCATCTTCTCAATGAATTACAAAATTGCAAAAATATGAAAATAATTAATTGGGATGATAGAAATTATAATAATATTACTCTAAATTTTGAAAAGAGTTATAATTATAGAAATTGTATTACAACACTTACAACTCTAGATCTTAGTTATAATCGTATTTGTCTTGACAAAATAATGAAAAATTATAAACAATATAAAAATTAATTTATAAAAAAAATTAATAATGTTTAATATTTTAGATATTTTAAATTTAGAAGTATTAAATAATACTTTTTCAATAAATATAATTTCTATGTTGAGAATGACTTCAAAAAAAGTTAAAATATTGATTGATAAAATGCGTCCTAATGTTGATATATACTTTAATATGAAATATTGTAAAAATGACAATAATTATACAACTAATAAAAAACTAGATATTATTTTTAATAATATTAATAATATTAAAAATAGAAGTAATATTGTTAAAATTACAATGAAAAATTGTAAAATTGGACCATCAAAAATAATGAGACTTAAAGAAATTCTTTATTCTTGTGATAATAATGATAATAATAGCGCAATAATATACATTAATCTTTGTTATAATAAAATTGGACCAATTGGAGCAAATAGGCTTTCTGAACTAATTAATTGTTGTCCTTTGTTAACTTATCTGAATCTCAAAAATAATAATATCAGAGATTCTGGATTAGATAGTATTGTTAGAGTACTTGAACAAAGAACAAATAATATTAGTTATCTTAATCTCAAACAAAATATTATAGGACCTGAATGTATAGAGAGACTTTCAAGAGTACTAAAATTATGTTATAATTTAATTTATTTTAATATTGGTATAAATATTTTAGGTGATATAGGAATAAAAAGTGTTGCACAAGTAATTGGAATAAAATTAAAATATCTTAATCTTTGTAATAATCAGATTGGACCAATTGGAATGGAAAGTTTATTAAAAACACTTGAACAATATACATCATTAGATTTAATATATTTAAATCTTAAGTATAATAAGATTGGTGATTTAGGGTTGAAAAGTCTTTCGCAAATATTATTAAAGTGTCCATTACTTGAACATCTTGATATTAATTATAATCAAATAGGAGATACAGATATAACAGGTATAATAAGTCTTACAAATGTAATACCATATTGTACAAAACTTTCTTGTATTGCTATTATTAAAAATAAAATAGGAATAAATGGACTTGTAAGACTTTTTGAAGTACAAGGTGATATAGTTTATAGCTAATATAAAAAAAATTGAGAAATAAAATTTTTATATAATTCATAAAATTTACATTTTCTGAATTAAATAACCAACCATTATGGAAACATCTTGCAAGAAAGCTAAACATAATCATCAACAACAAGAACAACAAGAACAATTAGAATCTAGTATATTAGAATCTAGTATATTAGATATTATTGCAGATACTTTTTTAAATTCCAGAAATGATTACAAGTTTATTATTTTAATGATTAAACAAAATAAAGATTATTATAAATATATAAATAAAATTGCAAAAGATACTTGGGAATTTATATTTAATCAGTCACAAGATGAATTTAAATTTAATTTGAAATTAATTAATGAAATATGGAATTCATTAAGGATTAATCATCCTAAAGAAGCTAATACAATCAGGGATTTTATACATAAACAAGCAAGTAAAACTTTAAATTTTAAAATAAAAGATTTAAACGATACACAAGATTTTATAGTTAAACAGATTGATATTATACAAGAATTTTATATTAATCAACTAAAAACATTAGGATTTTTTGATATAAAAGAATTACAAGAAATAAAAGAATTTATAGTTAAAACATCAATACAAAATTTTAAAATAAAAGAACAATTTGATTACTCATTATTTGAACATAAACAGTTCATTCCTAATTTTTATTATGAGCAAGCTAAAGCTCTGCTTATTTTTTACCGCAAACAAGCAGATACTTTTAGACTTTTTAATCAAAAACAGACTGAGAATACTCTAGATTTTCAGCGAAAACAAGCTGATACTATTCGTGAATATTCATGTACAGTCTCCAAAGGAGACTCTATACTATCTGATATTATTCTGTTTTTTGAACAATATCAATCAAAAACTATAATTTTTCAGCGACAACAATCTGAGATAAGACAAATTTTTCATAATAAACAAACATATGTAACACATGATTTGGAAATTCAACAAGCAATTACAATACAAAATTATTTTAATAATGCTAAAGCAAAGTTTAAGGTCCATTTAAATTGTATGTTAAATCATGTAAAAAATAAAATTTCAGAGTCTCAACTACTCAAAGATAAAAATAACAGACAAAAACATTTTGATCTTATTATAGAAGAAACTATAATTTTTCAAACAGATAATGTCCAATATTGTGATATAGATATTATAAATATTATAAATAATATAGTGCAACAAACTATAATACTTTTATATTTGACAAAAGAATTAGATTTTGAATTAGATCTTGATTGTTGTGTCAAATATGGATTTAATAATAGTTGTATAAAATATTTTAAAATAGTATCTCCAATGTTAAATAAGCTAACAAAACTTAAAGTAAATCATTATGAACAAGATTTTAAATTTTCTTTGGAATTTGTTGAACTACTATTGTCGTTTCCTAATTTACAAATTCTTGAAATACATTTTACTATAACCAATGAAGAGTTTGAACTACCTAAACAAAAACTACAAATAAAAGATCTTTGCATTACAGTAAGTTATGATTTTGATACAATATCATCATATAGTATCATTAATATTAATACATTATTAAAAATGTGTCCTCAATTAACAAGAATTAATTTAAGTTGTTTTAATATAAGTACAGATAATATAAATCTTGTTAAACTTGGAGAAATATTAAATCAATGTAATAATTTGACTGATCTTATATTAAATAATTTTAATGGAGAGTGTAAAGATAAAGAAAAATTAAACTTTATTAATATTGCTGAATTATTATCAAATAGTACTACTTTGACTTATCTAGATCTTTCACATAATAACATCATTGAAGATGAAAAAAAAAAGATTAGAGAAATACTATCACATAATCAAACACTGAAAGAACTATTACTCTAATAATGTTTATTTATTTAAAGCTTATTAGACTTAGAAAATGTCATATATTAATAATAAAAAATTGAGAAATAAAATTATTGTTAAATTTATCTAAATCTTTATTTATTTTGATTACAATTTCATATTCATAACAATGAATCACGAACTACAACATACAACATCTAAAAAAGCTAAATATAATCATGTTTATACACAGTCTGAGTCTGAGTCTGCATGTGAACAATATTATTCGCAATCTTTTCTTGAAGCTTATTTAAAAAATGGGGAAAAAGATATATTTAATAAACTTCAAAAACTCATAATATCATCAATTGAAAATGAAAAGCAAATACTGACTAATAATATGTGTAATTTTCAACTTCAAAATGCTAAAAAATGTTTGGATTTTCGAAGAAAACAATTTAATGTTAATCAGTCTTCAAGAAATTTATATTTTAAACAACTAGATCCTGAAGCTATTCAAAAATATATTGATGATATTAATGGTATTGAACAATTAAAAATATTATTATCTAAACAAATTAAGGCTATTAAATCTTTATATGATGATCATGCTAAAGCTTTATATTATTTACGTAATGAACAATCTAAAGCTTTGTGGAATTTTAATAAAAAACAGTGCGAAGCTTTCAGAGAATTTGATATTAAACAAAGAGAACATACATTTATTAACAATTTTTTATGTGATCAGATAAATGCTAAAAAAAAATTCTTGTGTATCCAAACAGATAATATTTTAAAATTACAACATGAACATGATAAAGCTTTATGGGAATTAAAACACGAACAAAATAAATCTTTATCTGAATTAAACTTAAAATTAACACATATGATTAATCTCGAAGAGCATAAAAATATGATAAATGAGCAAATTAAAAAATTAACTGATGCTATTGAAGAATCACAAACAATTTATAATAAAAATATTCAAAAATTAGAATCCGAACAAATGAAGGAAACTCATTTATTACACTTTGAACAGTCTAAAAGTATTAGTAAATATAATTCACAATATATTAAGAATGTAGAGAGTTTACAAATTAAGCTTTTACAGCCTGATATGACGAAGGCTTATTTAAAGTATATGAGAGAGATTGTCAAGAAAATAATTATTAAGAATCTAGCTGTTCAAAATGATGATAAGCTAACACAAAAAAATTTTGATCTTTCAATATGTGAAATATCAAATAAAATATCAGATAATGACACATCCTCGCTGCGCAATCATCTTCTAGTAGCATCTTCGCATCGGGCTAGATTCGATCCCTTAGATGATGATAAAAATAACGAATATAATAAATATGCTAAATATAATAAAATAGTACAAATTGTAATATTTTTATATTTGACAAAAGAATTTAATTTTAAATTAAAATTAAATTTAATATTAAATACTGAAACAGAATTTGTGTCATCAAAAATAGTATATATAAAAAAATCAGAATATACATTTGATAATAGCTGTTTAAAATATTTAAAAATAGTATTTCCAAACCTTAATAATCTTAAAAATCTTAAAATATATAATTCTAATTACAATAAATGGTCATTATCATTAGAATTATTTGAACTACTTTTACTAACTAACTTAGAAAGTTTTAAATTCAAATTTATTCCAAGTGTTATAGACTTTAAATTAACAGAGCAAAAACTAAAAATAAAGAATCTTAATCTTGAAGTAATTCATCGGTCAGATAATGAAAAAAATAATATTTTTACATTTTTAAAAATGTGTGATTATAATATACAAAAATTAAAATTATCTTTGTTTGGTACAAATAATAAATATCTTCTTGAACTTGGAGAAGAATTAAAAAAATGCAATCAATTAACTTATCTTAGATTAATAGTTGAAGATAATGTAAATGATACAGAAGAACAATTAAACTTTATACCTGTATTATTAAAATGCCCTAATTTAACAAAGCTAGATCTCTCAAGATGTAACATAGAATATAATGCAGCAATTAATATTGCTAAAATACTATCAAAAAGTACTTCATTATCTCATCTAAATCTATCGAATATATGGAATAATAAATTGGATGATAAAGAAAAAGAAAAAATTAGAGAAATACTATCACATAATCAAACACTAGAACTATTACTCTAATTATTAACATAACAAAAAAATTGAATTTTTATTTATTACAAATATTTATATAAATTATTTATGAATTAAGATGGTAAAAAATATTCAAGAATTACCTTTAGAATTGCTTATTAAATGTGTCAAAAATAATAATACATTTAATAATAATATGTTTTTAAGAATGACTTCTAAAAAAATAAGTAAACAAATAATCATAATAGATAAAGAAATATTTGATAAACTTATTGTGTTATGGACTGAAGAAAATCGACATATACTTATTAATAATATTTTGAGATTTCAGTTTCAAAAAGCTAATAATATTAAGAATTTATCACACGAACAATTAAAAGTTTATAAGTCTGATTGGAATTTGTATCATGAATCACAATTTAAAGCTATTGGAAAAATATTATGTGATCAGACTCATGCTATTCAAAAATTAGTATGTGATCAAGCTAAAACTTTATTGGAAAATAGTACTGAACATATTACAGCTTTATTTAAATTTAACATTGAACAAATTGAAGCTTTATGGGAATTTAATATTAAACAAGCAAATGTTATTAAAATTTTACTGGATCAAAATCAAGATTTAACGATTATTAGCAAAATATTAAACGATCAAGCTAATGCAACTAAAATTTTTCACTGTATTCAAGATGATGCTATTAAAAAAATACAGTTTGAACAGAGTAAAGCTTTATTGGAATTACAGTTTGAACATAATAAAGCTTTAAAAGAATTAGAGTTTGAACAATCTCATAATCAAAATACACAACAAGATACTATTCAGAATAAGAATGAGATTGTTCATATAACCTTTCCAAAACAGCCTATTTCAGAAATTCTAAAGACTACATATAGTATTGAATATGATAAAATTAGAAAATTACAGTTTGAACAGACAAAAGCTATTTATGAATTACAGTTTAAACAGTCGTGTGATACTTATAAATTTGATTATAAATTTATAAATTGTCTAAATTTTTTACAACCTGAAAACGTCGAGGCTCATTTCAAGTGTATGATAAAAAATGTAAAAAAAATAATACTAGAAACACGACAAGATGATTATAATGGAATGAAAAAGCTAACAGAAAAACATTTTAATATCTCTATAAGTAAAATATCAGATAAAATATCAGATAAAATACCAGATAAAATATTTGATAATTATATATATAATAAATTTAATAAATATTTTAATAATCAGATACCACAAGTTGTAATATTTTTATATCTGATAAAAGAATCAAATTTTGAATTAGATCTTAATTTAATATCAGAAACTGTATTAGATAATAATCACCTAAAATATTTTAAAATAATATTTCCAATGCTTAATAATGTAACAAAATTTAATATAGATGATTATGAAAATGATTTAACATTTTCTTTGGAATTGATAGAACTTATATCATTGCTTCCTAATTTAGAAAGTCTTAATCTTAAATTTAATCCAGCTAATATAGACTTTGAAGTACCACATAAAAAACTAAAAATAAATGAACTTCATCTTTCAACATCTGATTGTGATAATAAAACAAATAATATAATTACCATTTTGAAAATGTGTCCTGATATAAAAAAGTTATATTTTGATGGTACTCATTTAGATATAAATAATGAATATCTTGTTAAAATTGCAAAAATATTAAAACAATCAAATAAATTAATTAATCTTACATTAAATAGTCTAGAATTTGTAGATGACGAACAATTAGACTTTGAAAATGTAATATTACAATGTCATAATTTAATAAATCTTAATCTTTCACATAACAATATTGAAAACAAAAGAGCAATTGCAATTGCTCAAATACTATCTAAAAGTACTACTTTGACTTATCTAGATTTAGCAGATAATAGAATTAACGAAGAAGGAGAAAAAAAGATTAGAGAAATATTATTAGAATGTAAAACACTAAAAACGCTTATATTTAAATATTAATAAAATAATATATTTCTTTATAACAAATAACAAAAAAAAATTGAATTTTTATTTATTACAAATATTTATATAAATTATTTATGAATTAAGATGGTAAAAAATATGCTAGAAAATCTACCTTCAGAATTGCTTTACATACTTATTGAGTATGTCAATAATAAGATAACATTAAGTATGTCTTCAAAAAGATTGAGAAAATTTATTTTGAAAATAGATAAAGTTTTTATTGATAAACTTGTTGGGTTTTGGATTAAAGAAAATAAAGAAAACATGAGTAATATTATGACAAATTTTCAGATTCAAAAATCTAAAGATAGTTTTCAATTGTCAGAAAAACAATCAGATGATTATAAATCTTTTAGTTCACAATTAGAAGATGTACGACAATCTGAAGTTATTCAACAATTACTGTCAAATGAAATATTAGATGATAAGAGAGATGCTATTAAAAAATTACTGGATGAACATTATGAAGCTACTAAATTATTACATTTTAGACAGATGAGTGATCAAAGGCTTTATGAAATAAAACAAGCTCACATTATAAGGGATTTTAATACTAAACAACGCGAAGCTTTTACAAAATTTAATATTGATGAGTCACAACCTGAAGCTATAGAAATATTTCTTAGCAAGCAAACAGATGCTATTGAAAAATTACACTTTTTACAAAATGATAATAATCGAAAATTACAATATGAACATACTAAAGCTTTATGGAAATTACAGTTAAAACAAAATGATGATTTAATATCATTTCCTACTAATGAAATTGAAGACTTTCATGAACAAAGAATTGCTATTACAGAATTAATTGATGCTATCAAAAATACACATAATATTCAAAATAATAATATTAAAGAATTTCAATTTAAAAAGATGAAAGCTACTTGCGAATTACAGATTGATCAATTAAGAGAAACTTATAAACATAATTTTAAACATGTTAAGTATTCTAAGCTTATGCAACCTACAGAAGTTGAAGCTTCTTTCAAGTATATGAAAGAAGATATAAAGACTATAATACATAATATAGATGACGATGACGATGATGATGAATATGATATAAACGAATTCGATTTAGAAAAAGACAAATTTAATCGGTCAATAAGTAAAATAATATATAAAGAACTAGATGATAGTGAATATAATAGATATATTGATGATGACGATTTTATAGATTACAGGATAGTATATCTTATAAAAATTATAATATTTTTATATTTAACAAAAGAATCACAATTTGTAATAGATTTTAGTACAATAAGATATCAAGTTTTAAGAGGAGATTATGGTGAAATGTGTTCTTTTTTAATTGAAGATAGGTTCATTGATTATTTTAAAATAGTATTTCCAATGCTAAATAATATAACAACACTTAAAATATTTGGAATGTGTGACAATATAACATTATCATTGAAATTGTTTGAACTACTGTTGTTGCTTCCTACATTACAAAATCTCAAACTTAGATTTGTGCCAACTTCTCAAGACTTTGAATTACCTGATCAAAAACTACAAATAAATAATCTTGTGATTGCAGTAGAAGAACATTCTGACAATGAATATTATAATATTCATAAAATTGTAGATATGTGTCCTTATATAAACAAATTAATTTTATTGTACGGTAACTACGATGAGTATACTATTATTGATAATAAATATATTGTTGAACTTGGAAAAAGATTGAATAAATGCAATAATTTAACTGATTTAAAAATAAGAATAAATAATATTCAACATTATAATGAAGAATTAGACTTTATACCTATATTATCAAAATGCCCTAATTTAACAAAGCTAAATCTTTCACATAACAATATTGAAAACAAAAGAGCAATTGAAATTGCTAGAATAGTATCTAAAAGTACTACTTTGACTTATCTAGATTTAGCAGATAATAGAATTAACGAAGAAGGAAAAGAAAAAATTAAAGAAATACTATCACATAATCAAACACTAGAATTATTACTCTAATTTATAAAATCTTATAAATTACTTTAATTTATAAGATTTTTAGTTTATAGCTAAAACAAAAAAAATTGAATTTTTATTTGTTTAAAGTATTTATGTAAATTATTTATAAATTAAAATGAATAATGAATCTTTTTTATTTAAAATTATGCATATTCTACCTTTACTAGATTCGTGTAAAATTTTTTTAAAAAATGAAATTATTAAAATTAGAATGACCTCGAAAAAAATGAAAGAAATAGTTGATAAAACAAAATTTCCTACAATTATAAGTGTTAATAAAAAATGGTTTCGTTCCTATGAAAATGGCACTGATGCTGAAAAACAAAATCATATTTTTAATTACATTCAGTCTTTAACAAACATATCCAATATTATACTATCAAATTGTCAGATTGTAAGATTTAATACGAATATATTATGTTGTCAAGATCTTGTTAGTCTAGATCTTAGACGAAATAAAATTGGAGATATCGGAGCACATAGTCTTGAACAAGTATTTTCACAATGTAAAAAACTAGTTTATTTAAACCTGAGTAAAAATCTTATTGGAGCTGATGGTGCTGAAAGTATTGCAAAAATGATTAGGCGATGTCCATCACTTCTTTATCTAGATATCAATTCTAATCAAATAGGAAGTAATGGAATGCAGAGTTTATCAAGAGTACTGAAACAGCAGTGTAAATCTCTAATTCATCTCAATTTAAGTAACAATCAGTTTGGATCATCTGGAATAAAGAGCTTATTTGAAGCTTTTTATGTTCTGACAATAGAACATCTTGATCTAAGCTTCAATCAGATTGGATCATCTGGAATAGAAATTATTGAGCGATATCTTAATATGAATCAAACATTATCTTTAAAATATTTGAATCTATCTAATAATCAGATTGGACTTTATGGTATTCAAAGCCTTACAAAAGTGCTTAAATGTTGTCCATTTATAGATCATCTTGATCTCAGTTCTAATGAAATTAATTCTGATGGATTAGAAAAGTTGTCTTTATTACTTGGACAGCATCAGTGCAAAAATTTAGAATACTTAAATATATCTGATAATCAGATTGGCTCAGTCGGAATTGAGCGTTTATCTGAATCACTTGCACAGTGTTTAGTACTAGCACATCTTAATATCAATAATAATCAAATAGGTGATACAGGAGCAATTAGTCTTGCAAAAGTATTAGGACATTGTAAATCAATTGTTTGTCTTAAACTTCGCAAAAATCAGATTGGATCTGATGGATTAGAAAAAATTAAAAAAGTATATAGAGGTTTAAAAATTCTTAAAATTTAATCTTTCAATAATTTCTTTATATATTAATAGCTGATAATGCATATTATAAATAAAAATTGAATTTTCATTTAATTGTATTGTTTTATGTGTGATATATATCGTAATAATGATAAAATCAATTTCTACAAATAAATCATTTGTAAATTTTTTAACTTCTTTACCTGGTGATTTAAAAATATGTTGGCCTCTGGAGATGATAATTATGTTGAGAATGACATCAAAACGTATGAGAGAAACAATAGACCAAGCAAAACTACCTACATCAGTAAGTTTAATCTGGCAAAAATATAGATATAATATTACAGAAATAAATAATTTAATTAGACGTTTAAACATTACTAGTTTCACTGTTCAAACAAAAAAAGATAAATATGAAATTGAACAAGAACCATTAGATTATTATCAAGAAGATTTATCTTCTGATGATGATGATAAAGTATATAAATACGAAGAAGATGACGATGAAGACGAATTATTAAAACTTTTAGAAATAATTTTTCAAAATAAAGATCTTACTGTACTTAATCTCGCACATTGTGGATTAAAAAATAATAGTTTTCAGAATCTAAAAGAATCATTCAAAAATCTACATAATCTATCTGATCTAAATCTTTCTGATAATAATTTTATATTATCGTTTGACTTTATAGAAGTATTAATGTTACTTCCTAAATTAGTTAATCTTAATCTCAATTCAAACCATTATATTAATACTGATGATATATATTTACAATCTGAACAATCTGAACAATCTGAACAATCTGAACAATCTGAACAATCTGAACAACCTGAACAATCTGAACAATCTGAACAATCTGAACAACCAGAACAAACTTTACAACTAAAAAAACTTTCATTATCATCTTGTTTAACAAACGATACAAAAGATATAAATAATATTTTAGAATTAATAAGAATATCTCCTCAATTAGATAGTTTTGATTTTAGTGATAATGGAGATTGGGATGAATATTGGGATGATGGATTTTGTGAAGATTTGACAGAGAGTTTAGTACAAGTTTTAAGATATTGTCCTAATTTGACTGATCTGAATTTCAGTAATAATGCAATTAAAACTGAAGAATCAATAATAGAATTATTAAAAAGTCATAAATTAGTTCGTCTTAATCTTTCATATAATGGATTTAAAAATGTAAATAAACTATGTATTACAAACTGTTCTAATTTGACTTATCTTAATCTCTCATCTAATTATGATAAAAATGATGAAATTGCAAATATTGTAAATGCACAATGTATTATACAGTGTTTTTCATTGACTAAATTGACTAATTATATTTTTTCAAATATGAATATTAGGGACGAAGGAGCAACAAACTTTGCTAATGTTTTACGTCACTGTCCTAATTTGATTGAACTTAATCTTTCAAATAATAATATTGGTGATGAAGGTATATCAGACATTGCTAATGCACTTTTTTTCTGTACTAATTTGATTGAACTTAATCTTTCAAATAATAATATTAGGAATGAAGGAGCATTGAATATTGCTCATGTACTATGTATTACACTGTATGCTAAATTAATTAATCTAGATCTCTCAAATAATAAAATTGAAGATAAAGGAGTATTGCAGATACTAAATACACTATGTATTAAAAAGTGTCCTAATTTGAGCAAACTTAATTTCTCAGGTAATAAAATTGGAGATGAAGGAATATCAAACATTGCGAATGCACTATGTATTAAACAATGTCCTAATTTAACTCATTTTAATTTTTCAATTAATATAAATATTGGAGTTTTGGGAGCAACACATTTTGCAAATGCACTACTACGATGTCGTAATTTGTTTGATCTTGACCTTTCAGTTAATAGTATTGGAGATGAAGGAATATCAAAAATTGCAGATGCACTATTTGCAAATGCACTATTATATCGTCTTAATTTAACTTCTCTAAATCTTACAGGTAATAACATTGGAGATAAAGGAGCAATAAACATTGCAAATGTATTATCACTATGTCCTAATTTGACTTATCTAAATCTTACGGGTAATAACATTGGAGATGAAGGAGCAACAAACATTGCAAATACACTATCACTATGTCCTAAATTTAAAATATTCAAATTCTCAGATAATAACTTTGAAGAAGAAGGATTAATAAAAATTTTAAATTCACTTTGTATTGTACAATACCCACGTATAAGTGTTCTAGACCTCTCAAATAATAAATATAATAAGATTGGAGATGAAGGACTATCTAAAATTCTAAATGCACTTACATTATGTCATAATTTAAAATATCTAGATCTTTCTAATAATATGTTTGAAAATGCACTATCAAAGAGGTTAAGAAAGAGGATACACATGTTAACCAAATTTATATCTCAAATTACGTTATAAGTAATTATTATAATATTTTGTGTAAATCAAGTATAATAAATTTATAGATCAAAAGAGATGCTACTAGATAACAGGTAGGTATTAAGGTTAAATTAAAAAAATTGAATTTTCATTTAATTGTGTTATTTTATTTATTAAATAATAAAACGTAATAATGTCAATATTAACAACTATTTCCGCATCTAAAAACGTTGAACATTTTTTGACTATTGTCATACCTACTTCTATATCAGGTAATTATTGGCCTTCTCATATGACAATTACGATGAGAATGACATCAAAAATGATAAAAGATATAGTAGATAATTTTCGACCACCTACTAAAGTTAATTTAATTTGGTCAGCCTATACAACTGATATTGAAAAAATAAATAGTACAATTAGATGTTTAAACATCATTGATCTCACAATAACGAGTTTTATAAACTACGATAAAAAAACAGTGCAAAAAGATGACATTCTCAAAGCTTTCGCTGCTTACCAGTATCAGCGGCATAATGCTAATAACATTAAAGATAAATTATTAAAACTTTCAGAAATGATTTCTTTGAATAAAAAACTTACTAAACTTAATCTCAGCTCATGTGGTTTACATAATAACAGCTTAAAATATTTAAAAGAATCATTTAACTTTTTAAATGATCTGTCTGTTCTCAATCTTTATGGAAATGATTTTATTTTAACGTTAGACTTTATAAAAATCTTATTATCACTTCCTAAATTAGTCAGTCTTGATCTTAGTGACAATCATTTTATTTGCATAAAGATTGATAAAGATAAATGGAATCAAAACCCTGAACAATGGGATCTAAAACCTGAAGAAACTTTACAGTTAGAAAATCTCTCATTAAACTTTAGTGACATAGACCAAAGATCAGATAATATTTTTGAATTAATAAGAAAATCTCCTAAATTACGTAGCCTTGATATAGGAGATAATTATTTAGATGATAAATCAATAAATCAATTTATAGAATCTTTAGGACAATGTCCTAATTTGACTGATCTCAATATTAGTAATAATCGAATTGAAGATGATTTAATGAAAACATTATTACAATATTTAGAACAACATCATAATTTGTCTAATCTTGATATTAGTGGTAATATAGATTGGAATTATGACGAAGAATATGAAGGCTATGAAGACTTTAATGCCTATATAGATTCATTGAAGATTAGAGATATTATTAAACACTAAAACTCAATCTATCCAATAATAAGATTGTATGTTCTAAATCCACAAAATTTTTTTATATATAATATAAGTAAAAAAATTGAATTATCATTTAATTGTGTTATTTTATTTATTAAATAATAAAACGTAATAATGACAACATCTACAATTACATCAAAATATGTTGAACATTTTTTGTCTATTGTCATACCTACTTGTAAATTAGGTAATTATTGGCCTTCTCATATGACAATTATGATGAGAATGACATCAAAAATGATAAA
>Ga0114969_10001801_pt1 | contig 17935 bp, 15 predicted proteins | sample M_130807_MF_Meta_FD_87316 | JGI IMG/M metagenome (GOLD analysis project Ga0114969, IMG submission 87316) | Freshwater microbial communities from Lake Montjoie, Canada to study carbon cycling - M_130807_MF_MetaG | ecosystem: Environmental > Aquatic > Freshwater > Lake | place: Lake Montjoie...
CGCCGGCAAACGGCCGGTCGCCAACGGAGTTTGCGCAGACGCTGGTGCCAAAGCTCATCGACACCATACCGGCGAAGCCAATCAGCGACCCAGCCAGAGCCGCCGGCTGATCGCCTTCAGCGGGTGCCACAGGAATGCCTGCAGGAAGGCCCAGTAACACAGCGCCATGCGGATTGAGACTGCCGCCATCTTCTCCGGCTCGCTGAACCAGCGGCAGCAGTTCTCGAAGCGGCCGCACGGCCAAGCCACTGGAAGCCACGAGGGATTCAAAGTCGGCGAGCAAGCGCGCGTCGTAGTCGAGCGTTGTTTGATCGATCGGAAACATCCCCGCCGCATCGCCGATGCCCAGTCGCCACTGGCCGGTAAGCCGGAAGGCGATCCAGCCGGCGGGCGTTGTGATGTGGGCCACCTGCGTTGCCTTCTGGGGCTGGTTGCGAATCGTCCAGAGCCAACGGGCAACCGTCATACGTTTGGGAATCTTCACGCCCAGCCGCGCCGTCAGTTCGCTGCCCTCCGCCTCGTTGCGGCTGTCGCACCACAGCCTCGCAGGCCCAAGGGATGCGCCACTCTTATCGGCCAGTACCTCGCCGTGCATCTGGCCGGAGATACCGATGGCCCGCACCTCCATGCCAATGCCCGCGGCATCCAGCTTGGCTCGCAGGTCGATCACTGCGTCGGCGAGGGCCTGTTCCCAGTCGGCGGGTAACTGTTCGTAACACTCTGCCGCCAGGCCAGGCAGCATGTGATAGGCGGCTTGGCCGGTGCCCAGAATCCGCAGCGTGTCGTCGGTAAAGAGAACCGAAAGGCCCTGCGTGCCGGCATCGATGCTGAGATAACCAGGTGTGTTCATCGTGATAAGAAATCTTTCGCAAGAGTGTTTACAAAAAGAAACTTTGGTATCAGTTTATCTCACGCACAAAAGATGAGAACGAAAGATAAGAAATCACCAGTTCACGCATCCCAATAATTACTTGGCGAACTTCCAGGACCGCGAGTACCACAGAAAGAGACCTCCATGCCAAGGGATCGTGCAAGAGCCGCCTTCGCTAGGCACGCGCGATCGGCGCCAGCGGCATCCTTGGCGTAAACAACTTGAATATGATTGGCTTTATGTCGCGCCATCATTTGATCTCGCGTGATGCCGTAGGTAACTGCGTGCATGATGGGCCACTGCTTGGTCGTTGCAAGAAGGCGACGCTGAGTTTCTGCTTCGGGTAAAGCCACAACGCCCGCGCGTCCCAAGTCCATGTTCAATTTTCCGTTGCCGACCCAGATGCGACTCCAGACGATTTCACCCGGTTTGCTCACGCCAGCTAAGGTGCTGCCCCCGAGCCTGAAATACATCGGTGGCTGTCGCCATCCGTGCGCCCCTTTCCAGCCTTTTACAAAGTGTGACGGGGGAGCGCCTCCAGAAATCTCAAATACCCAGACCCACTCCTGGGTCGTGCGAGATTGATCCCAGTCGCCCCACCGAATGTCGTGTAGTGTATTTTCGACCGGCTCTCCGAGCGCCTCATGCAATCGTTGAGTGAGTAGTCCATCCAGTCCGGCGCACTCATCGACCTCGTTGAAATGGGTCAGCGGACGACCGCGATAAAGCACCCGCGAGCCACCGGCATCCGTGACGGGCGGACGCTTGGAATCGTTGAGCATTCCCTCGACTAAGTCGCTCGCCGGAAGGAGATCTTTGAGTCCCTGCTGGTACTGAATGCCGATTGCATCGCATCCAAATCGGTCCGAGAGACGCACTGCCGCAATATACATCCGGCACTGCAAGAGCACTTGAGCACGCGTGAGATCCGTCGATTCATTTTTCCCGAAATGAAATTGCATGCCGGCTCGCTGCAGCCACCGAAACACATCCATTGCATCAGAGTCCTTCACCTGCATCGTCTCGTAGTACAGGGCGCTTTGACTGAGTCGCTCCTTGAAGACACCGGTGGAGTGGAGAAGTTCGTCGGGTACGATTGCGTTAAACATGCCCATGCATCCCTCATCAAAAACACCGATGAGGGCTTTGCGACGTTGAAGTTCTTTGGCGATTGTCTCGGCAAGCGATTCGATTCGACTTGGAATTCGAACGTTTGCGATTGGTACCACATGGCTTGTGTCGTGGTGAACTTTCCCCGTGTCGAGCCACGACTGAAGATGATGACGAAAACTTGGAGCAGAAAAATCATCGGCCCAAAGAGTCGAATAGGCAACTCCCGCTTTTGTCAGAGAACCATTGAGATTGAGCATGCCAACGAGCCCTGGCCACTGTCCCGACCAGTTGGCAAGCGTGAGAATAGGGCCGGTGTGAGTGGTTAGCCCCGGGAGCACGTGGTTGGAATACTGCCATACCGCCTCGGCAATAATCAGCTTTGAATCCGGTGCAATGCATTCAAAGACGTTGAGACCTTCTCGAGCGGATGAAATAAAACCATGGCTTCGAGTCCGCGAGTAGGCGTGTCCACGCACGAGCTTCCAAGGCGTATCTTTCATTGCCAGAGCGAGATCAGTTTCAAGTTTTTTTTGTGCTGGCCAACAGACGCAGTTGGCCTCCTCGCGAAGATCGCCGCTGGCAATCAAAACAACCTCTCGCGTCCCAGACCCGAGCCTTTGGGCGATTTTGGAAGTGCGAGCATGAGATTTGAAAGATGTATCTGTGCGGCTCATATCTCGCTAAACTCCTCAGGTTTAAAAGGATCTTTGAAAGATTCGCAATGGACTCTGTTGACGCATGTGGTAGCGAAGGTCGACGCGGAACTATACTCCCCGGCCTGTCGGATCGCACGCAAGACAAGAGATGCACGTGACAAAATTGGTGATCTCGGGAAACGAGCGATCTTCGTACGAGAGATTCTTGAAAAAAGTGACGGCAAGCGATGGTGTCGGCGAGTGGCTTTTTCGGACGTGGATGAACTATGGCCGGCCAACTTTCCGCAGTGGTGATCGATGACTTCTGGAGCAGGATTCCATGCGAATACATTGGATTGTGAAGAGTGTGTTGCAGCACAAAAAGGAAAAAAGTGGATCGAACAATGGAGAGCACATGAGTGCGAAGGTCTGTCAGGCGAGTCGATCGGTGTTCGCGAGCGTCTGTGTGGCGTTTGGAATTGCCTGTGCATTGATTGCCGCAGATCCACCCGCGGCACCACCGACAGAAACACCCGCGGCGAATCTTTCGGCGCATGCTCGCTGGGTTATTGGATCTGATTTCACTGAAGACAACTCAATGCTTGTCACAGTGGGTGGTGAAAGCTTGCTCTACCGCAAGGGTGAGGTTGTGATTTGGAATGTGGCCGATGGATCGCGTGCCGGAGAACTTGTTGGTCATCCAACAAGTGTCTGGGCGGTCGACATTTCAAAAGATGGAAAACTTGCCGCTACGACTGGCTATGACGGACTGATAAAGCTCTGGGACTTTGCCACAAAGACCAGCAAGGCGGATCTCAAAAAACATTTAGGATGGGTTCGAACGGTGCAGTTCAGCCCCGATTCTACGAAACTCGCTACCGGAGGAGAGGATGGCACCCTTGTTCTCTGGGATGCTCTGAGTGGAGCTGAAATTCGCGCAATCACAGCCCATGCCGGACCGGTATCGAGCGTTTGTTTTTCACCCGACGGCACCACGCTTGCAAGCGGTTCCGGAGATAAACTCGTCAAGCTTTGGGACGTTGCAACAGGAATGGAAAAAGGAAAACTTGAAGGTCATACCGATGGAGTGTGGACCATTCGTTATTCACCCGATGGATCCAAACTCGTTTCGACATCTGCCGATCGAACAGCAAAGCTTTGGACGACATCAGATGCCAAAGAATATGCAACGCTCGTCGGCCACAAAGATTGGGTGACCTCTGCGGCGTTTACGCCCGATGGCGCGCGACTGGCAACGGGAAGCTTGGATGGCGTCATAAAATTTTGGGATGTAGCTTCAAAGGCTGAACAGATTGGCCCGGAGAAAGCAAAGGCCTCGGTCTGGAGCGTGTCGATTTCGCCTGATGGCGGCAGAATGTTTGTGGGGAGCCACGCGGACGGAAGGCTCTTGCCGATTCCCGAAGCAAAGTTGGCACCTCCACCGCCGCCCCCCCCGCCAATGCCCCCGATGCCGTTGGTTGTCAAGTGGACGACACTCGTTCCAACAGAATTCAAGTCGACTGCCGCTGCGACTGCCGCGATTACGCCTGAAGGCGTCGTGACGGTGACCGGTCCACTTGCCAAGGATACTTATCAGATCAAGGCAGTCGCTCCTGCAGGGACGGAAATCAAAGGCATTCGACTCGAAACTCTTGCTGATCCGAGCCTTCCGGGGCAGGGACCAGGACGATCCGGAGGAGGCAACTTTGTTGTGAGTCGTTTCGCAGTTTCATTTGGACCTCCTGGATCACCCGACGCACCGAGCGCTCTCAAGCTCGAGTCTGCGAAAGCTGATTTTGAACAGGAGGCGTACGGCGCCGCTGGTGCGATTGATGACAACGCTGAGACAGGCTGGGCTATTAGTGGTGGAACTGGAAAGGATCATTCGGTGACGTTTCAGTTTGCCCCAGACACAAAGGTGCCGGCCGGCGGGGTCTTGCTCATTACCATTGATCAGCAGCATGCCGACGGCATGCACGCAATTGGAAAACTGCGATTATCAACAACTACTGACACAGTCGCGCCTTCGGCGCCGGCTGAAAAACCTGTCGAGAAACCGGCTGAAAAGTAAGGACGTAAAAGTTTTTTGTAACGACCGTCGGCACGTTCGGTGTGAGCTTCATTTTTCGGGCGTGGCAAAGAAGCAAATTTTTTTATACGCTTGACAGTTCGTCAACTGCTGTAAGCAGTACGAGTAGTCACAAGACAAGGATGCAACTATGGAAGTGATGAAAGCAAAAGATTGCTCAAAAAAAATCAGGCTCACGCGGCCAGTGATGTTCTCGATTATCGGTGTCGTGGCAATCAGCAGTTGGCATTTTCTGAATGAACCAGATCCTGGGGCGAGTAGTATTTTCGGTTCGTTGCAAAAAGTACAGGCGATGGGTTCATTGGCTGACGATGCCTTTGCCGTGTGCACGGTTCCAATTGATGGATCAATCGAGGGGTTTTTTATTCTCGACTTTGAAACAGGTGATCTGTCAGGAGCCGTATTGAATCAAAACACATCAAAGTTTGCCGCGTCCTATAAGAAGAACGTCCTGGTAGATCTTGGTTTTAAGCCGGGGCAGGCCAAAAATCCAAAGTTTTTGCTGGTTTCAGGCGTGGCTGATCTCAGACGGGGACGAGGCGGTGTCAATTATGCGCAGTCGGTCCTCTATGTGACCGATTCGAGTACCGGAGCAACGGTGGTCTATGGAATCCCTTGGAATCCTCAGCAAGCGCAAGTCGGCACGCCGTTTGTTGCAGAACTGATTCTGCTCGATAAGGCCAACCCGAGAGGCGGTTGAGTGAGACGAGTGTCAGAGCGTTTTGGTAACGAGTTCTATGAATTTTGTGAGGCGATTCATTTTCAGTGACACATGAATTTTCAGTCATGATCAATGGAACCCCCCGCGATGTATCGCAAGGGGCCACGGCACAGGATGTTGTCAAGCTTTTGGGTCTTCAAGAGCGGCCCGTAGCAGTTGAAGTCAACATGCAGGTGGTGCCGCGTCGCGAGCTCGCGGCCTGTTTGCTTTGCGCCGGTGATCGACTCGAAATTGTGACTCTTGTTGGTGGCGGTTGATTCTGTTTTGTGACTGTAATCTGACCAGAGAGCGAGTGCGATAAAAAGCGATGACAGCCGCGACAGAGTCTGCGTGTGGCGACGATGGCCTGCGCATTGGAAATCTCCTGCTTTCAAGCAGGTTGATCGTTGGTACTGGGAAATATTCAAGCTACTCCTTAATGGCACAGTGTCTTGAATTTTCTGGCGCTGATTGCGTGACAGTGGCAGTGCGACGGGAGCGACTCTTTGATGCATCTGGTGAAAGCATGCTCGATCATCTTGATGCCTCTCGCTATACGCTTCTGCCGAACACGGCTGGATGTTTTACTGCAGATGAAGCGGTCCGTGTGGCAAGACTTGGTAGGGAACTTTTGCGAGACATCGGCAATCCGGGTGCTGAATGGGTGAAGCTTGAAGTGCTCGGAGATGCCCGCACGTTGCTTCCAGATCCAATCGGCACGCTAGCGGCCACGGAACGTTTGGTGGCAGATGGCTTTTCGGTGCTTGTCTATTCCAGCGACGATCCAATCTTGGCAAAGAGACTCAAAGAAGTTGGCGCTGTAAGCGTGATGCCTGCGGGCAGTCCGATTGGTTCCGGGCAGGGAATTCTTAACCCCAACAACCTGAGAATATGTCTTGAATATTTGAAGCAGGACGACCCGGGCTATCCGGTGATCGTCGATGCAGGCGTGGGAACGGCCAGCGATGTGGCCTTTGCAATGGAACTCGGCGTGGACGGCGTTCTTCTCAATACGGCGATTGCCCATGCGACCAATCCGGCACAAATGGCCCATGCAATGCGGCAGGCCTGCCTTGCTGGGCGACAGGCTTTTCTAGCAGGAAGAATTCCAAAACGCCTCTACGCAACCGCGTCAAGTCCTCATGAGGGTCGTATTGCAGCGATGTCGTCCGAGCAGGATCCGGAGAGAAACCTCACTCTTTCTGCCGCGAGCACTCAGGAGATCGCACGCAATTCGAAAGCACTGTAAAAGGCAATCACTTTCGGTACCCTCTTCGCATTAGAAGGGGTCGCGGTACGGTGTCTGTCAACGATGCTTTTTATGAACGTAGCTCATCCCATCAGGCTTTTTGACATGGTTGACCCTTGCAGATGCTTCGGAGCGGTTGAAATTATCGCAGCGCTCGGTCTGCAAGACTTCTGGGGTTTGATCAAGCTCGTTGTCATTGCAGGAATATGGTTTGCATCGACCAATTGGATCGATCGCGATGCCCGCATTGTGCAGGTTGACCGAAGGCTCTGGAACCTAGTGTCTCTGCTTATCGGTGGAACACTCTCGGTATGGGCATTTTTCAACGGTCACGGTCTTTTGCCGCTGGTGGTCGTGGTATCGGCAATTGAATGCGTTTTGTATGTGTTTGTTCGCAATCGTGTCGTTCCCAAGGAACGGCGCTTGCTGACGATGGATCACATGCAACGAATTTTGATACGACTCAAACTTATCAATCCTGGTGAATCATTTGTTGAAGAGGCGAATGCCGTCAAGATTGTGCTTCGGAAAAAAGACGGCACTCCAGCAACAGTGTTGGGGCATGCGATCGACGGAAGCGGTTCTTCGCAAGCCCTCAACACATTCGGCGCGCTCGTGGAAAAAGCGATTCGAATGAATGCCACGGACATCCATCTGGAGCCCAAAGAGGATGAATTGCAGGTGAGGTTTCGGGTGGATGGCATGCTCTATGCAGTAGAAACCTTTGTTGATGATCGAGCCCGCACTGTTGTTTCGGCAGCAAAAGTGCTGAGTGATATGGACATTGCAGAACGAAGACGACCCCAAGACGGGACATTTTCCGCCTCACTCGGAACCGTGCACTACGACGTTCGCGTGGCATCCGGCCCAACCAACTACGGAGAGAAACTGGTTCTGAGACTTCTGAATTCGAGTGGAGGTGTTGTGAAGGACGGGCTTGGGCGCATCGGCATGCGAGACTCGATGCTCAAAAATCTCCGATCCATCATTCACCGTCCGAATGGAATGTTTGTGGTCTGCGGTCCTACGGGCGCTGGAAAAACAAGTACGCTCTACGCGGCACTCGGCGAAATCGATGCATTACAGCGCAATATCACAACGATTGAGGATCCGATTGAATACCGATTTGCAAACGTCTCTCAGATTGCGGTGAACACTGCCGCCGAACTCACGTTTGGGAAAATTTTGCGATCAGTGCTTCGACAAGACCCGGACGTGATCATGGTGGGAGAAATTCGCGATCGTGAAACTGCTGAAATCGCAATGCAGGCTGCACTCACAGGACATTTTGTCTTTACGACACTCCACGCCAACGACACCGTTGCAACGATCACGCGACTTGTCGACATCGGCTTGGAGATGACTCTCATTCAGACTGCTCTCTCTGCTGTGCTCGCACAGCGTCTGACGCGAGTGCTCTGCAAAAAGTGTCGCGAGCAGTACGTTCCGGAAGACGATTTTTTTCGGGAACTCGGCCTTCGTCCCGGGTTTGTACCACATATTTATCGTGAAAAAGGATGCCCATCCTGTCTCGAAAGTGGTTTTAAGGGACGTAGCGGAGTTTTTGAACTCATGGTTTTAAACGATGAAATCAAGGATCTTCTGGTGGGGCGGCCCTCAATTCTTGCGATTAAAAAAGTGGCTAAAAAGTTTGGAATGCGAACGCTTCAAGAAGATGGCATGCGAAAGGTGATCGCTGGAATAACGAGCATCAACGAAGTGCATCGCGTTGCAGGCTCATGAACATTCAACTTCAAAAAAGAGTTGAGCGGTGCATCTCGGGAATGATCGCGTCGGCAAGCAGACAAGTCAGCGAATCTGCCAAGAATTCGAGAGAGGATTGAAGGAAGTCTTATGATTGAGATGCATATCGTAGCGAATCTGGTGACACTCGGCGTCATTGGAGCCCTTGCCTATATCGGTTGGAGCAACGGACTCTTTTTTTCTGTTCTGCTTCTGTTGCGAATGGTGATTAGCATTGTGCTGACGATGATCTGTTTTGAAGAATTGGCGATGCTACTCGAAAAAGTGAGCGTGCCGCATCCATGGGCAATATTTTCTGCATTCGCAGGATTATTTTTGGTCGCTCTGTTTCTCAGCACAGCCATCCTTGATGCAGCACTGAAAGAAAAACAGTTTCATACTTTTGAAATGATCGATCAGGCTGGCGGTGCCGTTGGGGGAGCGATTGCGGGACTTGTGTTTATGGGTGGCGTGCTGGTGGCGTGGACGATGTGTCCGCTGCCGACCCAATATCGACTGGACCCCGGCAGTGTTGCAATCGATGCTGGAAAGCTTGTGATTCAGGCAGTACCAGGATTTTCCAAACGGGTCATTCTTGAATCACCCGCCCGAGCCGAGCAGGAAACACATGCCAGCGAGACGGCTACGGAAATTGAGTTCTTTGGAAGTGAGCCGTTTGTGGATGCAAACGGAAATGGTCAGTGGGACGAGGGTGAGTCGTTTGTGGATATTGATCGCAGTGGGGGATTTACCAAAATTCTTGTGGTTAACGCGCATGTCAAAGATGGACAAGCGTGGAATCCGGGACTGCTTCGAAGGTATGCCGCAGGACACTGGGCTCATGTGCCGGTCACACTAAGGCCAAAAAAAGTGTCAACGGAGAATACGAATACAAACGAACAGTTTCTACCGCTTCTTCCGACGACGTTGCCAACTTCCCCATAAGCCCCGACTCTGGAAAATCAGAAACCTCCGGAAACGACAGCTCCCTGAACTCCAGTCAATGGTGGCGGAGCCAGAATTGCCAGCCACTGCTGCACAATCGCAAGTTGCCGCGTCAGGTTTTCCAGACGGAAAAGAAAATAGAAATGCGGCACAGACTGTGATTAATGCAGGAGAATGGCGTATCAGGGAGTGGCCCTCACAGAAGATCGAAAAATATACTACGTGCCTTCATCGTGCGACCAAAGTGCTCAAAATAAATACGACTCATCTCGAGACGAACGTCTGTGGAAAATCTCCCGGCAATGACGCCTATCGACGCCTATCGACGCCTATCATGGGTGTTCTCAAAACCGACGGTAGAATCTTGCACATCCCTTTGAACGCGCAAGATATTGTCTTGGCGAGAGGTGTTTCTTCGAAGGTCAACACGAACTGGGTATTGAGCCGAGTGTGATGAAGCTCTTGTCAGGTGTGCACAGTGATGCTTCGTGCGCACTATTGTTTTTGCATGGAAGTGAGTTGATGAATGCTCGCCAAACGTATTATTGCCTGCCTCGATGTCAATCAAGGGCGAGTCGTCAAAGGAATGCGATTTCTGGATCTGGTTGACGCTGGAGATCCTGTCGAGGTGGCTGCGCGATATGAAGCAGAGGGAGCCGACGAACTCGTGTTTCTCGACATCTCAGCGAGTCACGAAGGAAGACAGATCATGCTCGACGTTGTCAAGAGAGTATCGGAAGCAATCTATATGCCCTTGACCGTGGGTGGTGGTATTCGCACGCTTGAAGACGCAGGAAGTTTGATCGCGGCAGGGGCTGAAAAAGTAAGTATTAATTCAGCGGCGGTGCGCACTCCAGACTTAATTTCAGCGCTCTCTCGCAAATTTGGAAGCTGCGCCACAGTTGTGAATATTGACCCCAAGCGAGTTTGCACACATGGCCTCGAAGTTTGGGAAGTCCATATCAATGGAGGCAGAGTGCCGACAGGCCTAGAAGCTGTTGCGTGGGCTCAAAGAGTAGAGCAGCTCGGCGCGGGAGAAATCGTATTGACGAGCATGGATCGTGATGGCACCAGGAATGGATATGACCTCGAGATCACTTCTGCCGTCAGCCGGGCGGTGAATATTCCAGTGGTCGCCAGCGGTGGAGCCGGTTGCAGTGAACATCTGGCAGAGGCAATTATGGTGGGCGGAGCCGACGCGGTTCTGGCGGCTGGAATCTTTCACTTCGGAGAGTGTACGATTCGGGAAGTGAAACAACTGTTCCAAAGCAGAGGTATCCCGGTCCGCTTGTCAGAAGCGATGTAATAGTTGGGATTTTTCTGGGTTCTAGTTTACGAGTAGCGCTATGGCAACGATCGAATCAGACGCATCAACAGAACCATCCGGTGGCACGACCGGCGAACGGCCGCGCTTGGAAATCGATCGGCTCTTCCATGCGCTTGTAAAACTTTCGGGAAGCGACCTGCACTTAAAAGTGGGACGGCCTCCGATCGTTCGAGTCAAAGGATCGCTTCAACCATTGAAAGCTGATCCAATCGATGATGAGCAGATGCGGCGACTCTGTATGCCGATGCTCGACGAGAGGCGAAAGAAAATTCTTGAAATCGACGGAGGCTGTGACTTTGCTTACGTTGCGACCGTCGAAGGAGTGAAATGGCGTTTCCGAATAAATCTCCTGCAGCAGCAGGGGTCTCTCGGCCTCGTGGCACGGCGAGTCAATAACAAGATCCCAGACTTTAAGGGACTTTTTTTGCCGCCTGGAATCGAAAGGTTGTGCGAGTACGACCAAGGACTCGTATTGCTCGCGGGAGTTACGGGATCGGGCAAGAGTACGACCGTCGCCTCGATGCTCAACTACATCAATCAGAGACAACGCAAACACATTCTGACGCTTGAGGATCCGATTGAATTTGTGTTTACAGAAGACAAGTGCCTCATCAATCAACGTGAGATCGGGCAGGATGTAAAGAATTTTGAAATTGGAATGAAGCATGCAGTTCGTGAAGATCCGGATATCATGCTTGTTGGTGAAATGCGGGATCAAGAAACATTTTTAACGGCCATTCATGCCGCTGAAACAGGCCACTTGGTCTATGGAACCGTGCATGCTTCAAGCGCACCGCAGACGATTGGGCGCATCCTCGATCTGTTTCCAGAGGCCCAGCACCGAGCAATACGCAGTGCTATGGCGTTTACCATGAAGGGGATTGTGTATCAGAAATTATTGAGATCGATCAGAGAGGGTGTGGCTCGCGTGCCGATCGTTGAGCTGATGTTCTTTGATGTTATGGTTCGAAAGTATGTCTTGGAAGGATTGGAAGCGAATCTTGCCGATCACATTAAGAAATCAGCACGTGACGGCATGCAAGACATCACCATGAGTCTGAAGAGCCTTATTGATCAGGGTCTGATTGATCGCAATGATGCCTTGGAAGTTGCTCCCAATCGAGAAGAGTTGCAGATGCTTTTGAAGGGCATTGGTGTCCGCTGAATTTCTGGCCCATACCGAATGACTCTGTGGAGATGCGAAAGCACATGCGTTTTGAGCGAATGTCGGTGGCATTTCTGTGCGCAGGAATTGCTTTGTGTGGTTCGTCTGCACATGCAGCTTGGCCCGAAGGGGAGTTTGTTCGGAATTGGGGGGGGAATCTCGCCATTCTCCCAGCAGTCCTCTGGTGGATGCTGGTTCTTGGCTGGGTGGCCACAAGTGACTGGATTACGCAAGATAGTGCCGAGTTAAATCTGAAGATGAACATGTGGGCAGTTGTGTCCACGTTTCCATTTCTTTTGATGGCACTGATCGGCTGGTGGATTCCGTCGTCAATCGCAACGCTCTTGCTGATGTCAATAGCATGGCTGGCTCCCGCGATCACCTATTCTCTTCAACATAATGCGAAAGTTGCGCCAAATAAAAAGGTACTCACGCTCGGTCATGCCCGGCGGATTGCCTCAAAACTTTTAAGACCGCTGGGCATTCTGATTGACGCAGAGTTTGTGAAGTCGGGCGATATCATTCCAGTGGTGACCTTTCACGCCGCGGGTGGAAATAGTCCTGCTGAGGACGAGACTCGGCTGCAGGCCGCAACCGCAACAGCAGGTTTTGAAGGAGCCAGGCAGGTGATGGTGGCGGCGGTGATGGCCCGTGCCTCCGGCGTACTGCTTGACTACGCGCAGCAGTCGGTCGCGGTGCGTCACGAGGTGGACGGAGTGTGGCACTCCCGAGAGCCGATACTGCGAGAACTAGCCGACCCGATGCTTGTCTCATTCAAAACTTTGGCAGGACTCGACCCCAAAAATCGAAAATCAAAACAGCATTCGCGATTTACGATCAAAGTCGATAACAAGCCCTGGAATTGCAAAATAAGTTCGCAAGGCGTACCAACCGGCGAGCGAGTGCATGTGCAGTTGGAGTCGGCAACGATTCCTTTTAAAAAACTCACCGACTTGGGCATGTCGGAAGCGATGGCATTAAAAATCTCTGATTTACTCAAACTTGAGCAGGGTATCTTTGTGGTGTCGTCTCCAGCAGCTTCTGGATTAACGACGTCGTTTGATATCGTTGTTGGAGCAGCAGATCGTCTCCTTCGAGATTTTGTCTCTATCGAAGACGGACTTGTCACGCCACGAGAAATCCAGAATGTAAAGCCCTTCAAGTGGGATCTTCGTCAGGGGCTTTCGCCCGTCGCTACGCTCGAGCTCGCCATGCGAGAGTATCCAAGTGGAATTGTTACCCGCGATCTCACGGACGGCCCTCTGGCAGTCGAGTTGGCCAAGCAGGCTAGCAATCAGCGGTTCGTGATCCTAGGACTCCAAGCGGTGGATGCGATTGATGCAATAGAAAAGCTGATTGCTCTGGGAGTTCCCAGAGAATCGCTTGGCAAAATACTACTGGGAGTGGTCTCACAGCGTCTGGTACGACGCCTTTGCCCTAAATGTCTTGAGGAATATCCGACCCCGCCTGAATTTCTGGCGAAGCTGCGAATCCCCGCAGAACGACTTCCGACGCTGCGTCGTCAGAGCAAAATTGGCTGTCCGCTCTGCGGAGGAACAGGCTTTATGAATCGAATGGCAATTTTTGAAATTGCATCGGGAGAAAATCTTCGGCGCGCACTCGCTGGAAAAGCTGATCGAAATGTTCTGCGACAAGCAGCGTTGAAAGATGGCATGAAGCAGTTAAAAGACGAGGGCATGGCGCTTGCACTGAAGGGAACAACGTCGATGGAAGAGATGCAGCGAGTTTTTAAATCTGGTTGAGTGGAGGCTCTTTTGTCATCGCGACTGTTTTTGGGTTCGGTTCAAAACGTGCACATTCAGGAAAGTTAGTATGAATCTTTCGCTCATCGTGCCACTGGTGTTGCTGGTGATCTTTATTGCGGTGTCTGCGGTGCTCTCTCGTGAGGGACTGTGGAGTTCTATGGTCATGCTGCTCAATGTGCTGCTGGCAGCGAGCATGGCCACTGCGTGGTATGAACCGTTGGCTCGGCTGATCGAATCAAAGGCACCAAGTTTTCAGTATCTAATCGATTTTCTCCTTCTGTGGGGTCTGTTTGCGGTGTTGCTTTTAGCAATGCGTCTGACGACCGATACGATTTCGCATACCAAAGTGAAATTCGTGAAACCCTTGGAGACCGTTGGAGGGCCAGTGGTTGCAATCATGACGGCTTGGGTGACGGTCATGTTTGCCGCAGCGACTCTGCACACGCTGCCGGTGGCACAAGACACCATTCAAAAGGAACCAGAAGAAAATTTATTTTTTGGATTTGCGCCGGATCGTGCCTGGCTCGCATGGGTCCAAGGATCTTCAAGAAATGGACCGTTTGCTAGGCCGATCAATCCTTTTGAAGACCCGCAGGATTTCATCAATCGCTATGCCTTTCGCAGAAAGGCTTTTGAGAGCGCACCCAATCTCAGAGTTGATACACCAGCTCCTCCAGGGCCGGTAGAACAAATTCTCGAAGTGGATCCAAATGTGCCTGTCGAGCAGCTCCCCCCCGCAGAGCCTGCGCCTGCTGCTCCTTGAGTTATTTCATCGGCCAACGTGTGGAGAAAATATGATGGCTGAATTCACAAAAGATGCGGAGGGACAGTATCGTTCCGTCAGCATGCTTTCCGTGGCTGCAGTTGCAGTCGGTCTTTTCTCTGGTTTAAGCGTAGTGAGCTTCGCATTCTGGTTTCTCCCGATTGTTGGTACCGGGATTTCATTGTTCGCTCTTGCCGAATTGAATCGTCCTTTCAGCAACAAGATAGGACGCGTGGCAGCAATTCTAGGACTGGCTCTTTCGATAGGCTTTGGTGCACAGGCGGTGAGCCACTCGGTTGTGAGCCTTCACTACGCGCGCAAGCGTGCAGAAGCTTCAGCGCGTGCGTGGATCGGCGCGGTTCGTGAAAATAGGCTTACGGATGCAAAGTCCATGAGTGGTCAAGCAGCGTTACCGATGACCAATGCTCCAGGCGAAGACGCTCCAGTTGAAAAATTTGCAGTGATGCCGGCTGTTGCGGCACTCATGCAATGCGCCCCCCAAGGAGAAATCGTCGTGTATGACGAGGGAGGGAGTGACGGTCCACCAGTCACTCGTATGGTGCGTGTTGAGATTGCGTGCGGCACCGACTCGGCAATACCGAAAACCGAACTGAGAATCGGTCTCGAACGTCGGACGGAAGGAGCATTTGATCGCTGGATGATCATAGGACACGAGTTATTGAAACCAGTTCGATAATCTTTTTTTCAAGAGAGCGAAAAAGGAAAAGTTTTTAAGCTCGCTCAGACGAAAACGACCGAGTGTCATCGATCGACGCGTTGTGAGTCGCAAGCATAACGAGGCGATCGAACCCAATAGCCACGCCAAGAGCCTGCGGCATGCCGAAACGATGTGCTTCGATCAAGCGATGCGGGATCGGAAGCGAATCGCGTTGATCCTGCACGCGAGCCTGATTGGCTTCATGAATTCGCTCAAGAAGATGTTCCGGATCGACAAGTTCTTGCCACCCGTTTGCCACTTCAATGCCTTGAATAAAAAGTTCAAATCGCTGCGCTGTGGGAGGAGAATCGGAACTCAGTGCGGCAAACGCAGCGTGACACACAGGCCACGCTTCGAGTATGACCGGTCGAGCATACCCAAGCCGTGGTCCCACAACCTCTGAAAGAAAAATTTCAAACCAGTTTCCGATGCTTTGCTCAAGCGACTTTGGAATCTGAATTTGTAGATGTGCAGCAACTCTGCAAAAGTCCTCAACGGAGGCTAAAAAAGGATCTATTCCGGCATGCGTGAGAAAAGCATTGCGGCAAGAGATTCGTTCAACCCCGGATGAACCGATCGTCATTTGACAAAGAGTGTCAAGGACTTCCGCCGCGCGATCGAGTGTCCAGCCGGGTGCATACCATTCAAGCATCGTGAACTCGATGTCGTGCAGCATCCCTCGTTCACCAAGACGAAAAGCATGGGCAAATTGATAGATCGGTCCTGAGCCTGCGGCCAGAAGACGTTTCATGAGCGCTTCAGGGCTGGCTTGCAAATATCGGGATTCATTCAGAGAAGGCAGAGGTACTGCAAGGGGGTCGATCGTTGTCTCTGGGAGCACTTCGCGGGAAAGAACAGGCGTATCGACTTCAAGAAAGTCCAGAGAGTCAAAAAAAGTACGAATCCGTTTTGTCATCGAAGCCCGAAGCCTCAGGGTCTCGATGGTTGCAGATGGCCCATGATCCAACGGAAACGAAGAACTCTTCAGAGAATCAGAGTGTTTCCCGGTCATTCGCCTGTTCCGAGTGGGCGATCATGGATCAGCTTTTCAGGAGATTCGCGGTAGACGAGCACCGGGCAAGGAGCTCTTCGCACAACCGCTTCGGCAACACTTCCCATAAGCAGCCGAGAAAATCCAGTGCGGCCATGGGTGCCTAATACGATTGACTCCACATGCTCTTGGGTTGCAACTCGAACAATTTCACCAGCAGGATCACCCATAGAAAGTCTGTGCTCTACCACGACTCTCGGATCAGAAGGCTGAATAGCTTCAAGCATCTTCACAATCCTGTCTGACGTAGGTTCAGGAAGTCCGTAGTAGAGTTCTCCACCGCCGTAGGCAAGCGGAGGTTCTTCGACGTGGAGAATAAGAAGTCTTGCTTCTGACTGCTGAGCCAGTGCGCAGGCGTGTGTGAGCGCTGAGTCACTAGCAGTAGAAAAATCTGTCGGGAAAAGAATTGTTTTGACGACCATTGGAGTTCTCATTCCATCAGAAGTGTTCGTCGGATTGTTCACAAGAAAAAAAGATTGCAACCCCGCCGCCTCGTTCGAACGTTGTCTTGTACGAGTCTATCTTCAGAGCTTTTGGAAATCATTCGAGAGAAAAAATAAAAACCGCATTGTCCACATAAAAAAGCGTTAAGGCATCAATGAAGAAAGGCAATAATTTTTTGTAAACATGCTTTCATTAACGCAATCGCATACCGGGAGTTGCCCCGGTATCGGGCGAGAGAAGATAGACCCCGGGGCCTCCTGCTCCACTGGCTGCCACGACCATGCCCTCGCTCATACCAAATCGCATCTGTCTCGGCGCAAGATTGGCTACAACAATGACAAGCCGTCCGACGAGACTTTCCGGAGTATGAAAACCCTTGATTCCGGCAAACACGGTACGCGTTGCATCACCCCCAAGCGAGACGGTTAATTTCAGAAGTTTTTTGGCTTCCGGAACCTCCTCGGCAGAAACAATTCGTGCGACTCGAAGATCGACTTTTGAAAAATCATCAATCGAGCATTCGGCAGCGAGTGGTTCGGCGGCAAGTGATTCACCTGAGTCAATCGATTGGTCACTCTTCTCAGCGAGTATTGGATCATTCATATCTAGTTCCTGTATCTGTTTTGTTTGTGCCACCATCGCTTCAACGTCTTGCTCTTCGACACGACGCATGAGCGGCTGAAAAGTTCCTACCGCAACACCCTCCATGGGATGTTGCGAATCATCCCATGACTGGATCAGACCTCCAACAAGGACCGATGTCTGGTCGGCCAAACTTGGTAGTACTGGTGAAAGATACACGATCAGTTGTCGATAGAGATTTATTGCCACGCTCGCAACATCGCGAAGTCGAGACGCATGCGATGCTCCACCCTTCGCGAGTTTCCAAGGTTCCATGGAATCGACATAGGCATTTGCCCGATCGGCAGCAAGCATGATGATCCGCATGGCTCTTGCACAATCGCACTGTTCGTATGCTTCTGCAATGCTGGCGCCGTCGGCAGCCGCTTGTGAAAAAAGTCCTCCATCATCGGGGTACTTTTCGGAAAGCCCCGTCTGTTCAAGCCATCTCGCCGTGCGGCTGGCAAGGTTCACCACCTTGCCAACGAGATCAGAATTGACCTTCGCAACAAATTCATCGAGGTTGAGATCAATGTCATCGATGCCGCCAGAAAGTTTTGATGCATAGAAGTAGCGCAGCATTCCTGGGTCTAGATGATCAAGGTAACTGCGAGCCATGATGAAGGTGCCACGGCTTTGTGACATTTTCTGACCGTTGACGGTGAGAAAACCATGAATGCGAACCTTGGTTGGAAGTGAGAGGCCGGCCGCGTGCAGCATTGCGGGCCAAAAGAG
>Ga0114969_10001802_pt1 | contig 17927 bp, 9 predicted proteins | sample M_130807_MF_Meta_FD_87316 | JGI IMG/M metagenome (GOLD analysis project Ga0114969, IMG submission 87316) | Freshwater microbial communities from Lake Montjoie, Canada to study carbon cycling - M_130807_MF_MetaG | ecosystem: Environmental > Aquatic > Freshwater > Lake | place: Lake Montjoie...
CACCTGTGGTCCCGAAGGCACCTGTGGTCCCGAAGGCACCTGTGGTCCCGAAGGCACCTGTGGTCCCGAAGGCACCTGTGGTCCCATAGGAGCCGCTCCAAGATCTTCATTCGCCGTCACGGCTTCCGGCTCCGAACCCGGCACCACCTGAATCGACCGCGCCGGCGGAACCACCGTCACCGTAGTCGGATTCGGCTGGAACATCGGTCCCTGTTCCGTTTGAACTAGAGACCCCGGAACAACTCCAGGCATCGCACCAGAAATCGTCGCCGCCGCAGCCGCCGCAGCATTAATAGACTGCTGCAACCCGCTGCCATCCACCACGACATCCAAGCCCTCGCTCACCATCGGCGTCTCTTTCGGCAGAGCCCCCAACTTCATCAACAGTTCCGGGGATGCATCCAGTGGCCCCTCCTTCACCTCCTTATATTCCGGAACCCGTGCCTCAGGCAAGACCAAGGCCGGCACAACTGCACCCTCACCTATGCCCGATCCCGTGACCTCAATTTCCGGCAAATCGGCCTTCCCCAACCCATCCAAGGTCAGCATGTCCTTCTCCGTCATGATCCGTAGACCAATATTCATATAAGTTTCCAACTCTTGACATAACACCTTGAACGAATAAGGCATCTCGACGATCACGGGGGCCACCATCGTCTTCCGTATCGGTGGTATGAGTTCCAGATCATCCGCTCGAGATCCAATGTAGTTCACCGGCCCCGTGCATAGAGGGCACACAAAAAGACCAGTCTTCGGATTCTCGATCGGTATTGTCCCGCAACCCTTACATATCCGGAAACTCACACCATCCGACCGCGCCATATAAGACTCATTGACAAAGGCGCTGATTCCGTGACCCACAATCGCATCGCGTTCCATCTCGCCAATACGCAGACCACCCTGTGCCCCGCGACCCCCCGTCGGCTGATGCGTACGCTGCTCCCGTCGTCCCTTCCCGCGAGCATTCCACTTGTCCTCCACCATATGTTTGAGCCGCATCGAGAAGATTGGTCCAATAAACATATCGACACTGTGCTGTTTCCCCGAAGTCCCGTCATACATGATTTCATTGCCGAACTTCTCGAATCCGAGTTGCTCAAGAGCGCTATTCATCTGTTTCGTCAAGCGCCCATCATCCGTGAAGGCCGTTCCGTCGGCTATCGCGCCCACGTTCGCAGCAATCTTTCCCATCACCATCTCAATCACGTGGCCGATCGTCATACGCGACGGAATTGCATGTGTATTCATGATCATGTCGGGCACAATCCCGTCCTTCGTCCGCGGCAAGTCATGCGATCTGACAACCATACCAATGGTACCCTTCTGTCCATGACGATTCGAGAATTTGTCACCCAACTCCGGCATTCTGTATTCTACGCACCGCACTTTGACGGTCCGCAGTCCCTTATTATTCACTAACACTACAACCGACTCTACACGCCCATGTGTCCATACCTGTCCTGATTCAGAGGCATCCGTATATTTGCCATTCGAGGCTTCCATTACGCGGCCCACGATTACCGTATTCTCGTCGATATACGAGCCCACTTTCACGATCCCCGCGTCGTCCAACTTCGAATAGTCCATACCCGGCTTCATGTCCGTCCACAACGGTATCGACGCTGGATTCGCGATACGGGTCTTGATCTTCGCCACATCATCATCCTCCTCGAACACTTTATAGGACCGGTAGTGTATCGTATTAAATAAACCCCTCTGCAATGCGTCGTGGTTGATGACAATGCCGTCTTCCTGGTTATAGCCCGCAAACATCCCCATACCCAGAATGATATTGGTCCCATACGGCATACGACCCTGCCCCAAATAATCGTAATAGAGGGTCCGCACCAAGGGCGGCGAGCCGTTTGTCAAGATACTTGCCTGATTATCGTAGCGCATGGCCGCATTCGTCGCGTAGACCGAGATGCCCTGTTTCGACTGCGAGTCACCCAATTGGTTGCGCACAGACTGATTGTGGTGCGAAAAGGGGATCAGACTCGTAATGGCACTCATGATCGTAGACGGATGTATCTCCACATGAGTCGTATTGGTCTCCACTTGGTCAACATAATTCACGACCAGACTCTCATTATGCTCATACGGGTCCACATACTCGATCAAACTCGAATACGGTGTAAGATACTCTATATACTCGGCCATGGTCGCCCCTCCGCGCTCCTTGAGTGGATCGATGAAGCCGACCCAAGAGAGCCCGTGGTCCTTCGCCTGAGGCAGGCTTCCCATCACCATGTCCCGCCAAATGGTCCCAGTAGCCGCAAGTTTATCTTTCGGATATCTCGCAGATCCCCACGGCTCCATGTGGAGAAGCGGTCGCCCCGGTCGCCCCTCGTCCAGATTTATCAGAATCCGCCGGTCACGGATAAAAAAGGCCACGCCAGCCGATGAAGACAGGCAGCCGGTCCATTTCAAGAGTTTGACCGTGCGTGTCAATTCATTCGCCGACAAGGTATAGCCGACCAGACCATTATTTATATACACTGCCACGGCCATCGCCCGCAGTTTCCCGCTCGTCTCCATTACCGGCATGATGAAAGCCCTGTTGAACATCCAGGTCAGGAATTCGTTCATCGGCGTGGCGATACTGATTGAAGTCAGAACGCTCATGTTCTTGGCAATACCGATACTGCCACCCCCCGGTGTCTCATTCGTGCAGAAATAGCCATATTGACTCGTGTGCAAGTGGCGCGGCCCCGTCAGTTTCATCGACGTGTCGAATTCGAGAACAACACGGCGGCAGTGACTCATGAAGTCGATATAAGAAAGGCGACTGAGGGCCTGCAGGACACCCACCTTGTCCTTCCCGACACCCGTGCCCCACTTGCCCCGAAATCCGCGCATCAGGCCGCGTGTCAACATTTCTGTCTGCACGGTGCCCTTCACCTTCGGAGATTTGAAAATGTCGATTGCGTTATTTTCGGAGAAAATATTCATGAAACTCTCATCCCTATATACACTCTTATTGTAGTTGTATTCTTCGTCAACGGCCCTACCTACCGCCTTCATCCAGTTCTTATAGACACCCTGGAACAGAGTCTGTGTCAAGAATCCGGATACGAGGCACCGCTGATTTCGGATGTCATCACGGTCCGTCTTATTGTCAATGCCCATATATACACGATAAATCTTGCGCACACAGTCTCCCAGATATGCCGCTCTTGCACCCGGTGAATCGGGGACATGTGTGAACATCTGGTTATGTATAATATCGAGAACGTGCGCCTCACCGAACCCCTTTGTCAGTGTCTTGATATACTGGATAGCCGAATAGGTGTCGAGAACAGGATAGGCATCAATGAACGAGGCAATAAGATAGGGTTCAAAGAGTTTGAGTTCCTCCTCATTCATGCTCGGCAGAATTTGCCGCACAATCTCCTCGTCGGACTCTATGCCAAGAGCACGAAACAGAATGCAGACCGGCACAGACTTTCTGACGAAAGGCAGGCCGACGTGTAGTGCCTCTGTCTTACGAATAATGGCGAATGTGGCCCTGCGGACCTGCTTGGTCTCGGGCGACAAGCAAGATATACTGGCGTATGTGGAGATCTGGGGATCAGCGTCCTGATTCTGAATATAGAGTGTATTGAAGGCCTGTTCCTGGTGAGTTATCAGGATCTTCTCTGAGCCGGCAATGATGAAATAGCCGCCCTGGTCATAGGGACACTCTCCAACGGTTTCCAGAAACTCGGAGGGCTTTCCGTTTAAGAGGCACGCCTTGCTGTGCAGCATGACAGGGATATCCACCAAAGGAAATTGCGGTAATAAGATCTCACGCACCTTCGGCTGGCCCTCGGGATCCTTCTCCGATGCAAAAGTTACGCGAACCAGAATATCGACAAAGAGACCGGCTGAGTATGTCAGATCGCGCAGCCGCGCCTCATTCGGAAACAGTAGGCGAACTTCCTCACCACCCATATGCTGGATCGTCGGAGTTCCTAGACGCATACTCGTGCCATCTCTTCCACCAATAAAGATCTCAACCTTGTATTTATAGGTCGTCGTGTCGGGTATAAGATCTTTTAATATGATGATCGGATTATTGCTCCGTATAATCGCAGGCAAATCCGATTCCAAGAATTGATTATAAGAATCAATATGATGATGTGTATATGGATATACCGTTGTCTGAAAAAACTGGTCTAAAAGTCGTCTTGGAATGTCTAACGCTGACATCTCACTCTATTTCGCACTGGACAAATTATGCGTTGACGTCTTACGTGCTGCACATAATTTGTTTTGTTTTCTAAGATCATCCGAGTATTTCATATTTATGGCCGACCATACATGGCGAAAGTTGGTACACTACCAACATAACTGGAAGCCCACGCCGCGCCGCCAGCACCAGGTATATATGTCGAAGGTTGGGCCCGCATCGCTCCCATAGATACGGGGTTGCCGTCGGGCAGATTAATACCCTTCCAAGACAGATCAGATGTCTGTAGACCATTAGGCGGTGTAGACGATATGGGGCGAAACACATCGAGATAGCCACCCCCCTTCTGTGTTGAAGCAGCAGCATTGCATGTCGCACACTGTTGCGTGATGCCAATCTGGGGCGGCTCAATACCGCCTTGTTGCAGAGCGGGGAATGTGCCATATGGACCACCAACCGTATCCCGGGTCGTATAGTCAACTGGTGCACCGGCAAGAGGACCGACAGCGCCGCCTCGCATCTTTGTGCGTCTCGTCATCGCAGATTTTCCTTTGAGGCCGAACCGGAACTTCAGATATGATGCAACATCTGCCGGGGAAATATCCTTCTTGAAAACACGATGCCATTCCGCTCTATATTCTGAAACAGCATCGGCGAATGAGTGCTTTGACATTGTCTTCAGACGATTTACGAACTTATCCATATGGTCAAAAGCCATTCTAAGTTTCTTTAGACCCATAGCCTGTTTTCGATTTGAACGTGTCTTCTTACGGGTATGACTCTTGGCCATTCTACTTTAATGTGGAATATTAGGTTTCCTTGAAACTGTTGGACGCTATATTGTTACGGCGGCCACCGTTATTAGCATATCCTCGATTATTTCCACGACTGCCATTGTTCGCCCGGGAACCTAGACCTATATTGGGCATCTGAGGCATCTGAGGCATCTGAGGCATCTGAGGCATCTCAGGCATCTGAGGCATCTGAGGCATCTGAGGTAGCGCAGCCGCTATAGCACCCACACCCGCAGCGGCGCCTGTCTTTGCAGAATTAATGGCCGCTGTAACAGCCTCACCACCACTTGTACCCTTCATCTGACTCAGAATGACTCTGAGAAGAAGAATAGTAAATAGTAGAGTTATAAAGGGTGCATAGTCTTTTAAAATCTCCTTCGTCTCTGATATATTATATTCATACGGAAAAGACTTCATGTGGTGATAATATGCAATAAATAAAAAGACGATGCATGTCCCCCCCAGCACATATATGGGTGTCTTAGGGATAATAAAATAGTATATTAACCATACAATAAATAAAGTTATTAGACCTGGGAAGAACAATTCCATTCTATACTCTACAATAACTAGAGTTTCTAATATGTTTCGCGATACGTAAGTAACTCCTTTCTGCAGCAATAACGGTGAAGCCCAAGTTCATCAAGAACTTGGCCTTCGGGAGTCTTAGGTAATTTTGTTTCATCGAGAACAAGAAGGGTCGACTTTCCTACTCCGGGAGAGCCACGCAATTCGTTCACACGGCGTTGATAATAGCGCCATATGTCGGCCAAAATATTTCCGCAGTTCATACAACGTATAGGGATTGGCATTATACTACTTGTGTATCCAGTTAATACTCAATTTTTATGGCGCGTAGATTCACCGTATTAACTTCCCTTACCCAGGTTCAGATATGTCATCTGTTTTGTTCCAGGGTGGATCGTATAACCGTCAGAATATGGGGCGCGCCGAAATTCGTCGTCTGGAGAAACGGGTTGAGGATCTAGAGAAGACTGTTCAGGAACTTCTGGCTTCCGGCGGAAATAGATCTGCGGCAGTTGCCGGGCCTCAGGGACCTCAGGGACCTCAGGGACCTCAGGGACCTCAGGGACCTCAGGGACCTCAGGGACCTCAGGGACCTCAGGGACCTCAGGGACCTCAGGGACCTCAGGGACCCCCAAGCCCTCAAGCGGCAGAATCTACCTGAAACGCTTGAGTGAGACCACGCTTATCGAAATTCCATGATTGTTCAAAAGATACTTCGACAGGTTGCCATTTGTCAAATGGGCCATGGTCGCACACACATTCGAAATAGTCGTCCGTTCTTCTTCCGACCATTTCGATTTTGCAGTTGCACTTGCAGTTGTCTCCGACATAATAGACTCCTCCGGCCCCTCGGAAGTCTGGATCTGGGGTCCCACCTGTAACCCAGCACGATGAACCACGTCGTGGCATTTATCACATAAAACTGCCAGATTCGCCAGAGCATGTATATTCGACCCATCTCCCGTGCCACGAGCCCTCTCCCGGATATGATGAACCTCCAGAGATGCCACATCAAGGGATCCACACTTCTGGCAGGCTCGTCGAACCACGGCCGAATTCCACGCCGACCCCACCGACTCCGAGAGTTCCGCCTCTCCCGCCAGACGCTTCCGGAACCGGATCGCATTCTCCAAAATGTCTGTAGGTATTCGCATCGCCTTCGCCACCTCCAGACCATATAATGAGGAACCCGAACCCGCCTTCAATGTGCGATGATACACGAGTTTATCCTTCACTCGATCGTATTCCACGTGCAAGTGCCAGATTTTCAGCGCCGGGTCATCCACCACTTCCTTTATATCCGTCAACCCATGCAAGTGTGTGGCAAAGAGAAACCGCGCACCCCTCTCAATCAGCCCCTTAATTCCCGCAGCCACCAGGGCCGTCGCCGAAACTGTCTCTGTGCCGGAACACAGTTCGTCTCCCAAGACCAATGATCTGGGCCCAGAATCTCGGAAAATCTCGCGCATCTCCGACATCTCCACGGCAAATGACGAGAGACCCATCCATAGATTATCCGTGTTTATGATCCGCGTATGGAGACTCTGAAAGGGCGCAATGACCATCTTTGTCGCCGGGACGAATGATCCTCCCTGTGCCAAGAGGACCGCCAAGCCCGTAGCCCGCATCATGGTCGATTTACCACTCGCATTCAACCCATATAAGAGCCACCCCTGGCTGCCGGGGGCTCCGAGACTTACCGAGTGCTGCACGTAGGGGATCTTCCGGTCCTGGGTCTCCAACAGTGGATGCCGGAGGCCTTCGATGAGCACACTCGACTGATCCGCCGCATCACCTTTCACGATTTCCGGCTTGACATAGCCCATCTTGGCAGCAATCGTCGCCAGTGTAAGATTGACATCGAGATGTGTGATCCATGCAATTATGCAGTGCCAGTCGTCGAAGATTTCCAAGGTAAGCGCACGACCCTGTTCGACAAGAGCGACTGCCTGATGCTTCTTGAGAGACTCACGCAGCCTACAGATAATGAGATAGATCTGATCCAACTCGGCAGACTCCAGATGCGCCGCCGACTTGTTAGCCACGGCTGTCGTATTGAGCGGCAACTTTCCGGACATCTTCAGCGCCTGGACCGCAGCCCGGGGCGCCTTCACAATAAGAGATCGCTCTCGAAACTCCGGCTTGAAGGTGTCTGCAGACACGGAGATATCGGCCGCCCGCTTCTCGATCCACTTATTTACGAGACCAATCTGAGTCTGAATCTGCTCCTCATATTTGTCAATCTGAGGAACTAGTCCCCTTATAAAGAGTCCAGTTTCATCTGATGCAGCGTATGCCTTGGCTATATCAAAGACTCCGGAAGCCGCGCTCTTGATTCTGCCGATGGCCTCCAAGGTTTCTATAGCACCCTCCGAGGTCGCAATGAAGTCGAGTGCCTTCAGACTGTTGTCTAGGCCGACGAGATCAAGCGCGCCCGCTATCCCCTGCTGGATCCTCCTATAGAGGCGGTCCATGTCGACAATAGTCCGCTGCCGCCTTTGTATCGTCGTGCGATAGTCGACAGGCTTTTGTAGCCAGGCATCTACCGCGTCGAGATTTGCCTGAATCTCATGCCCATCTGCGGAGGGTTTGAGAAGCCGCTCCCGGATCCCGCGTCTCCCCATCGCAGTCGTGCAGTGGTCGAAGAGGCCAAGGACATCTTGTCTGGAATCCGACTGGACGAGCATGTGAAGTTGCACAAGAGCGTTTTCTCCAAGACGCATCTGCTGGCCGGGGATCCAGGGGAAGACAAGGACAGTCCCGAGATGCATTGACGGCCAGAGTTCTTCGAGTGCATTCAAAAGAGATATGAGCGCAGTCTCCGAAGCGGACCCAGGATTCATATATAGGGCCACGTGAGTGGGTAATAATGTCTTAAGACCACAACGGGTTCTCAGATACTCCTCCCGATATACCGGGTTCAACCAGGCCCCGGAACCTAGATGATGTCGTTGGTGAAAGGTAGTCTCTGGGCGGCATCCGAAGATGCCCTTGAGTTTAGCCTCCGTAAGTGACTCGACGAAGGCCTTCGAGCCCTGGCATGACCAGAGGACCTCCTTGGGTGGATAGAGTTCCATGAATTGCACGAGGTCGTTGCTCGTCCAGGCTTCTTCACCGCTGATCTGGGTTTCAAAGACGTGGAGATGGCCGGTTGCCAGATCTATGGAGACGGCTGCCACAGTTGGAGGTGCGCTTGGGGAGGCGCCAGTGATTGTGACAAAGGTGAGATAAGTGTCGGCTTCTGGGGAAGACTCGATGTGGCTCCCGGGAGTCAATATGCGCTCCACCTTTCGCCCGGTGACCTTACCGGCCACGTTTTTCACCTGTTCTATGAGCACGACGGTCCAGCCGAGTTGCGTGAGTCTTCCGGTCCATTTGTGGACGGTGTGATCGGGGATTCCTGCGACTATACCATCGTATTTGGGACCAGAAGGGCCGTCGCCCTGTTTTACAGATACCTTGAGCCCAAGAAGGTCAACGACTTCTGTCATTGTTGTTTTGGTTTGACCCGTCTCCGTGTCGCGCTCATCATACATCTCATAGAACATTCCGACCATGAGAAATATGGCTACCTTGGAGCCGAATTTGGCCGTGTAGGTGGTGTAGTTGGTGAGATATTCTGCATACATGTTCGGCATTATTTATATTATGTCGCGTCAGATTTAGGCTACCGTCAAGTGCCAAAGTTAAGAAACTTAGTTCTTAACTTTGGCATTTTCGGAAATCACGTGAAACGCTCATAATTTAGACCGCTGGGCATTTAAAATGCCCGTTGGTCTAAGAATAACCGAGCGTAGCGAGGGGTTCTTAAATTTGGCAGTTCACGTTACAGGGATGTGGTGTCCTTCAAGAGATTAAAGTCGTTATACATGGAACGAAGCATATTCTCAGGAGCCTTGCTCTTTTCCTGTATCACACCCTTATTGATGAGAAAACTGCGAATGGCATCGATGGTTTGTTTCTTAGTGTCGGCACCGAGTTTATTCGCGCGAGTGAATCTGTGGGACATATTGGGGATGACAATGCGACGGGCCTTTCTTGTGTGAATGGGTTTAGGATTGTTGCTGCGAATAGGGGATTGTAGAGGGCCCAGTTTTACACGGCTTGTGTTGGGCTTCTTTAATACGACGGACTGGGCCGCTTGGGTCGCTTGGCCTGCTTGGGCCGCTTGAGTCACCTTTGCAACAACTGTGGGTGCAGGTGTGGATCTAACCACAGGTGTATGTGTAACCACAGGTGTGGGTCTAACCACAGGTGTATGTGTAAGCACTGGTGTATGTGTAAGCACTGGTGTATGTGTAAGCACTGGTGTATGTGTAAGCACTGGTGTAGGCTGCCGCCTGACAGGGGCAAGAGGTGCTATCCCGTCTGTTTTCGTTATTTTCAGACCAGATCTTACCTCTGCCACTTCTTCTTCACCTCCATCATCATCTTCAGACTCTGCCATAGACGCTGCTGCAGGTGCTCTCTTTCTGGATTGTCTAGATTGCCGGGGGGCACGTGGCTTTGTGGGGTCGCCTCCCCGTATCACACTCGGGCCCCCGGTGATTGTCAGCGTCTTTATCGACGATTCCATCTTAAGATACACTGACCTTTTTACAATGATAATTAAACGCTGGCACCCTTAATTTAACCACTCCACTGTAAGTAGATATGGGAGTAAAGATGAAGCACGGACGCACTCTCCATAATACCTTCTTGACAACATATATACTCTTATTCGGCTACACGGCCATCACATTGATTGAGGCCTTGCGCACGTCAAGTGCGAATGTGCGCCACGTCATGAATATTGAGACAACGGTTTCTCTAGTGGCAGGCCTAGTTTATGGGATCTTTCTTGAGATGGTAAAGAAGCCCGATTTTGACTTGAAGGAGGTCGTGCCCATTCGCTATCTAGATTGGATGATTACGACGCCCCTGATTCTCTTGGCCTTAATTGTGTTTTACAACAATCCCTCGACGGCTGTTAATTATAGGACATTTGGTGTAGTCATAGTTCTCAATTGGCTTATGTTAGTCATGGGATATCTTGGTGAGCAAAAAACAATACCCCGGAATTACGGCCTTGTAGGCGGCTTTGTTTTCTTTATTGCACTTTTATTATATTTATATGCATATATAATACCAAAGGGGTCATCTTGTGTTGTGTTCATGATATTCGCGGCAATATGGAGCGGATACGGGTTTGCATACATGTTAGAAGAAGAGGAAAAGAATATTTCCTATAATGTTCTGGATGTCATGGCAAAGGCAGTATTTGGAGTTGTGTTGTGGCTGTATTTCGGGAAGGTTTTGTCATTCGACTAGAGGGCTGTATATTATGTGGGTTATAATAGGGAGTGGGGATGCAAGGTAAACTAGTTACTACAGGAAATAATGGGGCTGCTGCGACTCCTGCGACTACTGCGGCTGCTCCTGCGACTGCTGCGGCTGCTTCTGCGGCTAATGGAAATACGCCGGCTCCTGGAAATAACCCCCCTGTAACTCCAACCTCCAAAAAGGGCGAATTTATAAAAGCAAATAATGGATTACCAAAAGAACTCAAAGATGCATTGAATACCTTATATTGGTTATTCAAAACATTTGGAGTTAAAGATGATATTATTTTTATGATTTTGGAAAAGTGGCTTGAAAAGAAGAAAAAGAGTCCCACGGATGCCCTTCAAGAGGTGAATATGTTTACACGTGGATTAGAAATTCAACCGCCAACCGAAGGATTATTTCCGCATTTATCCTTTGCTGGTAACGATTCTCGAAACATATTTAAGCCCGCTGTGGCTGCTGCACCTGCTGCACCTGCTGCACCTGCTGGGGCTGCTGCACCTATCACTCAAGAAATTACAGCAACAGGGGGCGCCCGCAGAAGAATAATACATTCTACTCGTCGCGTAAAGCAAACAAGTCGCCGCAGGCAAACAAGTCGCCGCGGGCAAACAAGTCGCCGCAGGCAAACAAGCCGCCACAGGCAAACAAGTCGCCACAGGCAAACAAGTCGCCGCAGGCAAACAAGTCGCCGCAGGCAAACAAGTCGCCGCAGGCAAACAAGTCGCCGCAGGCAAACAAGTCGCCGCAGGCAAACAAGTCGCCTAAAGCAAATGAATAAACGCCGCTAACAATAAAAATTGACTCAAATACCGCCTAAAACCGACACTACATATTACTACAATGTCCACTCCAGATAACATGAAACTTCTGGACACCTATTTCCAGCAGATGGGCGGTAAACAGATTATCGCCCATCAGATTGAGTCATTCAACCACTTTATCCTCCATGACGTGCCCGAGATCCTACAGGCCGTAAACCCAGTCATTGTAAAAGGCAGTCCTGAGATCCCACTTTCTGGTCCCAGGTCTGCTCTGGCGTCTGCTACCGGTCTCTCTTCTTCTGCGGCCGCTGCACTCATGGGCACAGAATCGTTCGCAGGGGCGACTTCTTCCAATACAGCCATAATGGGCGCTGCGGCAAGCGGAAGCGAAGCAACAGCAGCAGCAGCGGCAGCAGCAGCAGCGGCGGCAGTCGCTCGTGCCAGTGTCCACTACGAGTATGAGGTCCAACTCGAATTCGAGAAGCCCCAACTCCGGAAGCCCACCATCTTCGAGAACAACGGTGCAGTCCTCCCCATGCTCCCCAACGATGCCCGGCTGCGCAATCTGACATACGCATCCCCACTCACCGTCGACGTAAAAGTCCTCATCACCCGCACGGACAACAAGACCGGCCAGAAGGCCAGCCACCAGCGCGTCTTCCCCAATGTCCATCTCGGCAAGATTCCCGTCATGGTCGGTAGCCGCCTCTGTCTCCTCCACGACCAGAAGCACGTGGCACCCCTCGATCTGGGCGAGTGCCCGGAAGACGTTGGTGGCTACTTTATCGTCGGCGGCGGCGAAAGAGCCATTATTTCCCAGGAGCGCATGTCGGAGAACCGCCCCGTGGTCTTCCGCAATAACCGCAACCAGGCAAAAGAGTGGGAGGTCATCGAAGTGAAGTCGATCGGCCCACTCAATGAGCAAGTCCCCAAATCCAACTCCGTCCGTATTCAATACCATCCTAAGAATCAGCAAATCATGTATTTGCGAGCCACTATCCCTAGGATGAAATCGGAAATCCCACTCTTCATATTGTTCCGCGCCCTCGGCGTTCTCGAGGACGAGACTATCGTGCGAATGATTCTCGGCAACGACCAAGACCAGATGTTCGAGTCGCTCATCACGGAATCGATTGCCGAGGCCGGCGCTGTCCTCACCCAAGAAGACGCGCTGCTCTGGATGAAGCGCCACATTAATGTCTGGACCGGCAAGCCGATACGCAACACGACGGCCGAGGACCTTCTGCGCGACGAGTTCTTCCCCCACATCGGCGGGCTCGAGGAAGCCTACGAGAAGGCGTGTTTCCTGGCTCACATGACACGGAAACTGCTCTGGGTCGCATACAAGCGCATCAGCAACGACGACCGGGATGCCTATCCGAATAAGCGCGTCGACTCCCCCGGCTTCCTCCTCGGCAACCTCCTCCGGACCTTCTTTCAGGTCAAGATGCTCAAGGATATGAAGGCCTCTATTGCCAAGGAGATCCATAGCGGGTCTTGGCGGGCGACTGGCTCCTTCCAGGAAATTCTGAATATGAGCAACCTCTACAAGATCATCAAATCCACTATTATCGAGATTGGCCTGAAGTCGGCGCTCTCCACGGGCAATTTTGGATCCGCGAAGGTCGGAGGGCCTCCCAAGATCGGTGTGAGTCAGGTGCTCGGCCGACTCAACTATGTGTCCTCGCTATCACACCTTCGCCGCATCTCGACTCCGATCGAGAAGACCGCCGGCAAACTCATCGCCCCCCGCAAACTCCACAACACGCAATGGGGTTATATCTGCCCCAATGAGACTCCAGAGGGCCACAGTGTAGGTGTCGTGAAGAATCTGGCGTCGACGGCCTGTATCACACAGTCATGCAACAAGGGTGTCGTGACGGACTTCATCCAGAACATGACCGAGTTCCTCCCAATCAAGGGTCTCCCGTTCGAGAAACTCTTCGAGGGCGCCCGCATCTTTATCAACGGCAAATGGATTGGCATGTTTCCCCCGAAGGAGGCCTTGGCCTGTATCAAGCGCCTACGGAAGGCGAAGCGCTCCGGGCTCATCCAGCGCCACATTGCCATCGTCTGGAAGCCGACGGTTAAGGAACTCTGGCTCTCCACCGAGGCAGGTCGTCTGGTCCGACCCCTCTATTACGCCCCGGCCCTGCTCCATATCGCCGGCTCACCACCTGAGGAGAGGGCCAAGATGCTGGCCGAGATCAACGCGTGCAAGACATGGGACGAGGTGCTTCGCTGGGAGACGCCGGGTGGTCACCATCTCATCGAGTATATCGACGCCGGCGAGACGGAGCAGGCCACGATTGCCATGGACGCCGATGAACTCATCCAGAAGCCCGCAGAAGAGGCGGCTGGCTACAGCCACGCGGAGATCCATGCGTGCGTGATTCTGGGGAGCCTGGCGTCGACGATCCCCTTTCCGGACCACAATCAGTCTCCGAGAAATGCTTACCAGTGTTTAGCAACAAATGAAATAGTATTGATGGCCGATGGAACTGAAAAGGAAATTAAAGATATTTGTGTTGGTGAAGAAGTTAAAGTGTTTAATCCTGAAACACTAGAAATTATAAATTCTAAGGTTGTATTTCAATTTGTAAAGCCGGCAGATAAACCTGTATATCGTTTAAACTTTAGCAATAATAGTTCAATTGTAGCAACAAATGATCACCAGTTTATTGTTAGTTATAATTCATTCGATCGTAGATGGAGAACCGTAAAAGAGGTAATTGATGCTAATGGGCGGAATTTATCATTCTGGATCTTTGTTAAATCGGGTGTTGAAACTATAAGGCTTGATAGTTGGGAACAAATCACTGAACCAATGAGCGTTTCAGATATTACAGTCGAATCTGACTTTCACAGTTTTATTACTACCGGAGGACTGATGAGCCATAACTGCGCCATGGGCAAGCAGGCCATGGGTGTCTTTGCCCACAACTACAAGGAGCGCTTCGACGCTCTCGCCCACATGCTCATGTATCCCAATCTCCCGCTCGTGTCCCCCAAGATGGGCAAATACTATGGGGCCTATTCTATGCCCTCCGGCCGCAATATCGTAGTGGCCATCATGACCTATGGTGGCTATAACCAAGAGGACTCTATCATGATCAATAAGGGCTCGATTGACCGTGGGCTATTCCAGTCGGTATTCTACCGCACATACAAGGACGAGGAGAAGAAGAACCAGAGTTCCGGCGAGGAGGAGCGGTTCGGTCGCCCGGATCCCGAGATGACCCGGCAACTGCGAAATGGGAATTACGGGAAACTCGGTGAGGACGGCTTCGTTCCAGAGAATACCTTTGTGAATTCGGACGATATCCTGGTTGGAAAAGTGGTTCCCCTCCGAGTCCCAACGGGGATGGTCTTGCCCGCGGGGGCGAAGCGATTCCGGGATGTTTCCAGAACGCCGCGCAACAACGAAAGCGGATTCGTGGATAAGATCTTCAAGAACCGGAATGGCGAGGGCTATTCCTTTGTGAAAATCCGGATGCGGGAACTGAGAACGCCGGAGATTGGCGACAAGTTCTCGAGTCGCCACGGGCAGAAGGGGACTGTGGGGATGTTGCTCGAGCCGGAGGATATGCCCCAGACGGCTTCGGGGATTATTCCTGATATCATCATTAATCCCCATTGTCTGGCGGATGATCATGAGATTCTGACGAGCAAGGGATTTATGAATTGGCGGGAAGCGAAGGATGGGTATGATAAGGGGTACTTGGTGGTTGCGGGTTACAATAGTGCGACCAAGACACTCGTATACGAATATCCTACTGACTTCATCTTTAATGAGGCAAAAGAGCGCACGATGGTTGAGTTTACTCATTCAGGAGAGGCCGGTAACTGGGGTGGCGATGATAATGATACGGCAAGTAATGGAGTGTCGCTCCTGGTTACTGAGGACCATGACATGTTTGCCAAGATGGGCAAATATTACGGTGAATCTGTCACTTGGAATGGAGTGCAGAAGGGACCGCGCGGTGCTTCACGGCGTGTAGAAACCGATTATGAAAAATATAAGGCGAGCAATTTGTTTGAAGCAGATGCAATAAAATTTATCGGAAAGGCGTCTTCTGGTATTGCAAGTGACAGATCAAAAGTGCTCGACATATGTGAACTTGTGGGTAGTTCTGATAGAAAGTATCGCGCATTCCTTGAGTTATATGGTTATTGGCTGGGCGATGGCTGTCTAAGATTTGGTGGAAATTCGGTTGAAATGTCGCCTGCAAAGAGGGTTGATGATGAATGGTTACGCGAGAGATTTAATACTCTCGAACTCGTGGAAGGTGTTGATTATACATATAATATTATTGGCGGTCAAAATGAAACCAGGCCTGTTCGTTACAGGTGGTCAATTATCAATAGACAGTGGTTTACATTCTTCTGCGAAGAATACGGTCACAAATACGCAAAATATACTGCAAGTAATACAGCACCCGCGATTACATCAGGTGTAGAGCCCGAAGATATCAAATCTGCAAAGTGGATGGCAGATTGGGTATGGGATTTGAGCGCAGTAGAGTCGCGGTATGTATTAGTCGGCCTTCGTTTTGCGGATGGCTGCGAGAAGGCTGATAGGAATGTAATATGGACTTCGTCAGTGCGTTTCCGTGATGAAATTGTGCGCCTTGCTCTTCATGCGGGATTCTCGGCACACTTTACTGTTCAACACCACCCTGGTGATATTAAGGGTGAGGACCGGGAGGGGAGGCCGATTATTGCGCGTCATACCGGCTGGAAAATCTCATACACAGATACCCCCCGGGCTTCGGAGCCCACATTGAATGTCAGCCGCGACATGAAAAAGATGGCATACAATGGCATAACTTGGTGTGTAACAATGCCCCACGGCTTCATTATTACACGTCGGGCCCTAAGAGATAAGTCCGGCGCCGTCATCCAGGCATCGCGTCCCATTATCACCGGCCAATGTATCCCGAGTCGCATGACTATTGCCCAACTCATGGAGACCCTTCTCGGCAAGATCGGCTGCCACACTGGCTGTCTGGGCGACGGGACACCCTTCAACAAGAAGATGACACTCGACGGCCTCGCGAAAGTGCTGCGCGACGACTTGGGCCTCGAGCCCTACGGCAACGAGGTGATGTATAACGGCCTCACCGGCAGGCAGATGGAGACGAAGATCTTCATGGGCCCCTGCTTCTATCAGCGCCTCAGGCACTGTGCGGCAGACAAGTTACACTCGAGAGCATGTGGTCCTCTTGTCATGCTGACGAGACAGCCAGCGGAAGGCCGTGCCCGGGAAGGTGGTCTCCGTTTCGGAGAGATGGAGCGGGACTGCGTGGCCGCACACGGCGTCATGGAATTCACGAAGGAGCGCTTCATGGAGTGCAGTGACGGGTTCAAGTGCTACACCTGCCGGAAATGCGGGCTCCTCGCAATCGCCAATCCGGAGACGAATATCTGGCTGTGTAAGGGCTGCCAGAATACGACGGAATTCGCGGCCATTCACATTCCCTATGCCTATAAGTTGCTCATGCAGGAACTGGAGACCATGAATATCGCGAGCCGCATTTATACGCAGGGCGCGATCCAAGATAGCGCATATCCGCTCCAGAAAATTGTCGAATAGATGTAGAATAATCATGGACGTCCTCGTACTGATTGCAGAGTTCTTTGGAACATTTTTGCTACTCATCGCCATTTTCTCGACAGGCAATGCCTTAATCATTGGTCTCACTCTGGCCCTCGATATATGGCTGCTGGGCAATGTGTCGGGCTCCCATGTAAATCCGGCAGTGACACTTGCCATGCTAGTAAAGGGGTCAACATCGCCCATGGAATTTGTGATGTATACGCTCGTGCAACTTGCCGGCGCAGTATCTGCGTGGTATGCATATAGCGCTCTCGTATAAACACATTCACACATTTGTAATACATAATGCCAGACAATACGTATATTCCCTGGCATCTACGTAATATTAGACCGGCTACCAAAGGCCTATTTAGTCCGCGCTCGTTGGAGGATACAACCTCGCGACGAACATGGAATGCGACCGTTGGTCAGGCTGACAAGATAGCCCAGTGGAAATATCAAATGCGAAAGACGGGCCTACCTATTTATCTCCCTCTAGAGCCCCAGAACGACACAAGGCACAGGATAGAAACGACGGCCACGCTCAGTGAAAGGAGGCGTTGGGAGTTTGGCCCTTTTCCAGATTGACGTAACTCACTTTCCAAATAGTCACGTAGACCCTCTGTGTATGTTGTTACGGAAGTGCCGTCGCCTAGGACCAATAATTGCGCCTTAGCACCTACATTGCAAAATGTCGGCTGCGCCGTATTCGCAGCCTGACTCTGATCAACGAGACAGCCGTTTTC
>Ga0114969_10001806_pt1 | contig 17907 bp, 5 predicted proteins | sample M_130807_MF_Meta_FD_87316 | JGI IMG/M metagenome (GOLD analysis project Ga0114969, IMG submission 87316) | Freshwater microbial communities from Lake Montjoie, Canada to study carbon cycling - M_130807_MF_MetaG | ecosystem: Environmental > Aquatic > Freshwater > Lake | place: Lake Montjoie...
ACAAGAAAGAGGCCATATCAGCGGTGTCGCGGCCTTCCGAAGGCCTTGCCACCGCAGTCCGAAGGCGCTGCGCGCGGAAGACACGCCGAGCGGTTCCCCGCGCGGAGCGCCGTCGGAGTGCGGGGGGTAGGAGCGTCAGCGACGCCCACCCCGCTGTGCGACAGGGCCCGACCAACCCCGTTGCCACGCCCAGTTTCGAAAGCGGGGTCGCGATGTTCCCAACCCACCGAAGGGCCCCACGAAACCCGAAGTTGCGACGACGGCATGCCCCTGTAAGGTCGCCGTCGATGTCCGCGCAGTCCCACGCTCTACGGCCGGCCCCATGGGTCCGGTGCGTCGCCGCGTTCGGATTGGCGGCGTACCTTGCCGGTCTGGGTTGGCTCGCGACGCTGTTCACGACGGCCCTTGCCCTCTGGGACGGCGGCCATCGGGTCCGTATCGAGGCCGGCACCCGCGGCATCCGCGTCGTCCTCAGCCACGATGGCCAGCATCGCCCGGACCGGCCCCACCAACTTCTCGGTTCCGCCCTGACGGCATTCGCCGAACCGACCTCCCCGGCGGCCCCGGATCACGTCATCGAACTCGGCCCGGGCGGCGGCATCGTCGCCCGTCTCGATGCACCCGGCCGGATCCGGGAGCCCGGGGTTGCTTCCGGGCCCGTCGCGTACCTCCCGACGGCCTGGGCCCCGGCGATGCCTTCCGGTCCTCCGAACGCGGGACCGGACCGTTCGCGCTTCACGACCGCTTTCTCCGTCCGGGTGGCCCGCACGCACGTGCTGCGTTGCTGAGGGTCCGGGGCTTCCATCCCCACCGGTTTTCCGGATCGCCCCCGCCCGCGGATTCCCGGGTCGTTTCCCGTCGGATCCCACCGTCCGTATCCACCGATTGTCCCCGTCCATGAACTCACTGCTCTTTCGATTGTCCCTGATCGCCGGCCTTGCCCTGGCCACCGTTGCCGCGGATCCGGCGCCGGCCACGCCGGATTCCCTCGTCGCCGAGGCCCTGTCCCACAACGCCGAGCTGGGCTACTACACCGCCCAACTCGAGGCCGCGCGGGCCGAAACCAAGACCGCGGCCCGTCTGGCCCCACCCTCCGTCGATCTGCAGGGCGGCCAGATCCGCAGCAAGAACCTCGACCATTCGCTGGCGGGCGAGGGAGCCCTGTGGTCGGCCAGCATCCGGCAGACCTTCGAATGGCCGGGGCGGCTGTCGTTGCGCAAGGCGATCGCCAACCAGGACGTGGCGCTCGCCACCCTGGGCCTCGGCGCGTTCCGACGGGAATTGGCGGGCAAGGTCCGCGAAACGGCGCTTGGACTGTCCGGCGCCGAGGAGAAAGCGCGGGTCGCCCGCGGCGTCGCCGACCGGTTCCGCGCGTTGCGGGACGTGTTGGTCCAGCGCGATCCGGCAGGCATCGCGCCCCAACTGGAAGTCCGCATCCTCGAGGCCACGGAACTCACGATGCGTCGGCGCGCCGCCGATTTCGAACGGACGGCGACGGCGGAACGCGTCGAGTTGAACCTGCTGCGGGGTGCCGCGCTGGACGCGTCGCTGGCCGTGGCGCCCGTCGAGCCCTCCTTGCCCGCGCGGCCGGCCCTTGCCGACCTGATGGCCGCGGCGAACACCAACAATTTCGAATTGCGGACCCGCGCGGCGGAACTGGCCCAGCAGGGATTCCGCGTGGACCTCGCGCGCAACGAACGCTGGCCGGCCTTCCAGGTCGGTCCGTCGTTCGCCCGCCAGGAAGGGAGCAGCCTCGACCAGAGCATCGGCATCGGGCTTTCCTTTCCCCTGCCCCTCTGGCGCAACCGCGACTCCAACGTCGCCGCCGCCGAAGCCCGGCGCCAACAGGCCGCGGCCCTGCTCGAGACGTCGCGGCGCGAAGTCGAGCGCCGCGTGGTGACGGCGGCCCGCGGCTATGATTCGCATCTCGCGGAACTGGCGAACTGGCGTTCCGACGCCGTCGGCCATTTCGCCGGGGCCGCCGAGCTTGCCGACCGTCATTACCGGCTCGGCGCCGTGCCGGCCACGACCTACGTCGAGTTGCAGAAGCAGTACCTCGACGCCGTCGAAGCCCTGCTCGACACGCGGCGTGCCGCCCTCGCGGCGGCCGTGGAATTGGAACAGGCCACCGGCCTGAACGTGATCGGCCCCGCGAACGCCCAGCCCCCGCGCCCATGATCGAACGCATCCTCGAATTCTCCCTGCGCCAACGGACCGTCGTCCTCTTGGCCGTCGCGGGCCTCCTGGGCATCGGCATCTGGTCGGCGCGCGAACTGCCCATCGACGCCGTCCCCGACATCACCCAACCGCAGGTCCAGATCAACACCGAGGTCCGCGCCCTGGCCCCGGAAGAGGCGGAGATGCTGGTGACCCGCGTCCTGGAACAGGAACTCGCCGGTCTCCCGCAATTGTCCGAGATGCGCTCCCTCACCAAGTTCGGGCTCTCGCAGATCACCCTGCAGTTCGAGGACGGCGTCGACATCTACCGCTGCCGCCAACTGGTGGCCGAACGGATCCAGACCGTGCGCCAAAGCCTTCCGCCGGGCGCCGAACCGGGGCTGGCGCCGATCACCACCGGTCTGGGCGAGATCTTCTACTACACGCTGGCATGGCGGGACGACGCCACCAACCGCCCGCCGGACGCCTTCACCCGGTTGCTCGAACTCCAGGAAACCCAGGAGTACGTCGCCAAGCCTTTCCTCCGCGCCACCCCGGGCGTCGCCGAGATCAATTCGATCGGGGGGTTCACCCGCCAGATCGTCGTCCAACCCGACCCCGACCGTCTTCGCGAGGCCAACCTCACCTTCGCCGAACTCGCCGCCGTCATCGCGCGCAACACCGACAACGCCGGCGGCGGCATCATCCAGCGGGGCGGCGAGCAACTCGTCGTCCGCGCCGCCACGAAGCCCACCACGCTCGACGAGATCGCCGACCTGCCCGTGAAATTCGCCGCCGGTGTCCGTCCCCTCCGCGTGCGCGACCTCGCCGTCGTCCGCATCGACTCGATGCACCGCACCGGGGCCGCCACGGAAAACGGCGCCGAGTCCGTCCTCGGCACCGTGATGATGCTCATGGGCGAGAACAGCCGCATCGTGGCCCACCGCATCGGGCTGCGCATGGACGAACTCCGCTCCCGGTTGCCACGCGGCATCGAGGTCCGCGTGCAATACGACCGCTCCAATCTCGTCGACCGGACGGTCGCCACCGTGAAACGGAACCTGTTCGAGGGCGCGATCCTGGTGGTCGCGGTCCTGTTGTTCCTCTTCGGCAACGCGCGGGCCGCCCTCATCGTCGCGTGCGCCATCCCGCTCTCCTTCCTCGCCGCCATCACCGGCATGGCCCGCTTCGGCATCTCCGGCAACCTCATGAGCCTCGGGGCGGTCGACTTCGGCCTCATCATCGACGGCGCCGTGGTGATCGTGGAAAACGTCGTCCGCCAACTCGCCCACCGCCAGCATCACCTCGGCCGTGTGCTCACGGTCGAGGAACGCCACCGCATCGTGCTGACCGGCGCGAAACAGGTGGGCACGCCCGTCTTCTTCGGCGTCCTCATCATCACCATCGTCTATGTCCCCATCCTCGCCCTCGCCGGCGTCGAGGGGAAAATGTTCCGGCCGATGGCGCTGACCGTGATGCTCGCGCTGGGCGGCGCGCTGGTGCTGGCGCTGACCTTGATGCCGGTCCTCGCGTCCTTCTTTCTCGGCGGGAAAATCGAGGAGAAGGAAAACGCAGTCATGCGCTGCCTCCAACGCGTCTACGGACGCGTCCTCTCCGTCGGGATCGCCCACCGCCGGTCGGTGGCCGCGGGTGCCGTCGCGCTGTTCGCCGCCGGCATCGGGTTGTTCTTCCGCCTCGGCGCGGAATTCGTCCCCCAGCTCGACGAAGGCTCCACCACCTTCGCCCTCTACCGTCCCGTCGGCCAGAACCTCGCTGCCTCCATCGCCGACCAGATCCAGACCGAGAAACTCGTCCGAGCCCGGTTTCCCGAGGTCACCAACGTCTTCGCGCGCATCGGCACCGCCGAGGTCGCGACCGATCCCATGCCGCCCAACGAGGCGGACTTCTACCTGTCCTACGCGCCGGCGGGAAGTTGGCGCAAGGTGGACGGACGCCCGATCTCCAAGGGCGCGTTGGTCGACGAGATCCGCAAGGCCATCGAGGGGACGTTCACCAACACGACCGCCATCGCCTCGCAACCCATCGCCATGCGGTTCAACGAAATGCTCGAGGGCGTCCGCGCCGACCTTTCCATCAAGGTTTTCGGACCGGATTTCGACGTGCTCGACGCGACCGCCGCTAAGATCAAGGCCCTGCTGGAACCGCTGCCCGGCCACGAGGAGATCGAGCACGAGACCGATGGCCGCACCTCCATGCTCACCATCACGCCGCGACGGGACGCCCTGGCGAGGCGCAATCTCGCCTCGGGCGCGCTGAACGACGCCATCGCCGTCGCGCTGGCCGGCGAGACCGTCGGATCCTTTGCCCACGGGAGCCATACCCACGAGATCGTCGTCCGGCTCCGCGGCGACCTGCGCGACGACACCGCCCGGATCAAGGCACTGCCGATCCGTGTCGGCGAATTCGGCCTGGCATCCCTCGGCGACCTCGCCGACATCACGACGGTCCAATCCGTGCAACCGATCCGCCACGAGGCCGGCCGGCGGCGGGTCGCGCTGCTCGTCAATCTCAACACCCGCGACGTCGAGGGTTGGGTGCGGAACGCCCAGTCCATCCTCCGCGAGAAAGTCCCCCTGCCCGATGGCTACATCGTCGAGTTCGGCGGCCAGTTCCAGCGACTCCAGGACGCCCGCGCGCGCCTCGCCGTCGTCGTGCCCGCGACGCTCGTGCTGATCTTCGTCATCGTGTTCATCGCCTTCGGCAGCGTGCGGCAGGCCCTGCTGGTCTATTCCGGGATTCCCCTCGCCATGACCGGCGGCGTCATCGCCCTCTGGTGCCGCGGCATGCCGTTCAGCATCACCGCCGCCGTCGGTTTCATCGCCCTCAGCGGCGTCGCCGTCCTCGACGGCGTCGTCATGGTCAGTTGCTTCAACCGGCTCCGCGAGGAAGGCCTCGGTCTCCTCGAGTCGGTCCGCGAGGGCGCGTTGAGCCGCCTGCGTCCCGTCCTCATGACCGCCCTCGTGGCGTCGCTCGGGTTCGTGCCGACCGCCATCGCCACCGGCGCCGGGGCCGAGGTCCAGCGCCCGCTGGCAACGGTCGTGATCGGGGGAATCCTGAGTTCGACGCTGCTGACGCTCGTCGTGCTGCCGGTCCTCTACGCCTGGTTCGAGAAGGAAAAACGGGAACCGGAAGCCGGCGAAGCCGCGCCGGTCGTGTCCGCCCACTGACCGCGGGGGGATGGGCCCCGGGCTCCCGGGTCTTCGGACCCGCCGACCGCTCGCCGGCCCCGCGACCCGTCCGCCGTCCCCCGACGGCGGCTGCCGGCTGGCAGCCGCCGTTCCCCGTCCTTTGCCGGCGGGGATTGCCGCGCCCCTACTTCCCGGCGGACCAGAACAGCGCGTTCTTGATCAACCGTTGGTAGGCGGGATGGCTGTGGGCCTGGCCGTCGTGGCCCAGGGTGATCGCCGCGATCCGCGCGTTGGGATGCTGGACGACGAAGATCATCGGATACGTCTTGTCGCGCTGTTTGGAATGGGCGGTCGCGAGCACCTTGATGGGCGTGCCCTTGGGATCGGGCTCGAAATAGTAGAGCTCGTCGCTGAGCGTGAACTTCGCCGGCAACCCCTGGGTGAGCGGATGGTCGGGATCGGTCACCGTCACCTCGAACTCGCCGTAGCGGTCGTGTCCACGGGATCCACCGCCCGCGAGTTCGCGGTTGTACGCCGGCCAATCCTTGTCCCAGTTGTACCAGAGCGCCGGGTGCACGATCAGCATTCCCTTGCCCGCCGCCGCGTGCGCCAGCACCGCCGCCCGCGTGGCCTCGTCCCCGAACGGTTTGTTGTTGCTGAGGTACAGGACATCCACGCCCCGGATCGCGTCCGCGAGGTCGCGGGTGGCCTCGGTGTAGTTCGCCGAGACCCGGCCGGTGCCGTTCAACGTCGCCACGTCCGCGAGGTTGAAGAACCGCTGGAAGTCGTGGGAAGAACCGCCGCCCACGATCAACGTGCGGAGCCCCGGTCCCCATTGGAAGACCGGCGGGGCCGCGGGAACCGGCGCCACGGCGGGCGAGAGCGAGGCCCCGTTCGGGCCGGGGCTTTCGGCGGTGATGCCCACGAAGGTGGTGGCGACGACGGTATTGAGGCTCTCGAGCGTGATCGACTCGACGACGCCGGTTCCCTTGACCGTCTTGGTGAAGGCGCGGATCTGGCGGCCATGGTTGGCGAGGTCCGGCACCTCGCGCGAACCCGGCACGTCGAAGCGCCCGATGTAATCGGCGATCTCGACGCCGTTGCGGAGCACGAACTCCTCGGTGGCGCCGCCGGCGAAATGCACCGTCACTTTGGCGACGGGCAGACCCTTGCTGCTTTCGCCGCCGTAGGGATAGGCCCAGCCGCCCACGCCGCCGAGGAAGTGGAGCCGGCCCACCGGGATCCCGACCTTGATCTCGACCTTGCCGGGATACTTCGGCGCCAATCCCGCCGTGCCCTTCAGCACCAGAAGATTGTTTCCCGTCGGGCTCTTGCGCGTGCTGACGACTTCGAACGGCACGTCGCCCACCTTCACGGTGCCCTGCTTCTTGAAACGCACGCTTTCCTCCTTGGCCTCCTCGCTGGCGTAGATGCCGCGCTGGTTGTTGACGTTGAAAGCCGCGGAGAGATCGAGGATGCGGTACCGCGCCTCGTCCGCACAGAGATAGGCCAACAGGTCGCGGAGCCCGTCGGCTCCCAGGGCCTCGAAACCCTCGGGCATCAGCGAGCGGCCGGTCGAGGCGCGCGATTTGATGTTGTCCTTGCGGATCGTGTAGTCGCCCGCGGCATCGCGCAGCAGCAGTTCCGCGTTGTTCTCGCGCTCCACGATGCCGCCGTAGGTGAGGTCGTCCTTGGTCTCGATGCTGACCGCGACGAAGTTCGGCTCGACGAAGCGGTTCGGGTCCACGACGTGGACGAGCAATTCCGCGGCGCCATGGGCTCCCATGCCGGTGAGGTTCGGGGCGAGGTTGCGGCCGTCGGTCTTGAACTGGTGGCACCCGGCGCAGTTGGCGAGGAACGCCTTCCGGCCGTTCTCGGGATTGCCGGGTTTCTCGACCTCGGGCCGGAGCCGGGCGATCAAGGCCTCCTTCTCCTTTTGTTCCGGCCCCTTCAGCCGGTCGATGACCTCGTTGGCGCGCGCGGCCACCGGTTTGTCCGCGTGCGTGCGCAGCCGGTACAGGAGCGCCGGCCCGAGCTGCAGGGGCGTGATCTTGCCGTCGGACATGGCCTGGACGAGCGCGAGCGACCAGTCGCCGCGTTTGGCGATCGCGCCGAAGAGCGCCTCGTGCAGTTCCTCGGGAACCCGCCCGTAGGCCGCCACCAATTCACCGCCCACGGCGGGATCGGCCGTCGCGCCCAACGCGTCGATGACCCGGCGCTGCAACGCGACCGAGGAAGTGGACCCGATGAGTTTGGCCACCGCGGGCACCACGCCGGCGTCGAGCTTGCGCACGCCCAGGAGGTTCACCGCGACCTGGCCGCGTTGCCCGTCGTCGAGCGACGCATCCCCGAGCCGGGTGCCGAGTTGGACGATGACCGGCCCGAGTTCGGAGGCCAGCGCGCCGCCCTTGTCCCAGCGCGCGACCAACGGCAGCAAGGCGCCCGGAAGGCTGGGCCGGCTGGACTTCAAAAGCCGGCCGAAGGCCGCCTGCAAACCGGCGTCCCACGCCGGCACGACGTCCGCCTTCAACACCGCCGCGAGCGTCCCGATCGCGCTTTCCTTGAGGCCGTCGAGCGAGTCGGGCTGGGCCGCGAGCAGGCGGACCAAGGCCGAAGCCTGGGCCGCATCCTGCCGGTTCGCGAGGGAGCGGGTGACGTGGCCCACGAAGTCCGCGACGAACGCGGGGTCCTTGGCGCGGAACGCCGCCTCGAGGAACATCCGCGGGTTCCCGGCGGCGACGCCGAGGGCCGCCGACTGCAGGTACTTGTCCCCGAGCGACGGCCAGAGCGCGACGAGGTCGTCGGCCAGTTCCGGCGTCGGGACCAGGTTGCCTTCGGCCATGAGGGCTTGGATCCGGACCCGGGGATCCGTCGCCGCCCTGGCGCTGCCGCGGACGGAAGTTCCCACGGGGTCGCTCGCTTTGGCCGGCGACTTTTCCTCGGCGACGATGCGGAGCGCGTTCTTCACGACGACCGGGTCGCCGGAATCGATGGCCGCCACGAGTTGGGCGGGGGCGAGGCTCCCGAGGTTCCTGAGCGTCCACAGGGCGTGGATGCGTGCCAATGCGGGAGACGGGCCGCCGGCCGCGGCGGCCAAGGCCGCGTCCGCGGGCGCCCGGCGCGGACCCTGCTCGGTCAACAACCGTTGCGCCGTGCCGCGGACCCAGCCGTTCGGGTGGCCCAGCAAGGCGACGAGCTCCGAGGCCGAGGCGCCGTCGAATCGCCATGCCGGCAGCGGCTTCGGCTGCTTGTGCTGCACGCGCCAGACGCGGCTGAAATGGTGGTCGCGATCGGGACGGGTCGCCGCGTTGCGCGCGCCGTGCGCGGGTCCGCGGGTGTCGTTGTGGATCGCCGCCTGGTTGTAGAAATCGACGATGTACAACGCGCCGTCCGGCCCCACGCGTTCGTGGACCGGCCGGAACCAGAGGTCCGAGCCGGCGACGAATTCGGTGTCCTCGCGGCCGGCTTCCTTGCTGGCCACATAGGTGGCGCCCAACGGACGCAGCAGTTCGTTGTGGACGAGGCTCATCGTCGTCTCGGAGGTGAAGTGGGAGCCATTGTAACGGTCGGGCCACGCGCCGCCGTTGTAGATGCAGCATCCCGCCGCCGCGGTGAAGAAGCCGACCCAATCGATCTGCACGTAGGCGGGCCGGGTATGGTGGACCGCCGGGGCGATCTTCTGGTGGTCCGGCACGACCCATGACGCGCGGATGCCGCCGACGTTGCCCTTCGCAAGGGTCTTCTCCGGCATCACCACGTGGAGGAAGTGCTCGCCGCACGTCGCCGTGGTGTAGAAGGCCTCGCCGTCCGGCGCGAAATCAAAGCCCCAGGTGTTGCATGATCCGGACGCGAACTGTTCCACCGCGCTGCCATCGGGTCGGAACCGGATGACGCCCGCCGTGATGCGGCCGAATTCCTTCCCGGCCGGCGTCTTCGGGGAACCGGCGCTGTAACCCACCGCGCCGTAGATCCAGCCGTCCATGCCCCAGCGGAAATTGTTGATCACCGCGTGGGTGTCGAACGTGCCGAACCCGGTGTAGAGCGTGGTCTTCTCGCTCCCCTCGACCATGTCGCACTTGCCGTCGCCGTTCGTGTCCCGGAGCCAAAGGATGTCCGGCGCCTGGGCCACGATCACGCCGTCCTTGTGGAATACCAGCGACGTCACCAACTCGAGTCCGTCGGCAAACACGTGCTTCCGGTCCATCACGCCGTCGCCATCGGTGTCCTCGAGCCACGCGATGCGGTCCCGCGCCGGGCGATCCTCCTTGTCGGCGGTCGTGCCGGGAGTGCGGACGTTCCACCCGGCGATGGGTTTGTCGTTTTTGTTGATGGTCCGCCCGTTCGGATACTCCGGCGTTTCGGCCACCCACAGGCGGCCCTTCGTGTCCCAGTCGATGGAGATGGCCTTTTCGACGAGCGGTTCGGAAGCGACCAAACGGATGTCGAACTCGGGATGGACGGCGATTTTTTCGGCGGCCTTGGCGGGGGCGATGGGACCGCCCTCGGGATAGCGGAGGGAGGCCAACTCTTCCGGCCGGCAGAACTCGTCGACGTCGGCGCGTTGGGCCGTCCACGCGATCGCGCGCATGAGGATGGCCCGGTAATGCGGGGTCTGGAACGAGGCATACTCGTGGCCCGGCAGGCTGACGATCGAGCGGTAGGGTTTGGAGCCGCCGTCCCACGTCTTCTCGTAGGTCCAGATCTGCGGGGCGATGACGAACACGCTGTGGAAACTCGTCGCCAACACCCGCGCGTCCGGCGCCATGTCGAGGTCGTAGTAGATCTCGTCGTTCCAATCGAAATTCGAGAGTCCCTTCATCACCGGGTGGTCGGGATTCACCACGTACTCGCCGACCTCGCCCTCGTACCACTTCGTCTTCCGGTCGCCGTCCCAGCGCCACGCGCCGCCGGTCACCTTCTTCGCGAATTCATGCTGGTTCCCCGCCACGATGCCGTCGTGAAGGACGACCAGGCCGCCGCCGCGCCGGAGGAACTTCTCGAAGTCGGCGCGCTGGGCGCCCTCGATCTTCATGCCGTCGGCCGCGAAGACCACGAGGACGTCCGTCTTCTCCAACTGGGCCGGGGTCGGGAACTCCATGGCCCCGTCGGCCTGGATGCCGCGGTCGGCGAGGAGTTTGGTGTATTCGCCGAGAAACCGGGGATGGTCGTGCTGGTTGGGGCCGTGGGTCTTGATGCCCGCCCGGATGAAGACCCGGAGCGGATCGCCGGCCTGACTGGTCCAGACGAACAACAGGGCGAGAACGACGCCGAGAGGGCGGAAGCGCGTGATCATAATTCGCGGTGGCAAAGCTGTGGAAGGAACCCTAGCCACGACCACCGGAGGGCCAAACAAATTCATCGCCAGCCGTGCCGTCCACGGGCACCGGTTCCCATGCCGCCGAATCCCGGGTGCATCGCGACCGTGTTGTCGACGCCAGCGGCACCCACCGGCCCGCGCCGGGGTCTTCGCGACGGCATGGAAAGCGGGAGGGGAACCGGCGGATGCGCCGTCCGGGTTCCGACGTGACCGACCGTGCGGCACCCCCGGGGCGGGCGCGATCGCGACACCGGCAGGATGCACCCGCGACTTCCCCACGGGCGGCTTGAAACATCGGGCCCGAGATCCGAAACTGCCCGCGACCCCATCATGAAGAAACCCCGCATCTGGCGCGTCGCCGGCATCAACTTCGACCACTTCCACATGGGCGACCTTCTCCGCATGGCCGCCGAACATCCCCGGGTCGAACTCGTCGGGATCGCCGACGAGCAACCGGCCCGCACCGCGGAAGTCGTGCGCAAACTCGGCATCCCGCGCGACCGCGTCTTCGCCGACCACCGCGCGTGTCTCGAGAAGACCAAACCCGACGTGGTCATCCTGTGCCCGGCCGCGTCCCGGCACGGCGAATGGGTCCGCAAGGTCGCGCCCCACGGCGTCCACATCATGGTGGAGAAGCCCTTCGCCGCGTCGCTCCGGGAAGCCGACGGCATGGTGCGCGCCATGCCCAGGGACCGCACGCTGATGGTCAATTGGCCGCTGCAATGGGTCGCCTCGCACCGCAAGGCCCACGAACTGGTCACGGGGGGCCACATCGGCGAGGTGCTGAACGTCTGGCATTTCGGCGGCAACCGCGGCCCGCTCTGGCACGGCGCGGACAAGGACGAGAAGACGCCCGCGCAGGTCGCCGCGGAGAAGCCCAAGTCGTGGTTCTACAAACGGGCCCACGGCGGCGGATCCCTCCTCGACTACCTCGGCTACGGCACCACGCTCGGCACCTGGTACCAGGGTGGGCGTCGCCCCCTCGAGGTCACCGCGGTCGTCGACCGTCCCCCGGGACTCGAAGTCGACGAACATTCCGTCGTGGTGGCGCGTTACGCGCACGGCCTTTCCAAGTTCGAGACGCGCTGGGGCACCTTCACGGATCCGTGGACGATCCCCCCGCAACCGACCTGCGGCTTCGTCATCGCGGGCACCGAGGGCACGATCAGTTCCGGCGACTACGACGACCATGTCACCGTGCAGACGCGGCGCCGCCCCAGGCCGCATGCCCTGGCCGCGCCCGCCCCGAAGGCACCGCACCGGAACCCGGTGGAATACCTCCTGCACTGCCTCGAACGCGGCGAGCCACTCGAGGGACCGGTGTCGATCCCCGTCAGCCGGATCGGCCAGGAGATCGTGGACGCCGCCGTCCGCAGCGCGCGCACCGGCAGGACGGTGCGGCTTCCGGCGTGAAGCCGCCGCCGTTGCCCCCGTCCCGGAAACGCCGGATCGTCCGGCGGACGATCTGGGGGCTCTTCGCGCTGGTCGTCGTCCTGCGCTACGGGGTCTTCCGGGGGTACTACGAGGCATACGACCGCGAGAAGCGCCTGGAGGCACGGTTGGCCCGCGAACCGCGGATGCCCGCCGATCCGCGGCAACCCCGGGGTCCGGGCGGGCCGCCCGGGGGGCGGCGCGAACGGACGCCGCTGGTCGTGCGTCCCGCTGTCTCGGAAGTCCCGCCGGATTTCCCGAGGCTTCGCATCCGGATCGCGGACGCGGACGTCGGGGTCCTGCGTGCCTACCGTTGGAATGGTTGGGGCGGGCAAAGCATGGAACGGCCGAGCGTGGCGGCGACCGTCGACGACGGCCACACCGTGTATTCGAACGTCTGGCTGCATCCCAAGGGTTCGGCCGGGAGTTTCCGGCGTTTCGACGAGAAACCCGCGTTGACCCTGGATTTCTCGAAGGCGATGCCGCGACGCGAGTTCGCGGGATTCCGGAAGATTTCCCTCAACAACTCGGCGCAGGATCCCAGCTACGCGAGCGAGATCATCGCGCGCGAACTGTTCGCGGCGGCGGGGATCCCGGTGCCCGGGGCCTCGCACGCGACGGCCATCGTGAACGGGCGGGACCTCGGGCTCTTCGTGATGACCGATGGCTGGGGAAAGCCGTTCCTGCGGCGCCATTTCACCGATGTCGGGGGCAACCTGTACGACGGCGGCTTTTGCAGGGACATCGACGACGGCATCGAGGTGAATTCGGGCGACGATCCGGACGACCATTCGGATCTCGAGGGTTTGCTGGCGGCGGCGGCGGCGGAGCCGGCGGGCCGGATGGAGCGCATGGGCCGGGTGCTGGACGTGGACCGGTTCGTGCGGATGGCGGCGCTCGAAACCCTGGTCTGCCACTGGGACGGCTACACGATGAACCGGAACAATTACCGGGTGTTCCACGATCGCGCGGCCGGCCGGATGGTTTTCATGCCGCACGGCATGGACCAGATGTTCGGGATCCAGCGTTCGACGCCGTCGGCACCGATCGTGCCGCATTGGCGGGGGTTGGTGGCGCGGGCGGTGCTGACGTTGCCGGAAGGTCGCCGGCGCTATCTCGGCGAACTGGCGACATTGCACACCAACCTGGTGCTTCCGGACACGCTCACCCGCCGCGTCGCCGAACTGACGGCCCGACTCCGGCCGACACTCGCGGCCTACGGTCCCGATTTCGTCGAGCGGCAAGAGGCCGCGGCGCGGCGTCTCTCCCAACGGATCGTGGCGCGCGCGCGGAGCGTCGACGACCAATTGGCGGGACGCCCCGCGGCACCCTCCCCCCCGGCACCCTCCGAAGGCCCCGGTCGATAGCCGGCGGACGGCGGCGACCACGCGACCGGGTGGGCGGGCGGCGTCGGAGGTTTCTCCTTTTTTGTGAAAGAAAGGCCGGCGCCGTGCGAACGTGTCCCCGTGCAGGAACTGGATCGTCCCGCCGGCTCGGGAGAGAAGCCCGGCGCCACCCGGTCGAGGACCCCGGTTCCGCTCCATCCATGGGCGTGCGTGCCCCGCACCTTTTGACCGTCCCGCCCCAGCCCATGCCCCATCCCGATTCCCTGCCCTCTTTCCGGACGCCGTGGGGATCCTCCACGACCCCGGGTGGGGCGACGACCGGCGACGAAACCGCGCCTCCGGTCTTGGTGCCCGACCACGTGCTGATCCGGCGCGTCGGGCGCGGCTCGTATGGCGAGGTCTGGCTGGCGCGGAATGCGCTGGGTCTGCATCGCGCCGTCAAGATCGTCCGCCGGAGCGCGTTCGACGACGATCGTCCCTTCGAGCGGGAGTTCGCCGGGATCCAGCGCTTCGAGCCGGTGTCGCGCCGGCACGAGAGCCAACTCAACATCCTGCACGTGGGCCGTGGGCCGGGTTACTTTTACTACGTGATGGAGTTGGCCGACGACATGGGCGGCAATCCCGTCGGCGACGAGGCCTGTTACAGCCCGCGTTCGCTGCGCAGCGAACTGCTGCTCCGCGGCCGGTTGCCGGTCGACGAATGCATCCGACTGGGCCTCGCGTTGACCACGGCGCTCGAGCACCTGCACCGGCATGGACTGGTCCACCGCGACGTCAAGCCCTCGAACATCGTCTTCGTGAACGGCATTCCGAAACTGGCCGACATCGGACTCGTCGCCCGGGCGGAACAAACCATGTCGTTCGTGGGCACCGAAGGCTACCTGCCGCCGGAAGGGCCGGGCACCGTGCAGGCGGACCTCTACAGTCTGGGAAAGGTGCTCTACGAGATCGGCACCGGGCACGACCGCCAGCAATTCCCGGAATTGCCCACCGGCGTGTCGGAACTGCCCGACCGCGCCGCCTTGGCCGAGTTCAACGAGGTGCTCCTGCGCGCCTGTGCTCCCGACGTGCGCCAGCGCTACGCGTCGGCCGCGGAAATGCACGCCGACCTTGCCTTGCTCCAGAGCGGCAAGTCCGTCGCGCGGATGCGCGCGGTGGAGCGTCGGCTTCGCGTGCTGGGGCGGGGCGGCGTGTTCGTCACGGGCATGGCCGTCCTGGCGGCGGCGGGCTTCTTCTACCAGCAGGCACAAACCCGCGAGGCCCGCCGACTGGCAGGGGAAAACCGCGCCCTCGCGGACGAGAAAAGCCGCCTCGCCTCGGCAAACGCCTCCCTGTCGGAAGAGCATCGCGAACAACTCGTCCGACTCCGGGTCGCCAACGGCGTGCGCCTCCAGGATGCGGACGACGACTCCGGCGCGTTGCTGTGGTTCGCCGACGCGCTGCCGTTGGTGGCCCACAAGCCGGCGGAAGAGGCGGTCCACCGCATCCGCATCCGGCAGGCGATCTTGCAGGGTCCGCGCCTCCTGTGGGTGCTCGCGCACGACGCGAACGTGATTTCCGGGGCGTTCAGCCCGGACGGACGGCGCGTGGTCACCGCCACCCGCCCGGGCGAGATCAACGTTTGGGATGCCGACTCCGGCATCCGCCGCCTCGGCCCCGTGAATACCGGCCGACGCATCGCCAGCGTCCAGTTTTCGCCCGACGGAAAGCGCCTCGCGGTCCGATCCTGCGGCGAGCAGAGCTTTCCCCGCGATCAACCGGACGGCGGCGGGTCCGCCGAAGTCCTGGACGCCGCCACCGGGAATCCCGTGTTTCCGCCGGTCGGGAATGCCGTCCATGCCGCTTTCAGTCCCGAAGGCCGCTGGCTGGCGGTCGCGAGGAATGACTTCGGGATCGACGTGCTGGATGCGGCCACGGGACGCCAGCTCGCGGCGCTGCATGGGCACACCGGGCCCTGCTCCATGCTCGCGTTCAGCCGCGATGGCTCCCGGTTGGCTTCCGCGGGTCGCGACCGGACGGCGAGGGTCTGGCGGATTCCCTCGGGAGAGCCGGAGGGAGAACCGATCCGACTGGTGCGGGAAGCGACGCGCGTGGTGTTCAGCCCGGACGGCCGCCGGTTGGCGACGGCGGCGACCGACGAAGGCCCGGCCCACCCTGAAAGTCTGGGATCCGGGCCACCGGTCGTGCAGACCTGGCACGTGGCCGGGGGACGGGAAATCGGGAGACCCCTGCCGATCAGCGGTGCCCTCTACGCGCTGGCATTCGACGAATCGACCGGGACGCGGTTGATCACGGGCGACAAGAATCCCTGGCTGAACGTCTGGGATCCGGGCCACGGCGAGACGGTCCTTCCGCCGCTGCGGTTCGCGAACAGCGTGGCGCGGTGCTGGGCATTCGGCCCCGACGGATTGCGCCTCGCCGCCGGCAGCGCCGATGGAACCGCCCGGGTCTGGAACCTCGAGACCGGCGAGCCCTTGACCCCGCGTCTGCTCCACCTCGGATGGGTGGAATCGGTGTCCTTCAACCCGGACGGTACCCGACTGCTCACCACCAGCGACGACGGCACGGCCAAGCTATGGGATCTTGCCGGGGGGCTGCCCGAGGGGAAAAGTCCGCTCACGCTCGAAGGCACGCTACCCGACGCACCGACGGAATACTTCCCCCACGCCGTCGGCGCCGACGGCGGTCAACTTCTGGTCGGAGCGATCCGCGGCGGATGGATCGTGCCCGTGGCGATCGGACTCGAATCCATGGTCGAAGAGATCCTGCCGCCGCCCACGGCAGCCACGCTGAACGCGCTCGTCGTCGCCGGCCACCGGGGCCGCCGGTGGGCGACCGCCGAGGGCGTCTTCGATGCCCCGAAGGCCAACCACGCCGTCGTGCTCTGGCAGCACGACGGGTCCGGTTGGTCGAACCTCCTGCTGGATCACGCCAATCCCGTCCGGGCGCTGCAATTCAACGACGACGACTCGCTGCTCCACACGCTGGGGAACGACGGCATGTTGCGGAGTTGGCGGACGTCGGACGGGGCCTTGGTCCGGGAAGACAGCCTGCCTGCTTCCTACGCGCTGGCCGCCGCGATTTCCCGGGACGGCCGGCGCGTGTCGTATCTGGACAACGACGAAAACCTGCACCTGTTCTCCACCGCTGACACCCCCGGGGCGATCGGGCCAATCCAGACCGCGATGAATTTCGGCGCCTTCAGTCCCGACGGCACCCGACTGGCGACGGTGGGACCGGATCAACGCGGCCACTTATGGGACCCCCGGACCGGCCGGGAGACGGTGCCTTCGTTCAAGCACGGCGGGAATCTCCTCTGGATCGAGTGGAGCCCGGATGGCCGTCGCCTCGTCACGGCGGGGCTCGCTCCGACCGCGGTCATCTGGGATGCGGCGACGGGGAAGCCCCTGGCCGGGGCGAACCTCGGAGAGGGCGCGCTCAGGGTGGCTCATTTCAGTCCCGACGGACGCTTCGTCGTCGCACGCAACGACGACCGCTTTGTCCGGGCGTGGGATGCGACCACCGGGGAACCGGTCACCCCGTTGCTGCGCCATGCGGGAAACGTCCATGCGGCCATCATAACCTCCCGGTCGCGACTGGTGACGGCGAGTGCGCCGAACCGGATCCAATCGTGGGATCTCCGGCCCACCGAGCTTCCGGCCGCGGCCGTGGCGGCCCTCGCCCAGTTGGGGGCCGGCCGCAGTCTGAATCCCGCCGGCGGCATGCACACGTTGGCCGCCCCGGAATTGGCCGAACTCTGTGCGGTCCTGCGCTCGAACCAACCGTCCCTTTTTGCCATCGACGCGGCCGACGTCGTCCGCTGGCACCGCGGGCAGATCGACGACCTCGACTCGCTGACCCGGGTCCGGGCGGCGGCCTTCCACTTGGCACGGTTGGAGACGCTGCGGCCGGCGGATCCGGAGTGGACCGGCCTGCGGTCCCGGATCCAGGCCCGTCGGGTGCCCGAGCGGGATCCCGCCACGCCGGCCAACGCCCTCGATCTGTCGGCGTTCTATACCCATTCGTTCGGTATCCTGCCGCGGGGGGAATTCGCCGGGCTTCCGCGCGGATGGCAGGCTTTGGGCAAAACCTCCTTCGATCTGCGGGGCATCGTCCGGCTCGAAGCCGGGAACCATGCCGAATCGGACCGGGCGAACGGACGCCAGGCGTCGGCCTCGTTCCCACTCCCCGAAGCCACCGACATCCCGGTCCTTCGACGCTGCCGGCGACTGCACTTTCTCCAAGCGGTGGACGGACCGCGTGTCGAGACGGGCGACGAGGTTGCCCGTTGGCGAATCCGCTTCGCCGACGGCAGCGCGAGGGAATTTCCCGTCGTTTACGGCGAGCACGTGGAGGATTGGTGGGCGGCCACCGACCGGAAACAGCAAGTCCGCCAAGCCATCGTCGCGTGGGAAGGCAAACGTCCCGAACCCAATGCCCACCAGACCATCCGCCTCTACCAATCCACTTGGGAAAACCCGCTGCCGGAGGTGGCGATCCACCATCT
>Ga0114969_10001808_pt1 | contig 17887 bp, 16 predicted proteins | sample M_130807_MF_Meta_FD_87316 | JGI IMG/M metagenome (GOLD analysis project Ga0114969, IMG submission 87316) | Freshwater microbial communities from Lake Montjoie, Canada to study carbon cycling - M_130807_MF_MetaG | ecosystem: Environmental > Aquatic > Freshwater > Lake | place: Lake Montjoie...
CCGGTGCCGCCAAAGATCTCTTTGGCGATCACCACGCCAAAAGTGATACCCAGCGCCGCCTGCCAGAGCGGCAGCGTCGGTGGTAGGATCAACGCAAACAAAATGGAGGTCACGAAGAAGCCTTCGTTGATCTCATGTTTACGGACCATGGCGAACAACACTTCCCAGAAACCGCCCACCAGGAAGGCTACGGCGTAGAGCGGCACAAAGTAGGTTGCACCGAGCACCATCTTGCTGACCCAGCCCGCATCGGAACTTAACGATGCCCCCAGCCACTGCGCCAGGCTGTAATGCCAGTCGCCTGCCAGCACCTGTTGCAGTTGTTCACCACTGTAAAGATGGTGCAATGCCGGAATTGCCTGCTGGCCGACGTTGTACATCCCCCAGAACATCGCCGGGAAGACCGCCAGCCACACTAGGATCATCATGCGTTTCAGATCAATAGCATCACGCACGTGCGAAGCACCATGCGTCACCGTGCCGGGGGTGTAGAACACCGTAGCAGTCGCTTCATACAGCGGATACCACTTTTCCAGCTTGCCGCCCGGCGTGAAGTGATGCTCAATCTTTTCTAAAAAATTCTTCAGGCCCATGGGTTATCCTTCCTGCTCAATCTTGGTCAGCACGTCACGCAGCACCGGGCCGTATTCATACTTGCCGGGGCAAACGAAGGTGCATAAAGCCAGATCTTCTTCATCCAGCTCCAGGCAGCCCAGCGCCTGAGCGCTGTCGGTATCACCAGACAACAGATCGCGCAATAAGTGGGTTGGCAGAATGTCGAGTGGCATGACGCGCTCATAGTTACCGATCGGCACCATTGAACGCTCACCGCCGTTAGTGGTGGTCGAAAAGGCGAACAGCTTATTCTTCAGGAAATGCCCCAGCGTAGTGCGGGTGATGGAAAATTTATCGGGTGCCGGAACAATCCAACCGAACAGCTCTTTCTCACGCCCTTCTAGCAGCACCGAGACCTGATTATGGAAGCGGCCAAGCCAGGCATTCGGCCCAATGGCATGGGTGCCACTCAGCACCGAACCTGAAATCACACGGTTTTCACCAGCCTTCAGACGGCCAGCGGTCAACTCATCCAGGCTGGCTCCCAAACGGGTACGCAGCAGAATGGGTTGCTCCACCTGTGGCCCGGCCAGCGCCACAACGCGGCGGGTATCGAGCCTGCCGGTGGTAAACAAGGTACCGATGGCGATAACATCCTGATAGCCGATATGCCAGACGGTCTTCTTAAGGCTGACCGGCTCCAGGAAATGAATATGCGTCCCCACCAAACCGGCAGGATGTGGGCCAGCGAACTCACTGTAGCTGATTTGTGCCCCACTCTGTTCCGCCAGCCGGGCACCTGCCGCCTGACAGACATGTACTTTACCGTCGGTCAGGCGCGTCAACACCGTCAGCCCGGCGTTAAACGCCGCCAGCTGTTCGGCAATGATCACCTGCGGATCCGCCGCTAGCGGCTGGGTATCCATGGCGTTAACGAAAATCGCGCGAGGTACAGAGCCAATACGCGGTGCCTTGCTGAACGGGCGGGTGCGCAGTGCGCTCCACAAACCGCTGGCCAGCAAATCACTTTCAACCTGCTCACGCTCCAACTGCGGCAGATCGGCCTGCTGGTAATAAGCGAACTCCACCTGCTCATCACCGCCGTTTTCGATCTCAATCACTACCGATTGCAGCACGCGACGTTCACCGCGCTGGATCGCAGCAATGCGCCCGCTGGCCGGTGCCGTGAAGAAAACGCCAGGATTCTTTTTGTCTTCGAACAGCGCCTGACCTTTTTTAACGCGATCGCCTTCCTCCACCAGCATGGAAGGACGCATACCGACATAATCTTGGCCAAGCAGTGCCACACGCGTGATAACGGGGCCGTCCTGAATCACCTGAGACGGTATCCCGGATATCGGCAGATCTAACCCTTTTCTGATTCTGATCATAGGATGTACACGATGTTTAAAATGTCCACACGTCTTACCGGCCCAAAAGGCAGGCACAGACGATGCCAGGATGACGAGGTTGCCATAACAACCTCAGGATGAGCACGACAAGATCATACCCAACATGAAACTCTCACTGAACCGTTTTTTCTATCTCAATATTCCGGCCACAGAGCGTGTTAAAACCTTGTTATCAATACCAAGACGCGGTTGATTCTATTTCGCTCAAAATAACCCCGTCGATAACCAATAAGGATAGTAAAACAGAGGTGGGATACTAACATTTTTGGTAACATTTTTCCGTGCTATCTAGTGACCTGAGTCAAGCAAACACAATTAAATAGCGGCAATTTTTCATCATTCATCGTTAAAATCTGCCAGTCAATTCACTTTTACCGATGCTTGTAGTTTTTTTATACACTTCGTGTATTGCTAAAAAAAAACACACTGGTAATCTGGCGTGGCATTTAGTGCAATCACATAAGTCAGTGGCATGCTGGCGGCGTTCTCTAAGCCAGCAGTAAATATAATCAGGAATAATAATGAGCAAAATCGCGCTGTTGTTTGCGATGCTATTTTGTATGCCGATGATCACGGCCTGTAGCGCCAGCGAGCAGGTACCCGAATCACCGTTAGTTAAACAGCAATTATTGGGTTCACCCGTCTATATCCAGATATTCAAAGAAGAACGCAAGTTGGAATTGTACGCCAAAATGGGTAATGAATTCCGTTTGGTGAACTCTTTCCCGATCTGCAATTTCTCAGGGGGTTTGGGCCCGAAGCGCCGTGAAGGCGACTTTAAAAGCCCAGAAGGTTTTTATAGCGTCGACGTGCGCAATCTAAAACCCAACAGCAAATATTACCGAGCAATCAATATCGGCTTCCCGAATGATTATGATAAAGCACAGGGCTATTCCGGTGCCTACCTGATGATCCACGGCGAATGCAAATCCATTGGTTGCTACGCGATGACCAACACCTATATGGACGAAATTTATCGCTATGTGGAGGCGGCATTTAACTATGGTCAAGCCCAAGTGAATATCAGCATTTATCCGTTCCGCATGACCGAACAGAATCTGCAACGCCACCGTTCATCTAACTACATCAACTTCTGGCGCCAGTTGAAACCGGGCTATGACTATTTTGTCAAAAACCGCCAGCCGCCGATGGTTAACGTGACCAATGGTCAATACGTACTGGCCCACCCGGTTAACAGCAGCGGCCAGCCAACGCAATATGCCTCAAACCCGCTCACCCAGGCCAAGCCGTTCACCGTAGTAAAATAAAGCAAACTCACCTGGCGCAATTTTGTGCCAGGTTTCATTGCCGGTCAGCGGCTGGGTCGCAATCACCGTTACCACATCATTGGGCGTGGTCTGCCGCTGAAAATCAATTTCTACATCCTGATCGAGCAACGTTGCTTTGCCAAAGGGGGCGCGTCGGGTGATCCAGTAAAGATTGGTTGAGCAATAGGCCATCACAAAGCGCCCGTCCGACAGCAGCATATTGAATACTCCCTTCTGCCGCAGTTGATCGGCAAGCTGAGCAATATAGCGGAACACCGCGGGCCAATTGCTGGGAGTTCGTGGATATTTTAACGCCAACTGATTCAGCAACCAGCAGAAGGCATATTCACTGTCGGTCTGCCCCACCGGGCGGAAGTTGCCGGTAGGCAGTTGGCGATAGCCTTTAAGCTGGCCGTTGTGAGCGTAGGTCCAGTTACGGCCCCACAGTTCACGGGTAAACGGATGGGTATTTTCCAGCGCCACTTCACCACGGTTAGCCTGACGAATATGGGAAACCACCGCGCAGGATTTGATCGGGTATTCCTGTACCAAGCGGGCGATCGGTGAATTAAAACTCGGCTGTGGATCCTTGAAGGTGCGGCAACCATTACCTTCGTAAAAAGTAATGCCCCAACCATCTTTATGTGGCCCGGTGCGGCCACCGCGCTGAACCAGCCCGCTAAAGCTAAAACAAATATCGGTTGGCACATTTGCGCTCATCCCGAGCAATTCACACATCGAAAGCCACTCCTTAAGCACACTGACTCGTTACGCTATGGGCGCAATCTGCTGCGCCCTGCTGCCATTCACCACCAGCTTAAACCTGGTGTGGGCTGCCTAGATACATCAAGCCTTGACCATCTCTTTTTCAATTAGCTGAATCAGGATATGGATCGCTTTGATATGGATTTCCTGAATACGATCGGCGTAACCAAAGTGCGGAACGCGGATTTCGACATCAGCAGAACCAGCCATTTTACCGCCGTCTTTGCCGGTCAGGGTGATGACTTGCATCCCTTTGGCACGAGCCGCTTCAATGGCCTTGATCACGTTGCCAGAATTGCCGGAAGTGGAAATACCCAGCAGCACATCCCCAGCACGACCAACCGCTTCCACGTAACGCGAGAAGACATAGTCGTAGCCAAAATCGTTACCAACGCAGGACAAATGGCTGACGTCAGAAATCGCGATAGCCGGGTAGCCAGGGCGGTTTTCACGATAACGCCCCGTCAACTCTTCTGCGAAGTGCATCGCATCACAGTGAGAACCCCCGTTACCGCAGGAAATCACTTTCCCACCCGCTTTAAAGGCATCGGCCAGTAAGACCGCCGCACGTTGGATAGCGTCAATATTGGCATCATCGCTGAGGAATTTCGCCAGAGTATCAGCCGCTTCGTTCAGTTCACTGCGAATTAAATCGTGGTACATGGAGATCGCCTCTTTTTGTTCTGTGGCATCGTCAATCTTTCGCTGTGCAGTGTAACGGATCGCAGAAAAACCGAGAAGTGCTGTGAATGAAACAGCACCTGTGTTGAGCTACAGTAGAAGTTTTTGACGACGGGCATCGCCAGTTTGTGACTTAAGTTGTAATTAAAGTGTAAATGCATTGATAAATGCTTGGGCATGGACTACAACCAATATATACAACAGGTCAGACCTCTTACTACTTCGGAGCTTCTTATGATGGTTCTTAGCATCGTTGTCCTACTCGCACTCATTGGTGTGGTGTTTTATCACCGAGTGAATCTGGCGCTCAGCAGTCTCCTTCTGCTGGCCTATACGGTGGCCATGGGCGCTATCGGCCTGTGGAGCTATTGGATGCTGCTGCCGCTGGCGATCGTTCTGCTGCCGCTGAATATTACCTCGCTGCGCCGCTCGCTGTTTTCCGCACCGGCTCTGCGCGCCTTCCGCAAGGTGATGCCACCGATGTCCACCACGGAAAAAGAAGCCATCGAAGCCGGGACCACCTGGTGGGAAGGCGATCTGTTCCGTGGCCAGCCGGACTGGAACAAACTGCACAACTATCCGCAACCTAAGTTGACGGAAGAAGAGCAGGCGTTTATCGATGGCCCAGTTGAAGAAGCCTGCCGCATGGCCAATGACTTCCAGATCACCCACGAACTGGCAGACCTGCCGCCAGAGCTGTGGGCCTATCTGAAAGAACACCGCTTCTTCGCCATGATCATCAAGAAAGAATACGGCGGCCTGGAATTCTCTCCGTATGCGCAAGCTCGCGTACTGCAGAAACTGGCCGGTGTCTCCGGTATTCTGGCGATTACCGTTGGCGTGCCTAACTCCCTCGGCCCAGGCGAACTGCTGCAACACTACGGCACTGAAGAACAAAAAGATCACTACCTGCCAGGCCTGGCGAGTGGCGACGAAATCCCTTGCTTTGCACTGACCAGCCCAGAAGCCGGTTCCGATGCCGGAGCCATTCCGGACACCGGTACCGTCTGCATGGGCGAATGGCAGGGCCAACAGGTTCTTGGCATGCGCCTGACCTGGAACAAGCGCTACATTACTCTGGCGCCAATCGCCACCGTATTGGGCCTGGCATTCAAGCTGCATGACCCGGATCACCTGCTGAGCGATAACGCCTCCCCAGGGATTACCTGTGCGCTGATCCCGACCAACACCCCAGGGGTGGAGATCGGTAACCGCCATTTCCCGCTGAACGTACCGTTCCAGAATGGCCCAACCTGCGGCAACGACGTGTTCGTGCCGATCGACTACATCATCGGCGGGCCAAAAATGGCCGGTCAGGGCTGGCGTATGCTGGTTGAGTGCCTGTCGGTGGGGCGCGGTATCACCTTGCCTTCCAACTCTACCGGCAGCCTGAAGTCCATTGCCTTGGCTACCGGCGCTTATGCCCATATCCGCCGTCAGTTCAAAATCTCTATCGGTAAAATGGAAGGGATCGAAGAACCACTGGCGCGCATTGCCGGTAACACCTACGTAATGGATGCCGCCGCTTCGCTGATCACCTATGCGCTGATGCAGGGCGAAAAACCGGCGGTGCTGTCAGCCATCGTTAAATATCATTGTACCCACCGTGGTCAGCAGGCGATTATTGATGCAATGGATATCACCGGTGGTAAAGGCATCATGCTGGGCGAATCCAACTTCCTGGCCCGTGCTTATCAGGGCGCACCGATTGCCATCACGGTTGAAGGGGCCAACATCCTGACTCGCACCATGATGATCTTCGGTCAAGGGGCAATCCGCTGCCATCCTTATGTACTGACCGAAATGGCGGCAGCGCAAGACAACGATCTGCACGCGTTCGATAAAGCCCTGCTCGGCCATCTGGGCCACGTCGGCAGTAATAAAATCCGCAGCCTGTGGCTTGGCCTGACCAACGGCCGCACCAGCAGCAGCCCGACCAAAGATTCAACCCGCCGCTACTACCAGCACTTGAACCGCTTAAGTGCCAACCTGGCCTTGCTGTCTGATGTTTCCATGGGCGTGCTGGGCGGTAGCCTGAAGCGCCGCGAACGTATCTCCGCGCGTCTGGGGGATGTGCTTAGCCAGATGTATCTGGCTTCGGCAACGCTGAAACGCTTTGAAGATGAAGGCCGTCAGAAAGAAGATCTGCCGCTGGTGCATTGGGGCGTGCAGGATAGTCTGAATCAGGCAGAACAAGCGCTGGATGATTTATTGCGTAACTTCCCGAATCGCTTTATCGCCGGTGCCCTGCGTGTGGTGGTGTTCCCGTTCGGCCGCGTTCACTCTGCGCCTTCGGATCGCCTTGATCATCAACTGGCGCAGATCCTCCAACAGCCTTCCGCCACCCGCAGCCGTTTAGGCCGTGGCCAATACCTGACGCCGAGCGAGCATAACCCGGTGGGCTTGCTGGAAGCGGCTCTGGCCGACGTGATGGCCGCAGAGCCTATCCATCAACGCCTCTGTACAGCAATGGGCAAAAACCTGCCGTTTACTCGGTTAGATCGCCTGGCACAGCGTGCGTTGGAAGAAGGCAAAATCAATGCTGATGAAGCGAAGATCCTGGTGAAAGCCGAAGAAAGCCGTCTGCGTTCGATCAACGTTGATGACTTCGCTCCTGAAGCGCTGGCGTCTCACAAGCCGGAAAAGCCGGTGAAGAAGGAAAAACGCCAACAGCAGACTGAAGCGGCATAACCTTCTACCGCAGTAAATCCCTAGGGGCGATGCGAATCGCCCCTTTTTCTTGCACATTCAGCCGTTTTGGCGGATACGCGCCAGCAGTGCGTCAATATGTTCGATTTGCGCAGCATTGACGATCAAGGTGCGCCCCAGGCTGAGCGCGCTGCGCTGGCAGTCGGCACGCATTGCAGGGTCGTTAATGCTGTCCAGATCGGCGACATGCGCCAACCCAATAGTGCGGCGAATCAGTTCGGTGCCGGCATATCCCACCGCATCCCGCCACACCTGCTGCAGAAATTGCTCTGCATAACCCGGCAACGCCAATGCCACATCGCGGGTATGCTGATGGCACAGCGTCAGGAAACGATCGGCAAAGATCAGCCACAATTCGCGCACGTCCTGCAACCGCTGTTCGCGCCCATCAGCCGCATCCCGTGGGCCAAGCAACCCCGGTAAACCGCAATAATTCAGCAGCAAATTGCCTAACACGGTACCCAGATCAAACCCGATCGGCCCATAGAAACCAAACTCAGCGTCGATGGCCTTCAGTTTACCTTCCGCAACGAAAATCGAGCCGCTGTGAATATCGCCATGCAACAACGCTTCGGCCTTGCTCAGAAAACCATGCTTCAGCCCGGCGACCGCCAGTTTCAGGGCTGCGTCATGGCGCAGATCCTGCACCTGCGGCAGCAGCGCATCGTCAAACTGATTGCGTTCATGATCGATATAGGGATCGGTGAAAAACAGATCTTCGGTGATCTGGCACAGTTCTGGATTGGTGAAACGGCTGACTTCAGCCTTCTTTTTCTGCGCGCTCTGGTAAAAATCAGACGTATGGAACAGGGTTTGCGCCAGGTATTCCGCCAGTTGCCCAGCCGCCAGCGGATAGTAACGCCCTTTTACCAGCTCACTGCGCCAGATCTGGTGGTCAGAGAGATCTTCCTGCACCATCACCGCCAACTCAGCATCGTGATGCAGTACCTTCACCGTATGGCGCGGGCACAAAGCGCCATGAACCAGCAGGGTTTCTGCCTCAATGCGCGAGCGATCCAACGGCAGTGAATCTGATGAACAATCTGGATCGCATGAAACAGGCGCTGGCCCAGCCGGATTGGGTCACGGCGATGACCGAAGAAGCGCTGCGCTTGGTAGCAGAAGATCGGGCGCTTTGCGATTGCATCGCCGATCACGGAGCAGAACGGGTGCAACCGGGCAGCCGCCTGCTGACCCACTGTAATACCGGCGGGTTGGCAACAGCCGGCATCGGAACCGCCATCGGTGTGTTACTGCGTGCCCACCAGCAGGGCAAGATCGCGCAGGTTTGGGTGGATGAAACCCGCCCGCTGTTGCAGGGCGGCCGCCTTACTGCCTGGGAATTGGGCGAGCTCGGCATCCCTTACCAACTGATTTGCGATTCGATGGCTGCCAGCCTGATGGCCGCAGGCAAAGTCGATGCCGTCTGGGTCGGGGCCGATCGCATTGCCGCCAACGGCGACGTGGCCAATAAAATCGGCACTTACAGCCTGGCGGTGTTGGCACATTACCACCGCATTCCGTTTTACGTTGCCGCGCCGCACACCACTCACGATCCTCATTGCCCAAGCGGTGCAGCGATCCCCATCGAACAGCGCGCTGCCGCAGAAGTGACCGGCGCAGCGGGCAGTTTTGGTTCCTGCCAATGGGCACCGGTGGATGCCCCGGTATATAACCCGGCGTTCGACATCACGCCTGCGGCGTTAATCAGCGGCTGGGTGTTGGACAGCGGCGTGATCACCCCGCAACAGGTGGCTGACGGGATTTTTCAGCAAGCGTTAGGTTAAATGCCTGCGTAGCTGGCTAAGCTTGCGGTATTTTTGTGGCGACATGCCAACATATTTGTGAAAGGTACTGTAAAAACGGCTGCTTGAGCGAAAGCCCGCCGTCAGAGCGATATCCAAGATAGTTTTATCGGTATCGCTCAGCAGCGCCCTGACGTGGTTGATCCGCATCGCCGTGATGTACTGCTTCATAGTCAGTTGCATCACGCGCTGGAAAATCCCCATCGCATAGTTGGGGTTGAGCTTGACGTGTTCGGCCACGCTGTCGATGGTCAACGCCTGATCGTAGTTGTCGGCAATAAATCCCAGCATCTGGCTGACATAAAACTGCGCATGCCTGGAAACACCGTTTTTGTGGGTCCGGGCGGCTTTATTCACCAGAATGGGTTGCCAGCCGGAAAGGCTAAAACGCTTGAGCATCAGACCGATCTCGTCAATCGCCAGTTGGCGGATTTGCTCATTGTCACTGATGAGTTCCGCCTGCCAGCGCTGTACTTCAAAGGCGCTGATTTGATGCGCTGTAAGCGATTTCACTACCATGCCGTGCGTAACGTGGTTGATCAATTCCCGATCCAGCGGCCATGAGAGAAATAGATGCATAGGTAAATTCAGGATCGCCATGCTCTGGCAATCGCCGGGGCGAGTGAGTTGATGCGGTACACAGGCCCAAAACAGCGTGATATGCCCCTGCTTGATCCGCACCACTTCATCGTTAATCAGATACTCCACATCGCTGTCAAAAGGCACATTCACTTCTACCTGACCGTGCCAATGACTGGACGGCATCGCGTGTGGGGCACGCAGTTCAATATCCATCCGCTGATAATCGGAATAGAGCGATAGCGGGCTGCGCGCCACCGGGTCGGTACTGCTGCACATGTCGGGATCGGGCGCTAAAGCGCGCACCACAGCGTTTTCCATAGCGATCGCCTTCTGGTTCCTGAATTATCAGAATAGTGGCACAGCAGAAGAAAACATGGCGCGATCGAGGCCACATCCCGGCCTAGAACGTTGCTGTAATGCCCCCATATTCTCTGCTTTTTCATCCTTTTTATCCCATAAGCTCAGATTCCGCAGGCTGATACGCAGAATCTGAGCTTATGGGAATGCTCACTCGGGAACATGGAAGCGTTACCACTCCGCGCCGTGCCACCATAGTGTTATCCCAACACGCCACTGGAGAACACTATGGCAGTCCCAAAAATCACGTTTATCGGCGCTGGCTCGACCATTTTTGTTAAAAACATCCTCGGCGATGTGTTTCATCGTCAGGCGTTTAAATCGGCCCATATCGCGCTGATGGACATTGACGCAACGCGCCTGGAAGAGTCGCACATTGTGGTGCGCAAACTGATGGACTCTGCCGGGGCCAATGGGCGTATCACTTGCCATACCGATCAGAAAGCGGCCCTCAACGCGGCGGATTTTGTGGTTGTGGCGTTTCAGATTGGCGGCTATGAGCCCTGTACCGTTACCGATTTTGAAGTATGTAAACGCCACGGCCTGGAACAGACCATCGCTGATACGCTGGGCCCTGGCGGCATTATGCGTGCGCTACGCACCATTCCGCACCTGTGGCAGATCTGCGCAGACATGACAGAAGTCTGCCCAAACGCCACCATGCTCAACTACGTTAACCCGATGGCGATGAACACCTGGGCGATGTTTGCCCGTTATCCGCAGATTAAACAGGTCGGGCTCTGCCACTCCGTTCAGGGTACGGCGGAAGAACTGGCGCGCGATCTGAATATCGACGCCAGCGAATTACGCTATCGCAGCGCCGGAATCAACCATATGGCTTTTTACCTCGAGCTGGAGAAAAAAGGTGCTGATGGCCACTACCACAGCATTTATCCAGACCTGCTGAATGCCTACGCCAACGGCCAGGCACCAAAAGCAAACATTCACGGTAACCTGCGTTGCCAGAACATTGTGCGCTATGAAATGTTCAAAAAGCTGGGCTACTTTGTGACGGAGTCCTCAGAACATTTCGCCGAATACACCCCGTGGTTTATCAAGCCGGGGCGGGCTGACCTGATCGAACGCTATAAAGTACCGCTGGACGAATATCCGAAGCGTTGCGTGGAACAACTGGCCAACTGGCAGCGGGAACTTGAGGAGTACAAAACGGCGGATCGTATTGAGATTAAGCAGTCCAACGAATACGCCAGCACCATTATGAACGCGCTGTGGACCGGTGAGCCCGACGTCATCTATGGCAACGTACGTAACGATGGCCTGATCGATAACCTGCCGCAGGGGTGCTGCGTGGAAGTTGCCTGTCTGGTCGATGCCAACGGCATCCGCCCCACTAAAGTAGGCAAACTGCCCTCACATCTGGCCGTGCTGATGCAAACCAACATCAACGTGCAGACGCTGCTGACCGAAGCCATTCTGACCGAAAACAAAGAGTACGTTTATCACGCAGCCATGATGGATCCGCATACCGCCGCCGTGCTGGGCATTGAGGAGATCTATGCGCTGGTTGACGATCTGATCGCCGCTCACGGCGATTGGCTCCCAGCCTGGCTGCACAGATAACGATTGGCGATCGTCGGGTGTCTAGGTGCCCGGCTTCCCTTCACTAAAACAGAAGGCGGGCGCTGGCAACGGTGACCCTGTACCCTATGAGTGTTTCAATAACCACAAAGTTAAGCTACGGTTTTGGCGCTTTCGGTAAAGACTTCGCCATCGGCATTGTTTACATGTACCTGATGTATTACTACACCGACGTCGTGGGATTATCGGTGGGCGTGGTCGGAACGTTATTCCTGGTTGCGCGCATCTGGGATGCGCTCAACGATCCAATCATGGGCTGGATTGTTAACAACACCCGCACCCGCTGGGGGAAATTCAAACCCTGGATCCTGATTGGCACTATCACTAACTCCATCGTGCTTTTTCTGCTGTTCAGCGCCCATCACTTTGAGGGCACGTCACAGCTGGTGTTTGTCATCGTCACCTATATTCTCTGGGGCATGACTTATACCCTAATGGATATTCCTTTCTGGTCGCTGGTACCCACCATTACGCTGGATAAACGCGAACGCGAGGAACTGGTGCCCTACCCACGCTTCTTCGCTAGCCTGGCCGGTTTTGTCACCGCCGGGGTGACGCTGCCGTTTGTCAATTACGTGGGCGGTGGCGATCGCGGGTTCGGCTTTCAGATGTTCACTCTGGTGCTGATCGCGTTCTTCGTCGCCTCAACGTTTATCACCCTGCGTAACGTCAAAGAGGTGTATTCTTCTGATAACACCGCGGAGGGCGCCAGCCGTATCAACCTGAGAACCATGATCGGCCTGATCTACAAAAATGATCAGCTTTCTTGCCTGCTCGGTATGGCGCTGGCCTACAACATCGCCTCCAACGTTATCACCGGCTTTGCCATTTACTATTTCACCTACGTGATTGGCGATGCGGCGCTCTTCCCCTATTACATGTCTTATGCTGGCGCGGCTAACCTGATCACGCTGATCCTGTTCCCGCGCTTGGTGAAGACGCTTTCACGCCGTGCGCTGTGGGCCGGGGCTTCGATCATGCCGATTCTCGGCGGCGGTGTGCTGCTGGGAATTGCCACTGCGGGGTATCACAACCTGTTGCTGATCTCACTAGCAGGAGTGTTACTCAACATCGGTACTGCGCTGTTCTGGGTGTTGCAGGTGATCATGGTGGCCGATACCGTTGACTACGGCGAGTACAAGCTTAACGTGCGCTGCGAGAGTATTGCCTACTCGGTGCAAACGCTGGTGGTAAAAGCGGGTTCGGCCCTGTCGGCGTTTTTTATCAGCATAGTGCTCGGCATCGTCGGCTATGTGCCTAATGTTGCCCAATCACCAGAGACGATCGTCGGCATGCAGTTCATCATGATCGCCCTGCCTGCGCTGTTCTTCTGCGTAACGCTGTTTATTTACTTCCGGCTGTATAAGCTGAACGGCGATTTCCAACAGCAAATCCAAACCCATTTGCAGGATAAATATCGCCAAGCGCCTGATAAACCGGTGCGGGAAACAGGCCGTATTCTACTGCCCGAAGCCGAGGCAAAGGGGTAACCATGGAGTGGATTTCCCTCATCGGCTACCTGGCGGCCAGCCTGACAACGCTCTCTTTTCTGCCGCAGGCCATCAAGGTGATCTCAACCCGCAATACCCAAGGCATCTCTTTGCTGATGTACGGGATGTTTGTTGCGGGTTTGCTGCTGTGGCTGATTTATGGCGTGTTGATCGGCAATATGGCCGTCAGCCTGGCGAACCTACTGACGTTGCTGTTTGCCCTGCCGATCCTGGTGATTAAATACCAGAATCGTTAAACCACCGACGTTTTCTCCTGCTCACAAAGCAGGAGAAAACGTTCTGGTTTGAAGCGAGTGTCAGTCCAAACGCGGGAAAGCGTCAGCAATCTTGTCACCGGTAAACTGCGCTACCCAACCTTGTGGATTATCAAATATGCGGATCGCCGTAAAGTTTGGCTCAGATCCCATATCAAACCAATGATGAGTATTCGCCGGCACGGAAAGCAGATCGTTTTTCTCACACAGGATCTGGAAAACCTTGCCTTGCAGATGCAGGCAAAACAGCCCCTTGCCTTCCACAAAGAAACGCACCTCATCTTCGCCATGGGTATGCTCGGCAAGAAACTTACCGCGCAGTTCCTGACGCTGCGGGTTATCCGGGCGCATGCTGATGACATCCCAGCTCTGATGATTCTTTTCCGCCACCAGCCGGTTGATCTCATGCTGATAGGCGGCGATCACCGTATCCGGCTGTGGGTTATCCCCCAAATCACGATCCGCCTGCCAGCGCTCGAAACGCACGCCAATCTGCGCCAGTTGCTGCTGAATAGCCTGTACGTCATTGCTCTGCCACAGCGCCCGTTGCGGCTCTGCGTCACTGAAGATGGTTAATCCACTCATGAAATAAACTCCCTCAAGTCAATCTGTTCGAAACGGTTTACCTGTGGATGCTGGCTCAATGGATCGGCAGCATCGCGAATCAACTGGCAAGTGTGCCAACCTGCGGCCCGCGCGGCATCAAGTTCCTGATGAATATCGGAAAGGAACAGCAGTTCTGCCGGTTCAAGCGCGATATCACGCGCGATATTCTGATAGGACGCGATATCACGTTTGGCCCCGACGTGGGTATCAAAATAGCCACTGAACAGTGGCCGTAAGTCGCCCGCCTCGCTGTAGCCGAACAGCAGTTTTTGCGCCTCCACCGAACCCGAAGAATAGACATACAGCTGTATCCCTTGCTGTTGCCAGGCCGCCAATTGCTCGGCCACTTCCGGGTAGAGATGGCCGCGAAAATCACCATTGTGATAACCGCTGCGCCAAATGATCCCTTGTAGCGCTTTCAACGCGGTCGATTTACGATCTTCATCCATAAAGCGATAAAGCACCGCGATAAGCTGCTCATGATCCGCATCCGGCTGGGTAATCTCTGCGCGTAATGCCGTAAGCGGTGCAACAACTTCCGCTTCGGCGGCATGGCTACGCACAAACTCGGCCAACCGCTCACGGGCGTAAGGGAACAACACCTGATGAACAAAACGGATATCACTGGTGGTGCCTTCAATATCGGTCACAATCGCGCGGATCATTGAGCCTCCAGTAAACGGCGTTGCAGTTCGCACTGAAACAGGAACTCCAAACCTTCAAGATGGCGGCGTGCTTCTGCCACCTGTTTGCCCCAGCAATACAACCCGTGCCCACGCACTAGAAAACCGTACTGCAACGGCGTATTTTCCGCATAAGCCGCAACGCGAGCCGCCAGCGCCGTAATATTCTGGTCGTTATCAAAAATCGGTATTTCTACACAGCGCAGATGGCTTTGCTGCCCGCTGAGGGATTTCTGCATTTCATACCCTTGCAGCACCAGCTCATCACTCTTCTCCACACGCGATAACACGGTGGCATTGACCGAATGGGTATGCAGGATCGCAGTCACCTGCGGATACAAGCGGTAGATCAAAGTATGCAGGCCGGTTTCTGCCGAAGGAGTGCGGCCGCTTGGAGCCTGGTTGCTGGCAATGTCCACCAGCAAGAAATCCTGCTCGGTCAGGCTGCCTTTATCTTTACCGGACTCGGTCACCCAACACTGTTCCAGATCGAGGCGCAGTGACATATTGCCACCGGTCGCCGGGCACCAGCCCTTGTCACCTATCCAGTGGCAAGCCGCCAGTAACGCATGAAGTTGCGGGTTTTCCGTCATTCACTCAGTTTCCTGCATGGTAGCAAAAGGAATATAGCCATCTAAACGTCTCGATTGCCAAAGGTTAACACCGTGCTATATTGTTGGCAATATAAGCACCAGGAGCAATAGCCTGAGATGAACACTTCAGCCCCAATTCCCGAAAGCAAATTACCGGCCCTCGGCACCACCATTTTTACTCAGATGAGCGCGCTGGCGCAGCAGCATCAGGCAATCAACCTGTCGCAAGGGTTCCCGGATTTTGACGGCCCGGACTATCTGAAACAGCGCTTAAGTTGGCACGTCAATCAAGGGGCTAACCAATATGCCCCAATGACCGGCGTTGCCCTACTGCGTGAAGCCATTGCTGAAAAAACAGCGCAACTTTATGGCTGGCAGCCAGACGCCACCAGCGAAGTGACCATTACGGCGGGTGCGACGGAAGCGTTGTTCGCCGCAATCAGCGCGCTGGTGCGCCCAGGCGACGAAGTGATCTGCTTTGATCCCAGCTACGACAGCTACGCCCCGGCGGTACAGCTTTCCGGCGGTGAACTGAAGCGCATCGCCCTGCAACCGCCCACCTTCAAGGTGGATTGGCAACAGTTTGCTGAATTGATCTCACCACGCACCCGGTTGGTGATCGTCAATACGCCGCATAACCCTTCCGCCACAGCTTGGCATGCAGAGGATATGCAGCAGCTGTGGGCCGCAATTGCGGAACACGAAATCTATGTGCTGAGTGATGAAGTCTACGAACACATCTGCTTTGCCAAAGGCGGCCATGCCAGCGTGCTGGCGCATCCACAATTGCGTCAGCGGGCAATCGCCGTCTCCTCTTTTGGTAAAACCTTTCATATGACCGGCTGGAAAGTGGGCTACTGCGTGGCGCCTGTCGCGCTGAGTGCCGAGCTACGCAAGGTTCACCAATACCTGACCTTCTCGGTTAACACTCCGGCACAATTGGCGCTGGCCGATATGCTGCGTGCCGAACCCGAACATTGGCAGCAGTTGCCTGCGTTCTACCTTGCCAAACGCGATCGTTTTGTGCAGGCTTTGGCAAACAGCAAGCTGGAAATTCTGCCGTGCGCCGGAACCTACTTCCTGCTGGCAGATTACAGTGCCATTTCCGATCTGGATGATGTGGCCTTCTGTCGTTGGTTAACCGAGCACGCAGGCGTAGCGGCGATCCCACTTTCCGTCTTCTGTGCCGAACCTTTTCCTCATAAATTGATCCGGCTGTGCTTCGCTAAACAGGATGCCACGCTGGACGCTGCCGCGGAGCGGTTATGTCGACTTTGAAAATTACCCTATTGCAGCAACCGCTGGTCTGGCGCGATGGTAAAGCCAACCTGCGCCAGTTCGATAGTTTGCTGGCACCGATTACTGGCCGCGATCTGATCGCGTTACCGGAAATGTTTACCACCGGTTTTGCCATGGATGCCGGGGAAAGCGCATTGCCAGAGCAGCAGGTCATCGACTGGCTGCACACTTGGGCAGTGAAAACCAATGCCCTGATCGGCGGCAGCGTGGCGTTGAAAACCGCCGAAGGGGCGGTTAACCGTTTTCTGCTGGTTGAACCGGGCGGCAAGGTGCATTTCTACGATAAACGTCATTTGTTCCGTATGGCGGGTGAGCACCTGCATTATCAGGCCGGAATCCAGCGCGAAATCTTCGAATGGCGCGGCTGGCGCATCCTGCCACAAATCTGTTACGACCTGCGTTTCCCGGTCTGGTCGCGTTATCAGCAAGATTACGATCTGGCGCTGTACGTCGCCAACTGGCCTGCGCCGCGCAGCCTGCACTGGCAAACGCTGCTGGCCGCGCGGGCGATTGAAAATCAGGTGTACGTTGCGGGTTGCAACCGCGTGGGTGAAGACGGCAATGGCCTGAGTTACAGCGGTGACAGCCTGATCATCAGCCCGCAGGGAGAGCGGCTGGCAAGCGCTGAACCGGGCCAAGCCAGCCGATTGGATGCGGAGCTCTCGTTGCAAAACCTGCAAACCTATCGTGACGCTTTCCCGGCCTGGCGCGATGCCGATCGCTTCCAGCTCAACAACTGATAAGGCACGAGAGGTTGGCAAGAATTAACGGCCATATCGTTGGAGATTAGCCTGGCGAGCGGCTTCACGACGCTCGCACAGTGTTAGTCATCAGAAACAGAGGTTACCGTCTGAGAATTCCACGTTTTTTATAACGCGGGCAATCCGACGTTGATGATGGGCTACAGGACACAACCTGGTTGGGGCATGAGTAACCAAGCTCCAGCTCCGTTTAACCGCGTGGCAGAACAGTCGATGACATTACCGAAAGATGGAAATAGAGTATCAGATTATTACGTTAATACGCCCTCATGCGTTGTAAGCAAGAAATTTAGCGCACTCCGCGGCAACCTCTTCCATTAATAGCTTAGAGCCTATCCCAATAGGATTTTATTCCAGACAATGATGCTGCATGCAAAATGCAGCATCGCCTCGTAGTTTTCGACCTTTTTCTCCCAACGCGTCAGGATGCGGCGAAAGCGATTCATC